>Ga0209345_10004586_pt1 | contig 13256 bp, 19 predicted proteins | sample Cruoilmetagenom7_FD_187294 | JGI IMG/M metagenome (GOLD analysis project Ga0209345, IMG submission 187294) | Oil polluted marine microbial communities from Coal Oil Point, Santa Barbara, California, USA - Sample 7 (SPAdes) (version 2) | ecosystem: Environmental > Aquatic > Marine > Oil seeps ...
AGGATAACCTGAGCCCCGTAGAAAGAATGGCGTAGCTGAGAGATCATAGATTACCTTGATGCCAAGTTTTTTCTTTACTGCCTCCAACCCGGAGATCCAGACACGGGCTTCCTCTTCACGCTTTTCGGCCTCTTTTCGTTCGTCACCAACTAGCTTAACATCCTCACCGCCAACACGCCGGCAGTAGCAGTGATGTGCTTCATCGTTTATGATAATGATGTTCCTCTTATTTCCCAGTTCTCGACAAACTCGACGCACCATCTGGTCTGGTGTCTCAGTAAATGAGTTAGCTGTGCCCTGGGTAAGGATATTCCTGGTAAGTCTCCCAGCATTACCAAGTTCGCGTAGCTTGAAGGCGTGGAAGTTGGTAATTATGATTTTTGCTTTACCCAGTTCTGCCATCCACTCCGCAGGGAGAATATCCCGCTCATGGTAATAGTTCTGGGGGTCATTAGGTAGCAGGACACGCAAGCGGTCACGGATGGTGATTCCTGGTGTAACGATGAGGAAAGTATCAGAAAAGCGAGCATCCTGAGGATTGGCTAGTTTGTTTAACACATGCCAGGCAATGAGCATGGCCATGACTACGGTCTTACCGCTGCCTGTGGCCATCTTAAAGGCAATACGAAAAAGAGCGGGGTTAGCATCCTCATTAAAACGCCGTAGGCTGTTATCAATCCAGGAATCGCCGTATTTATTAGCCACCTCGGTGAGATAAATAGCAGTCTCCAGTGCTTCAATTTGGCAGAAAAACAGCTTACGTTCCCGCTCTGGGTTACGCCAATAGTCTAACAGACGACGGGTTGTCTTCGTGATTCCTTGATAGTCGCCCCGTCTCCACATAGATACCCTTTCGCGGACTCGATTAATAAAGATGTTTTCCTCGATACGATCCTTGGTCCACTCCGTGTCGAAGGCTAACTGGGTAGCTTTACCCTTTTTCTTGGGTTTGGCGATAGGGATAAAATATGAGCTTACACGTCTAGTTTCGACGATTTCATTGGTAATTCCTTCGTCGGAAAAACGAAAGTGCTGTTTTGGTTCCTCGAAAGGGGAATTAAGGACAGGATTTTCAATCACGACTTGTTTCATTGCACTCAAGTGTAAACTCCTTCAACCTTCTTCAACCTTGCCTCTCGAGATTCAGGGCAAACGAAATAGCCCTGCCAACTAGAGCCATCTTGTTGCGATGTGGCATGGTAATTCGTTCGCTCAGGAGAGACTTGGGAATCGTCATAATATCATCTAGGTTGACCACGCACTTTTCTGGCATGCCGTCGCTTACATCCAGAGCAACCTCTACAGGGATGTGACGTATAGTTCGAGTTATGGCAGCTACCGTAATTGATGTCCTCACTTGATATGCCGTGTCTCGGGAGAGCAGAAGCACTGGTTGTTTGCCAGCAGGAAGAGGCAAGTTTGCCCACCATACCTCACCGTGGTGCATCTACCATAACTCCTCAGGAAGAACCTGTCCGGCCAAAACTGCCTGGGTCTCGCCTATCGCTGGTTCCTCGGGCAATCGCCTGTATCCCTCTTTGTAGATTTCATCCATTTGCTCATATTCAGCTTGTTTTAGATATTGCTGACAAGCCTCCCGAATTAATTCCGAGCGGGGTTGTCCTCGCCTTTTGGACGTGGTATTCAGAGCATTAAGGAGACTCTCATCCATTGGAACTTGTATTATTTTCTTAGCCATAATGAACCCCCGTATAATCTTCCACAATATTTTACACAATAGCCCATAGGAATACAACTGCTCACAATTGCACAATGCTGGCTCTGTGAATATTCTAGTACCATGCTACTGAGTTATTGGACAGACATAAGAAAGGGGCTTTGGTTACGAAAGCCCCCTTTTGCTATTAAAAGAACAATCAGATGCCCCGGATAGCCCTCAGAATGTTGCCCAGCTTTTGGGGAAGTTCTTGGGAGCAGCAGGCAAAGAGCTAGAGGTTTGAGTAACTGACGCATATGGAATACAATGGCAAAAGGTGTCGCGATTTGGAAGAAAAGCTAGAAGCCATACGTGAGGCAGTTGCCCAATATGGGCTTATGATGACGGCACATGCTGATGAAGAGGCAAGAGAGGAGAACATCTCATTGCAGGACATCTATGAGGTGATCAGAAATGGGGAAATCATTGAGGATTATCCAGCCCATAGGCGGGGCCCGTGTTGCCTGATTCACGCTAGAATCAGCAGTGGTAGAGATGTTCACCTAGTGACCACAACAGAGAGGATGCCTCCGAGGATCATCACGGTGTACGAGCCTAGACAGCCTTATTGGGTTACGCCGAGGCAAAGGAGGATGGAAAGATGAAATGCGATCTCTGTGATGGAGAATACCGGGAGAAGGTGGTAGTCAGAAACTACAAATGGCGTGGGAAGACCATCCTTATTGAAGATGTGCCAGCGCTTGTTTGCGACCGCTGCGGTGACACACTTATTCGCGAAGAGACCGTCGCTGCCATTGATGAATTGCTAGAGAAAGAAGTACAGCCACAGGAATATGCTCCGATCTACCGCTTCCCAACAAAGGTGGCTTAGGGTGTATCAAGCCTGGGAAGAAGTGGTCTGGCTTCGATCGAACCTGCCCTTGGAGCTTTTTCGCTCTAAGGAATCAACGCAGGCCTCTGACTGAATTCTGTTGAATTTCTACCGAATTTCCTCTAAAATATCCTTGCAATTGGTCAGGAGGTTGCCACCCTATCACAAAGAAAAGGAGGAAAGCAATTTAGGCGGAGAGGCACAATATGTTGCTTTTCTAAAGCCTGTTTGCTCTACATATTGTGTCCTATGATAGCTAAGATGGTTGAACCCTGAAGGCGGTTTCCTAAAGCGCGTGTCGGGCGTTCGAGTCGCCCCAGGGGTACCATAGCAGAGAATGTGACCACCTTAATACAAGAAGGATAAACGGTGGAAAGCGTAGCGATTTTTGGCGGCTCGAAGCTGGGGCAGAGAGTGTGGCGGCCCGGCAGCAAGGTGTGGTCCATTGCTTTTTTCGGCAGCTCCGAACTCGATTTCCGCCAGGCTGAGTTGGAGGAGGATGTTACCCAGGTGGTAGCGGTGTCGGTGTTCGGAGGAAGTAAGGTTATCATTCCCCAAGACATGCCTGTCACCCTCTCCGGTTTGTCAATACTTGGGGGCAGGGAGATGAAGCGCTCTCAGCCATCTCAGCCAAAGGAGATGTCTCCAGTCTCTGCTAAGGCACTAAATATCAGTGCCATAAGCATCTTCGGTGGCTTCACGGTAAGCGAAGACTAGAAAGGACAGAAGAAAGCAAATAGCTCGAAGAGGGGTGTAGCTCAGATAGGAAGAGCAGCGGTCTCCAAAACCGCAGGTCGCGGGTTCGAGTCCTGCCACCCCTGCCATAACGGGAGGAGGTGTTTACCATGAGCAGCCAGAATTCGAAAGGAAACGATTGGGTATGGGTGACCCATTTCTTGGGGATCTTCTTTGCCGTTATGTGTATGGGCCTTGTTATATATTGTGTGGTTGGTGTAGACAACATAGATGTAGCCAAGGCTACGATGGGTTTCTCCTCGGCTATTCTTGGTGTAATTCTCGGATTCTACTTCAATAGAGAGCGACTGACCAAGGAGAGTAAGGAGAAGGATTACTTCAGCTCAGAAGCTCTAGATATATATTCGCGCTACGTGAAGCTGCAGGCTATCGTAGATGTCGTGCACCAGGAAATTGAGGAAGAACCAGAGGAGTAATGATATGAAGAAGGAAAAGAGAGAAAGGATACTTAACCAACTCCGCAAGGCGGAAAAAATCCACCAAGAGGTAGAGGCTGTCAAAAATCGCCCCAAACCATAACCTTTTCGCCGAGGTGGTGGAATAGGTAGACACGCCATCTTGAGGGGGTGGTGGGCGTAAGCCCGTAGGAGTTCAAATCTCCTCCTCGGCACCAAAATTAGGTTGACATCTCAAATAAAGGTGGTGAGTTCAAATCTCGTCTCCCGCTCTATAGAAATCAGGGCCCCACGAAAAGCGATGATTTCCACACATGAGATGGCGGCGTAGCCAAGAGGTTAAGGCGGGGGTCTGCAAAACCCTTATTCAGCGGTTCGAATCCGCTCGCCGCCTCCATTTTAGCCTGCCCCTGTAGCTCAGGTGGATAGAGCACCAGCCTCCGGAGCTGGGTGCGGGCGTTCGAGTCGCCCCAGGGGCACTGAGGAGGTTTTATCAACATGGCTGATCAGACTATTGAAATCCGCTGGCATGGGCGCGGGGGGCAGGGAACGGTGACCGCATCAAAACTCCTCGCCGAAGCAGCTATGGAGGAGGGGAAGTATTTCCAGGGAATGCCTGACTATGGCGCCGAGCGCATGGGGGCACCTATTCGAGCTTATACCCGCATTAGCTCCACCCCAATTAAGCCTTACTGCCAGGTCACTGAACCCGATGTAGCGGTGGTGCTTGATGCTACCCTCCTCGACATCGTCGATGTGACCGAAGGATTGAAACAAGAGGGAATGTTGCTAGTTAACTCTGCTACCTCCCCAGACCAGGTGCGCTCGCAAACTGGCTATAAAGGGAAAGTGTATACTATCGATGCCACAAGCATTGCCATAGAAGCCCTGGGGAGGAATATCCCTAATGTCCCTATGCTTGGCAGTTTAGCCAAGGTAACTGGAATGGTGAGCAAAGAGAGCCTCATCCACGAGCTGAGGACTAGATTAGGCGCTACTATGAAGCAAGAGATTGTGGAGGCAAATGTCCTGGCCTTCGAGAGAGGCTATGATGGCACTAAAGCAACTTAAGAGCTCTTCACGGCTGATGAATGGAGGGGAATATTGGCTCAGAAAGGTTGGAAGGAAATATCCCTTGCAGGTCTAGTAGCTGACCCTGGTAATTCGGTGGCATATGAGACGGGAACTTGGCGTGCCTTTCGGCCTGTTATCGACTTCGACAAGTGCACTCATTGCATGTTCTGTTGGATTTATTGCCCCGATGGAACTATAATGGTCGAGGATAGCAAAGTACTAGGTGTTGATTTGAAGCACTGCAAGGGCTGCGGCATTTGTGCCACTGAGTGCCCCAGAAAGGCTATCATTATGGTGGAGGAGGCTAAAGCTCAACGGGGGTGATCTGATGCAGGAGACTCAATATGTGAAAGGCAAGTTCGTCGCTCTTGAAGGCGATCGTGTGGTGGCTGAGGTGATGCGCCAGATAAATCCTGATGTGGTGGCTGCTTATCCCATAACCCCCCAGACTGAGGTGGTGCAGACCTTCAGCGAGTTTGTTGCCGATGGGCGAGTGGATACTGAATTTATTGCCGTAGAGAGTGAACATGCTGCCATGAGTGCTTGTATCGGCGCCTCCGCCGCGGGGGCTAGAGCTCTCACAGCGACATGTGGGGCGGGTTTAGCTCTTATGTGGGAAATGCTATGGTGCGCCTCAGGGCTGCGTTGTCCTATCGCCATGGCGGTGGTTAATCGCTCCCTCTCAGCACCGTTAAATATCCTCACCGACCAAACCGATATGATGGGGGCTCGGGATACTGGCTGGATCCAGATTTATGCTGAAAACCATCAGGAGGTATATGATAATGCTATCCAGGCGGTGCGCATCGCTGAGCACCCCGATGTTGTGCTGCCAGTGATGCATGGGCTGGCTGGATTTGTCCTTGGTCATACCTTGGGCCGGGTTGAGATGTTGCCTGATGAGGTGGTTAAGGAATTTGTCGGCAGCTATAAGCCGCGATATTCACTTTTGGATATAGAGCATCCCACCACCTTCGGTGCTTACGATCATTGGGACTACTTCTTTGAGCACAAGCGCCAGCAATGGGAAGGGATGAACTGTGCTCTGAAGGTTATTGCCGAGGTAGGGGAGGAGTATGGCAAGCTCACCGGCCGGCACTATGGCTTAGTTGAGCCCTACATGCTGGAGGATGCCGAGGTAGCTATTGTTATCATTGGGTCGGCGGCTGGTGCGGTTAGGGTTGCCGCCGAGCAGATGCGTGCTCAAGGGGTCAAAGCGGGAATGCTCAAAATTCGCTGCTTTCGCCCTTTCCCCCCCAGTGCAGTTGCCGGGGCTCTTAAAGATAAAAAGGCGATAGCAGTAATGGATCGCTCTAGCTGCTTCGGGGCTGAAGGTAATCCTGTTTTCATTGAGGTTTGCTCCTCCCTTTTCCAGCGGGGAATAAGAGCAAAAGTAGTCGACTATACCTATGGCCTGGGAGGCCGTGACACTGTCCCCAGTGAGTTTTGTCAAGTCTACCGGGATCTCCTTCAGGTCATACAGACTGGGGTCACGGAGCCGGTCTTTAGATACCTTGGACTGAGGGATTTTTAAGGAGGTCTCTGGTGACAATAAAGCTAAAAGATATTTGTAATCAACAGGATCGGCTAGCACCGGGGCACCGTGCTTGCACTGGCTGCAGTGAGACGACTATCGTACGCCAAGTGCTTCAGGCCATAAATGGCCCTGTAGTAGTAGCTACTCCTACCGGCTGTTTGGAGATCATAACCTCGCCTTATCCTTTCACCTCGTGGAGAGTCCCCTGGATTCATGTTGCCTTCGAAAGTGTAGCCTCTGTATTGGCTGGCATTGAAACCGCCAACCGCTCCCTAGTAAAACAGGGGAAGATAAAGGATCAAGATATCCACTTTGTTGCCTTTGCCGGGGATGGTGCTACTTACGATATCGGTCTCCAATTCATAAGTGGGGCTATAGAGCGAGGTCATAAGTTTCTCTATATTTGCCTTAATAATGAAGCCTATATGAATACCGGAATCCAACGCAGCAGCGCTACCCCTCAGGGTGCGTGGACAACCACCTCACCGGTAGGCAAGGTTCTCCCCGGCAAAACACAGCCCCGCAAGGATCTCACTGCTATAATAGCTGCCCACAATATCCCCTATGTAGCTCAGGCAGCACCCCATGCCTGGCGCGACCTGATGACCAAGGTTCAGAAGGCAGTTGCTGCCGATGGCCCCTCGTTCATTAATGTCCTCAGCCCCTGCCCCCGAGGTTGGCGATACGAACCCAATGAGACGATTGCTATATCACGGCTAGCTGCTGATAGTTGTGCTTGGCCCCTTTATGAGGTTGATCATGGAAGCTGTAGATTAAATTATAAGCCCTCTCAAAGATCGCCGCTTATTGATTGGCTCAAATCTCAAGGGAGGTTTGGCCACCTTTTGCGGCCGGAGAATAAGCCATTAGTCGATGAATTGGAGAACTGGGTAGCCGATGAGTGGGCTCGTCTGGTGAAACGGTGCCAGTGAACTTTACATAAAAATCGAAGGATTTATTCGGGAGGCATTTCTTATTCTCTTTGAATGGCGGGGTGTAGCGCAGGGGGAGCGCGCATGGTTTGGGACCATGAGGTCGGAGGTTCAAATCCTCTCACCCCGACCAGATATTTGGATAGGGTGGTCTGAGAGGGCGGTACTCCCACGATAAAAGCTACTTTCGCCGGTGCTATCTCTAATCACCTCCATTATCCGCTTACCTCACCAGACTATTTCTCTGCTTTTTCCAATTCCTTCCGCTTAACTTCAGTTAAATCTACCTGGTAGAAATCGCTGCCTTCACCCGGCAGGATCATGAATAGTTTCGAGGTGTAGTCTAGACAGACATTTGCCTCCTCTACCTGTACCTCGAGCAGATGTCCACCAGCATTGCGATCTTCGGTTATGAAGTGAAGGTGGAATCCAGGGATATTTACCCCCCCAGCAACATAAGGGGGAGAGCGGAAGCCCACTATCGTGCCTTTCACATCGTTAAATTCAAAAATGGGCTGGTTCTTGGTAACTTCTACCAGCGGCGGATAGGGTTTCGTTTGCCTGGGCACGCTTCTTGTTTTCACATAACTGAAGGTGCCGCTGATCTTGATGGCGTAGAAGATATTTTCCGTCGGGATCAGACAATCGATGAACTCCTGTATATCGGCGTAATCCATCCCTTCAGATAGTTTTGCTTCTTTGTCGACATCAAAGAAAGTCACACAGGCGAAAGGTGTCTTCACGGAACCTTCAACCTCATAGGCCACCCCATCAGCCTTTACTTGGTAGAAGTCCCCGTTCAGAGCTATCATTTCTCCATCTAAACCATCGAAAGTGCCGATGCCAAAGTCGCCATATTCTTTTAAGTCGCTGTAGGGAATAACCCCGTCATAAACTCCATCGAGCAGGGCACCAACGGTGGAAATCTGCGTTAATGTCTCTTGATACTCAGAACTGCTAGAGACACCGTCGGATTCTCCCCTTCTTGAACAGCCGATGGCAGTGGCGGAAACCAGAAGAACGAGGCAGATTATTATAGAATATATCCTTTTCCCCAAACTCATCTCCTTATAGAATCCCTGGTAAACAACACTGCTGAAGATTTTATACCAATTACCGCCTTATCCTTCTAAGGCCCTCCTCTTGAAGATCAGCCTTATGGGAAGAGGGTAAAGATACCAGCCTTCATAATCTTGAGATCCACAATAGCCACAGTAGCTTTGCCACTGATCCAGCCGCCACATTCCCCAGGGTTAATTACCAGGGACCATCCTCCTTGGATGTCGACCTCGTGTGTATGGCCATAGGTAATGAGATCATATTTTCTGCTATCGATTAGTGCCTCCAAAAACTTGGGCTGGTGCATCAACACAATCCTTTTGCCCTCAAGGTTCATCTCGTGATAGTCCTCGTAGAGTTCGCCAATCCCTTCAAACCTCCTGGTTAGTAAAAGCTTATCCCCATCGTTATTCCCAAATACACCGATAAGCTTCATGTTCAAACTTTTGAATTCACTAGCTGTAAATGGGGACACAAAGTCCCCGGCATGCAATACCAGATCCACATTTTCACGATTGAATAACTCTACAGCCTTGGCAATCAGCGGCATATTATCATGGCTATCGGCTATGATCCCGAGTTTCAATCCTCTACCTCCCCATAACGAAACCCCATGAACCTATCTAAGGTGCTTTGTAAAAAGGTTAGCGTAGATACCTTATTCGAACTCCATTCTAGGTCATTACCACCTCCTTTGCAACTGTTTGTTGGTTCCCCGATGAAGGGGATAACTTGGGCGAGGGCATAAAATGTACTTCATGGGGCTACCTCCCAAGCCATGCCGAGGTGTTTCTCAACAAAATGAATTTTTAAGACCGCTGGTAGTGGGAAAAGGCAATGGCAGCATAGTGGATTCGGTAGTTTCTAAGTGCTGTATCTATCTCGTTCAGTTCCTTGCTTACCCGGCCTACCAGCGCAAAGCGCGGTTACCTGGGACAGCTTGAGAATCCGATTCGCTAGAGGGCTCAAGCAGCATATTGAGCTCAGGTTAGACCGTTCCCGAAGTGAAGACTAAAACTACCCCCAAAATGGTTCTCTCCAAAACTGCACATATCACAGTAGTTACAGTTGACTTTATACATAGGGCGTGCTATCCTTACTTCAGTCGAGTAACCTCTCCACAAAGGGCTTAAAGAGGGGCGAAGTTTGATTCGCATCCCTTTGTTACTTTGCAACCCGGGAATTTGCCATGCAGGTAGGACAGGAGCGGCATCACCTTCACCTCCAAGTGGGACTTTGAAGTGCTGGAAACCATTCGCCAGCATATGGGAGATAACCTAGAGAGCAAGAAGCTGCGTTTATGCAGCTAATAGCGAGAGAAGGAGGAACAATGAACATCTATGTGGGTAGCCTATCATACGAAGTCACCGAGCAGGACCTCCAAACAGCATTTGAACCCTTTGGGAAGGTGGACTCGGTAAGTCTCATCAAGGATCGTGACACAGGCAGCTCCAAGGGTTTTGCCTTTGTCGATATGCCCTCAAATTCTGAGGCGCAGGCCGCCATTGCTGGCCTGAACGGGAAAGAGTTGAAGGGACGAACGTTATCTGTAAACCAGGCCAGGGGACGCACTGACAGGCCCGGAGGTGGGCGAGGACAAAGCTATGGCGGCGACCGGGGGGGCTACGGTGGTGGGAGGGGGAGGCGCTACTAGGTAGAATAACCTCCCGGAGGCACCCTCAGCTTCACAATCTCTTCAGTAGCAATGATCAGCTTCGCTTTGGGGGGATTCTCTGTTTTCAAACACCCTGGAGCAGACAACGGTGGTAAGACTTTATGGTATACGCAATCCTCGCCAAGAATATCGCAGTCATTTACAGCGGATGGCTGCCTGCCTCTAGTTGACTCAGAAGACCAGCTTGAATTCCCGGTCATCTATACCGGCGCCGGGGGGTAATGCCGTTACCCACTCAGATCTGGAGGGCAATAACAAGATCCTGCCTTCTGCAGCCAAGGAGGGCCCCCTGCAAATGCCATATCCGCTCTTGACGATAAAATCATAGCTGTTATTGATGAGAGAGGAAGGCACCTATGCTTTTAGGCAACTTGCGAAAAGATATCTGCCAATATTCTCAGAAGATGTTAATAGACAAGCTGGTGGTAGGGCCCTTTGGCAATATTTCGGCCCGTGAGGGCGATATGATAACCATCACCCCATCCGGTATGGACTATGAGGATTTGGAACCCGAGGACATCGTTGTGCTTGATCTCGGGGGTAGAAGTATCGAAGGAGATCTTAAGCCCTCTTCAGAGCTTGCCATGCATACCTATATCTATGAGGCCAGACCTGATATTCAGGCAATCGTTCACACCCACTCCACTTATGCTACGGCGTTGGCCTGTTTGGGTAGAGGAATCCCTGTATTTCATTATGTCGTTGTTCTTCTGGGCGGGGCTGTCCCTTTAGCCCGTTATGCTACCTATGGCACAAAGGCCTTGGCAGAGAATGTCCTCAATGCTCTAGGCAAGACTCATAAGGTAGCGATTCTTGAAAACCATGGTGCCATTGCAGTTGATAAAACTGTTAAGGAAGCATACCAGAGTGCGGTGGTTTTGGAACATGTAGCTGAGATATATCTGAAGGCACAGGCGATAGGCGAGCCCACCATTCTTTCGCCACATCAAATTGAGGAGGTCAAAAGGCAATTTAAGAGCTACGGGCAGGCGAAGCCAAAAAGCTGACGCTGATTGCATTACCATGGCTAACATTCAAGAGATAGGGGTAAAAGTATCATTGCTGGAGAGAGGAGTAAATGAAGAGAAGATAGGAGCGAGCCGATGGCGTGGGCAAAGGTCACGGGATTGATTAGGGTTTCAGATAGAAGTATGGCCTTAATAGACCTCATAGAGCAAAGGAGCCAATATCGGTCGCTTTACTTCATGGATTACCTGGTGAGGAGCCCCAACCTGGAGTTGATTAAGGTTAAACGGGTTGGGTTGAAGTCTGCGGAATGCTGTGATTTTGCATCCTCCCAGAGTGGCCTTATCGATTTACCCGAGCTTGCCTCTAGCTAACCTCTCAGCCCAATCGCCGACGATGGGTAATTTGTAGGACTTATCCTGATAGGCTCTAATCATCAAGATGATCCATAGTACCAGACTCAAAAGGCCAATGAGCAGACCTGTCACCCCCCCTATAAAGGGTATCGGCTCTAAAATAGAGCTGATAATAGTAAGTCCCCCGAAGGTAATGATAGATTGCCAGGCATGAAAGCGAACAAATTGGCTTTTCCTCTCGATTAGCACGAAAACCAAGCCGCTGACCCATCCTAGCACATAGCATAGAAGTCCAGCGATATTCGACTGAAGCCTAGTGCTAGTTCCCGTCTCTTTGGCTTGTGGAGTAGTAGGGCTGAGAGGCCCCCCGCAATTCTGACAGAAGTTGGCATCCTCAGCATTCCGAAATCCACAATCGGGACAGATCATTTCTTAGACTCTCCTTCCTAAATATTTATCGATTAGGCAGCTCAAATTCGCTATCAAAGGATAGCAGATTTGATTGCCCATCTTTGAACTTCACCAATACAACCATGCCATCGGCACCCAGTGCCTCAATCTTTTAGGGATAAAAAGTCTTGTTTGATAGATACAAGTACAACTTTACGGGGAAGTTGACATAATAATGCTTCGCCGACATTCACTTTCCCGTCCTTGAATCCCCTTTACAGGTTTTAACTGAAGTCACATCTATTGAAAACCTGAAAGAATTCACCTTAGATCTTAGGCAGAAGCCTATCACATTCTTATTGAGAAGGCAAACTCCACTTCTGATAGCCTTTTGTAGCCCGCAGAGGACTGTAAGGCAATTGTTGCTGCTTGACTTGGTGTCTATTGGCTGCTATCCTTTGCTGAGAAAAGGAAAGCGGGAGTAACTCAGTCGGTAGAGTCCCTGCCTTCCAAGCAGGTGGTCGAGGGTTCGAGTCCCTTCTCCCGCTCCATATAAAGCTTCAGAATCCCGCTCAGTACTTTGTTGTTGGTTATTAATCCCCTCTTTTTGCTTAACACTTTTGCTTAACACTCCAGCTAGCTTATCGCTAGCTGGTCTCTTACCATCTTGCTGATAACAATTCAGCTTCTCAAGCAAGCTGGCTGGCGCAGGACGCTTACCATGCTTAACTTGTGAAAGGTAGCTTGCTGAGACTCCTAACTCCTTAGCCAATCGCCGTAAAGATTTCTGCTTTATCTTCTTTTGCCTCCTGCTAGTTTCTTAATAAGCCTATTGTAGGCCATCTGAGGACCCCTCGAAGTAGTATATTTGTGTTCTGGGTGATTCTCATTCCACTCATTCCTTATCGAATCCCCAAAGGCGCATTTGCCTGACTTTCGACAACAGATGAGGATGATATGGACATCAATAACCATATCATTATTGCAACTTACATCAATTCGGAACATATTTCTTGGAATCATATATGAATTGAATGAAGATGATTCTTCTGAACATATGCTAGGGGGCCGCATACGATGCCGGTAAGATTACGATGGTGATGCATCAAGGTTACGCAAATCCATCCCAGCTTCACTATGAGGTGCTCCAGCTTCAAGTGTTATAAAACGGCTTCCTTATCAGCTTGACAGGGACGCTTTGGCAACCTATTATGACTTCAGGCAAACACCCCTCAAGCTTGTTCGAGGGCAGGTGTTGTGGAATGCCATCTTTCTCAGCTATAGCTCAGCTTCGTCTGCTGTTAAACTCGGGACCATGGGCAATAAAAGGAGGCGAAATGAAGAAAGGATTAAGGAAAATTGGATTGGGTCTTGTGGCAGTGGGGCTGTGCCTCGTGCTCCTATGTGGCTCAGTTGTCCCCGCGAAGGCAGCACCAGTGGAGAAGGTGAGGCCGATTAAAATAGGGCTTCATGGTGGCTTCAGCGGGCTATGGGCGACTGTCGCGTTGGATACGTGTCAGGGAGTGATCGATTATACAAAGTATGCAAGTGACCAAGGACTCATCGA
>Ga0209345_10004588_pt1 | contig 13255 bp, 15 predicted proteins | sample Cruoilmetagenom7_FD_187294 | JGI IMG/M metagenome (GOLD analysis project Ga0209345, IMG submission 187294) | Oil polluted marine microbial communities from Coal Oil Point, Santa Barbara, California, USA - Sample 7 (SPAdes) (version 2) | ecosystem: Environmental > Aquatic > Marine > Oil seeps ...
ATTGACCATTCGCTTCTCTCGTAGGCAGAAGATATCTTTAGTCGAGGTATATGGCTTTGGTAAAGTAAATGGTCTAAACAGGCTGTTTCCTTCTTTCCTGGCTCTCTCAAAGCGAATGCCTGGAACCTCCCCGGTAGTAGAATGAACCTGGTAGTTATTGTAACGGTCTACCTCTTCTTTTAAGACAGGGCGAACTTCCTCAATGGTTGTTAGCTTCTCTATAGCACAAGTCCTGACGATCCTGTCCTGTAACCAGCGGTAAGGTCTTTCGACTTTACCTTTAGCTTGAGGTGAAAGAGCAAATGTAACATCCACTCCTAATGTTCTCATCACCTGTCTCCATTGAGGGTCAGCTTCATCAGTTTGAAGAACATGCTTTCTCCATAAGCTGTCTCTTCCCTGGATGAAGCGAAATACTCGCAGCGAGTCAACATAATAGCGCAGGGGAAGTCCATAGGTATGTATTAAACTTTCAGCAGCTTTGATGTGAGCCCAGGTTGTTTCTTGTTCAAAGAAATCTCAGAAGCCTCCGGCTAAAATCATCCAAGGAAGTAATCAAAATCCATCTCTTTTTGGCATAAGGTGACCAGGGGGTGTTGGGAAGTATCATATTGGATTAAAGCACCAATAGCAGTGGTAACCACCTCACGGTCATGTGCCTTCTTTCTTGGATGAGGCTGGTAACAACCCGAATTCTTGGCTCGATCAATGATGGTAGGTGAAGATACCATAACTCCATGCTTAGCTAAACGATCTCTGATGGCTGAGTAGTTGTAGGTGGTGATAGGCAAACTAGGATCATCGATTAATTCCTTCTCTAACATCAATTCCTTCTCAATTTCCTTTTCCACTGAAGCAGGAAGCCTGGTTGGGGTAGTTCTCTGATAGGTAAGAGAAAACTTATCCGGATCACGGCGATATTGTCTTAAGAGGGCAAAGAATCTGGTTTTGCTGATCTCCAAAATTTCCTCGATTGCTGACCTATCTAATGTTCCATGGCAGTGTCCTTTTAGCAGAGCTTTCACTTGCTCGGTGGTGAACCGCTTATGTACCTGTTCCATGCATCCCCCCTGATGGAGGAATGTACCATTAACAGTTAACAGTTTCCAGTTCACTTTTCAAGTTTAAATGGTTCACTTTTGAATCGTAACTAACATTCCTCCTTGACAAAGTCGCTAACCTGGGTTAATATTTTAGCCAGGTCGTGAGGTCGTGCTAAGCGGGGAGATAGCGGTGCCCTGTACCTGCAATCCGCTACAGCAGGGCTGAATTCCTACTCAAGGTCTTCTGACTCGTGGGAGCTAGCTTTGCTAGATGGTGTTGAAGATTGGGCCCTGCGCGGCAGAGCACTATGAATCCCGTCAGGTCTGGGAGGAAGCAGCGGTAAGTAGTAACCTCTGGGTGCCGCAGGTTTTCCTAATCAGAGCCATGCTGCAAAGAAAAGCCAGGGGCGAGATCGACAGTGGGTGCACGACCTAAGTAAATTTTTAGAGGAGGAGTCATGCTGACATTATTAGTTGTGCTTAAACTAGTGGCCAAACTTCTGTCTCTTCTTGGGGGGATGGGGGGTAGGATGCAGGGGATAATGGGCTTACTCAGCCCTATCCTCGGCGGCTTGCGGTCTTAGTTTGGGATTTACTAAAGCACTCTGAACGATTCCTGAAGAGGAAAGCTTTTCCTGCTACTAAGGCTTTGGCTGACGGGGGGTGGCGCATCCCGGTTACTATGCAGTTGGGATATGTCAAGCCGGTGTCTTGTTACCGTTGATTAAGTGCTAGTGCCTATGTTACCTCTCGGGCCATTCCTGGTTTTTGGCCGAGGCTTCTCTTGGATTCAGCCAGTATCTCACCCAAGCCATATCGCTGAGAGGTGGCGGTAAGTGCCCGCAAGGCATTGCCCTCCAACCATCTCTCGGTATTCCGTCGGTGCCTGGGGACTTCGCCAGTGTGCTTCTCCAAACACGGTGTGAACCTTGGCATCCTGAAATCCTGCTCTAACAGATAAAGCTGCTACTTCGCTGGGTTTGAACCGGGTAATTAGATGTTCATAATCTTCTAAAGTAATTTTCCCTTCTTCAACACCTTCCCTTCCACCTCGTAGAACTCTGCATCGTGTTTCAAGCCAATAGTTGTTATGCCTATTCTCCCTTCCCTTTTAAGAACACTTTTCATCTCTATAAGCGCCTTGCGTTTGTCGCCGAACCAATGGAAGGATGTATTTGAGAAGACAAATCGAATGACGGCTGGGGAAAAAGGAGGTTTTCTGGTTGGCAGTGTATGAATTCGATGTTCTCTAAGACAGCCTTCTGGACATTTCTTTTGGCTACTTTTAGCCGTTGGAGGGCTATATCTACCCCACTACTTTTCCCCGCCTGCCAACTTCTCTCGCTATTTCTAGAGTTGGTTTGCTTGTTCCACACCCCACATCTAAAACCTCCATCCCGAGACCGATTCCTAGCACCTCCATTAAGGCTAATCCCGTTTCATATTGGAACTCAGCTAATGCATCGTACTCTTCGGCGAATACATCAAAGGCTAAATCAATCCTTTCTGGCGTCATACTATCTGTTTTTTCCATTAAAAGCCCTCTCTATATGCTCAGGATATTATACCACCTCAAGCCTTCCTTGCCACAAATTTGAAAACGGGGTAAACTAGATAAGGGCCAAGTAGACCGGGTGATCGCTGTTCTTAGGGCAAGGGTTGTTCAGCCTTTAGAACAGAGGAAAGTCTGAGCTCCACCGGGCAGGATGCTGGGTAACGCCCAGGAGGAGTGATCCTACGGAAAGTGCCACAGAAACACACCGCCAGCGGCTGGCCAAGAGGCTAGTGCGGGCAAGGGTGAAATGGTGAGGTAAGAGCTCACCGCTCCGATGGTGACATCGCGAGCGGGTAAACCCCATCTGGAGCAAGGCCAAATAGGAGGATAATAGGATGCCCGGCCTGAGGCACCACAGTGGCTGAAGTGGCTATGGTGCCTTCATCCTCGGGTCGGCCGCTTGACCCCGATGGTAACATCGGGGCTAGATAGATGATCACCACCTTCTTTCACCTTGCAATCCAGGCAGGTGAAGGTAAGGTACAGAACTCGGCTTACAGGTCTACTCGGCCCTAGTTTCTTACCAAATGATGAAAGAGTACAAGCTAATGCCAATAATGGGAGCACTAACTGGTCTGGCTAGCACGATTGTGACGATATTGTCCATGCCAATACCATATGGTTTCTTGAGTGCAGTCTAGGCTACCGGGAAGCTGATTAGAGTTTGTCCGGTAGCCTGATTGTCCTGTTTCTGGACACACTTGGTGGCGGAGTATTGGAAACTACCTCTGGTGTCGGCCACATGATTAGCAGCGTTTTTAAGCAGCTTTAACAAAGGAAGGCAATGAAAATACAAAAATGCAAAGGAAGCCGGGATCTACTCCCTCAAGATATGGCTCAGTTCCGATATATTGAGGAGCTTTTTAGGTCTTGCTGCTTAAGATGGGGCTACCAGGAGATAAGAACCCCTAGTCTAGAGTACCTTCATCTTTTCACCTCCGCGGGAACACTTACCCCTGGCATGCTAAGTAAAGTATATTCTTTCCTTGATTGGGATGGTTGGAGTGGGGAAAGAGTGGTGCTACGGCCAGAGGGGACTATCCCCGCTGCCCGGCTTTATATTGAAAACCTGGCCAGGGATCGTCCAGCCAAACTCTTCTATATAGAAAATGTCTTCAGCTTTGAAGAGACAGGTAAGGAATCAAGGGAACGCTGGCAGTGTGGTGCTGAGCTCATCGGCAGCAGCAACCCCGCGGCAGATGTAGAGCTTATTATGCTCGCCTCAGAGATTTTGACCAGGCTGGGAATGGGAGCGGTGGAGTTACATCTATCCCATGCTGGCTTGATAAAAGCTTTGCTTCAGGGCCTGAGGTTGGAGCCAGCCCGTCAGAGCCAGATGCTTGACTCTATTTTAAACGGGGATACCACGGCACTCAAGAGGGCGATGGGCACTAGCCCCCAGTTTAGTGACCTCCTGCCTCCCCTTTTTGAGCCTACAGGAAGGACAGCAGGGTTTTTGAAAAACTTGAAAGCCTCTTGGGGCAAGGCTCTCCCTCTGCCTGAAAGAGACATCAATGATTTTATAACTATTGTTGAACTTCTGAGTGCCACCCGAAGTGCCTTCCAGATTGACCTCGCCTCGGGGAAAGGATTTGAGTATTATACAGGGGTTATCTTCCAGTTTTATCTCGGGGAACAGAAGTTAGCTGGAGGGGGAAGGTATAATGACCTCATTCCTCTGCTGGGAGGGGGAGATATTCCCGCCTCTGGTTTTGCCCTTCATATTGACCATCTGATGGATATTCTCTCCGCCGGAGATTGGAGGCACCCCGAATCTCCAAGTGTTCTGGTGAGAGGCGAACTCAATACAGCTGGATGGAGCTCAGCCTGCGAGGTAGCTAACCGACTTCGAGAAGCAGGGTATGTGGCTGAACTTGACCAAGGTTACCGAGCAGCGAGTGAACACAAATGGATTGTTAGCCTTGGGAAGCAAAACGCGCCCTTTCTGCTGACCGAGCAGGCTAGTGGCAAAAGTACCCCGGCAACTTCGCTGACTGAAATTCTGAATATGCTGAGGGAGGAGTGAAGTGTCGCTGAAGCTAGCTCTTCCCAAAGGGCATCTCCGTCGCTCCACAGAGTTCTTACTGCAAAAGGCAGGATTAGAGCTTAACGATTATGATGAACGCTCTCGCTCCTATCGGCCTAAGTGCATCGAGCTCCCCAATCTGCTGATAAAGGTAATTCATGAGAAGGATATACCTATTCAGGTGGCGGTGGGGAACTATGATCTCGGGATATGCGGTTTGGATTGGATTGAAGAGCTTTTGGTTAAATACCCAAGATCGGCCTTGGTCAAGGTACAAAATCTAGGATATGGCCACAAGAATTTAGCTGTAGCTAGCAGTAAGCTGGGGGGATTCTCATCTTTAGAGGAATTAGAGTCTAGCCACAAAACAATACGAATAGCCAGCGAGTACCCTAACCAAGCAGAATCCTTTGCATTGAAGTGCCGGCTGAAAAGATTCCATATATTCCCCCTTTGGGGAGCTGCTGAGATTTACCCTCCGGAGAGCGCTGAGCTTGCCCTGATTCCTCAACCCTCGCCGAGCTTAGTTCGTTTGGTGCCAATTTTGGAGTCAACCGCTTATCTGGTGGCTAACCGGGACAGTTGGGAATCAAAAGACTTGACCCCATTACTTACCCCTCTTTATGCTGTAGCAGATTCCGAGCTTGACGAGGATGCCCCAGTAGTTGGAGCACCAGATAACAGCTCAGCTTTGGGCCTCCAATATCTTGAGGATACTTCAGTTCGCCTCGCCTTGCCCGATGGACATCAGCAGCAACCCACTCTGGAGTTCCTAAGCAAAGCTGGTTTTAAGCTTGGGGATTACTCTTCAGGGTGTCGTCGGCCAGCTATTGGGGTTGATGGAGTGATTGCCAAAGTGATTCGGCCTCAAGATATGCCACTCCAGGTTGCCAACGGGAATTTTGATTTGGCAATCACTGGCCAGGATTGGCTTTATGACCATCTTCATCACTTCCCCACTAGTCCAGTAAGAGAGATTTTAGAGCTAGGGTTTGGCAAGGTGAGAGTTGTCGCTGTTGTTAGCCAAGCATGGGGAGTAGATAACCCCCGAGATTTAAGGGAGAGATTTGCGGGAGAAGTTATCAGGGTAGTCTCGGAGTATATCAACATTGCTGATAAATATGCTCGGGATAACCATCTCAGCCCTTATCGACTGATCCCCAGCTGGGGGGCAAGTGAAGCCTTTTTACCCGAAGATGCTGATGTGCTCATTGAAAACACCGAGACGGGGCAAACCTTAGCCCAACACAATCTCAAAATCATCGACACCATTTTTGAATCTTCAGCCAGCCTTATTGGGAGGGCAAATAGTTGCCCTCAAAAGGAAAGAAGAATAGCTTCTATGGTGGAGGCATTGCACCAGGTTAAAAAATGCTAATCCTTGGTATTGACCCGGGTACAGTGACTATGGGTTACGGGCTGATAGAGGCCACAAGTGATGAACTGAGGTTAATTGACTATGGAGTGTTGACCTCTAAAGTTTATCCCTTAGCTCAGAGGCTGTATGCTTTATATTCAGGGATCAATGAGATACTCGGCCGTTGGGGGCCGGATGAAGTGGCTATTGAGGAGCCATTTATGGCCAGAAATGCCCGCTTGGCATTGGCAGTGGGGAGAGCACAAGCCATAGCCATGCTGGCTGCTGCCCAAAGTGGTATCCCAGCTTATACCTATACGCCAGCTCAAGTGAAACAAGCAGCAACTGGCTATGGTGGTAGCGGGAAGGAGCAAGTGCAGGTAATGGTCACCATTCAGCTAGGACTAAAGTTACTCCCTCAACCTGATGATGCTGCTGATGCGTTGGCAGTAGCTGTATGTCACTTTGGGCAGAAGCACCTGGCCGAGATAGTGGCCAAGGAGAAATAAAGTGATCGCCGCTATTGAAGGAACCTTGGAATTTAGCGGTGGTGATATGGCAATAATCAAGGTGGATGGAGTGAGCCTCCAGGTTAGTATGCCTGCCTCTACTTTGAATCGCCTCGGCACTGTGGGAGAGAAGGTGAGGATTTTTACTTGTCTGCAGTTGAGGAGGGAGGAGATTGCCCTTTATGGATTTGCCTCCCAAGAGGAGCTTGGGTGGTTCAAGATGCTTACCAAAGTTAATGGAGTCGGTGCCAAGGCAACAATGGCGATGCTCTCTGCCTTGAATTCGGAGCAACTGGCCGGAGCTATTGCCGGTGGTAATATCGATCTACTCAGCCAAGTGCCTGGAGTAGGCAAAAAGACAGCGCAACGCTTGGTGATGGAACTTAAGGGAAAAGTGGGAAAAACCATTATCCTGGCTTCTCCGGCTTATTTGGCCGCAGATACTGCTGAGGTGGCTGCAGTGCTCTCCACTTTGGGCTATTCTACCCCAGAGATAGCTCAAGCTACAGCTGCTCTTCCCTGTTCCTCTGACCTTGCCCTGGAGGATAAGGTTAAGCTTGCCCTACGCCACTTGGCCAAGCAATAAAACCATCTTTTTAGCGGTATCTATCTCGATAGCTTCGATCATAAAGAAAGCGATTTACTAGAATCGTAGTTACTGCCTCTGAGGTTGGCCTCGCTTTTAGGTCTCGGCTTAAATCTGCTGTCAGCCTTCTTATTACCAGCAACAGAAAAACAGCGGCAAAAGTTAAGCTGATGACCTGAGGCTGCCCCCAGAGCCAGGTGATGATGGGGAGCAAAGCGAAACTGACGAGCATTCCCAGAGGAACGATGCGACTTGGGGTCTCTTTGCTCTGGCGTTGAGTTTTGCCATGGCGGGTAATGAGGCCATGCCATATAAGTCCAGCGAAGTAAGGGATAAGGGCAATAAGGGCCTGTTTAGGGACAAGGGTTATCCCCATGCCCATGCTTACTGAGCCACCCCTTCCGCCATGAAAGCGGAGAAAAACAGGCCAGCATTGCCCTATGAGGGCCAAAATGCCAGCAAGGCAAACAACCTCGAGGTCAAAGTTCAACAGGTAGTATCCCACGGCCACAGGGAGTACGCCCTTAGTGAAATCACCAAATCCACCGGTTATTAGTGCTCCCGCCCCGGCTGTTTGGTATAGAGCACTGCTGCTTACACCGCCGCTGCCATATTCTCGTAGGTTGATTCCCTTACGCCACGCGGTTAGCCAAACAAAGGGGAGAGAACCATAGAGATAGGCACCCAAAACTAAACCCAATTCAGCCCACATATTAGCCTTCTTTGCCCATCATCTCCACCCCACGATCCAGAGTTTTCAAATGCTGATCTTCATCCCTTCATATCCCAGGGATATTTCACTACCTAGCTCCTCGGCTAATTGAGCTACTTCTTCTTTGATCACCACCTCAAGCGGTGGGCTGATGTGGATCAAGACGACTTTGGGAAGGTAACCTTTAAGTTGGCGAAACTCGATAAGCTCCTGCTTGAGAAGTTGAGGGGTAAGATGCCCCACCTCGGCAGTTTCCTTGCTGAATCTATTTGACCCGGTAGCCTCAGTTATAAGTAGCTGGGGCGAGATGTGTCCCCAACAATGGGACAATCCTGGGCCGGTGTCTCCAGTATAGAATATTGCCTTCCCATCGCCAGAGGTGACCTCGAAACCAACAGTAGGGACAGAGTGTTTTACCGGAATGGCTACCACGCGGTATCCTTCAATGGTCTGGGGGTGATACAGCTCCACAGGGCAAAATTTGACTGCGGCCAGCTCTTTAGATGGCCAACGGGTGAAATCGGGGAAGATTTTATCGTTGAGGATATGGGCCGAAAGAGCGTCAAGGACCTCGGCGGTTGAGTAGACCATTTTGGTTTTATTATCCAGGCCGCTACCTATCACCAGCCCATTATAGTAGCCAATTAAGGCCACATCCTTGATATGGTCAAAGTGGTAGTGGGTAAGCAAAATAGCGCTGACCTTGGCTTGGGCAGATAAAGATAGGCTAGAGGTGAGCCCGCCAGCATCTAAGGCTAGGACTTGGTCAATTAACAGAGAGGCAAGTCTCCCCTCTGTTGATTCGCAATTATGTGCTCCCAAAACCTGAACTTCCATATTACCATCTAATCCTCAGCGTAAAAGGCAACCCCTATCGCCCCCGGGCCGAGGTGAACTGCTACTGCGGGGGTAACCTCCCGGACATAAATCTCAGCACAATCTAATTCTCCTTGGATACACTGCTTCAGTTTTCCCGCTTCATCAGAGATTTCACTATAAACCACGATGGCATGTATTTTTTTCTGCTTGGTTTTTTCTTTCATTGCTTTCATCATTCGCTCGATTCCTTGTGACCTACTCCTAGCCACACCTAGCAGGTGTGCTTCACCGAGCCGATTGGTGGCCAGGGGTTTTACCTTAAGGAGTGAGGTTGCCCAAGCTGCCACCTTGGGGGCTCTCCCCCCCTTTTGCAAATATCGAAGGGTATCGGGTAACATTATGATTTCAACCTTGGGGATAATTTTTTGCACCTCTTCGCCGACCTCAGCCAGGCTTTCCCCCACCACAGCAGCACGGGCTGCCACTAAAGTAACCAATGCTTGAGCTGCTGAGCCGGTGCAGCAATCCATCAGCTTTGCCTTCAAGTGAGGAAGCTCCCTTTTTGCTCCCTCTATTGCTGCTTGCATTGAGGTGAAGACCCCACTATATTTTTCAGAGACGGCAAGACAGAGGATATCCTTCGTCTTGCCGGCAAGCTGACGGAATATTTCCAAGAAAGCCCCAGGTGAAGGAGCGGAAGTAGTAAGAGTCTTGCCCCTCTTTTGCAGAGCATAAACCTCTTCAGGGGATATGTCTGCCTCCGAGCAGACCTTGCCGGCACAGCTGAGTTCAAGTGGCACCACTCGAATTTTATATTCCTCCTCTATCTCATGAGGAAGGCAACTGCTGCTATCAGTAATAATAGCCACTTTTGCCATCGCAGCCTCCTTGGAGCTATGCCCATCTGTGTACCTTGTAATACTATGCCCAGTAAATATAGCACCAAGCAAATCCCTTGTCAATCTCCTATTTATGGTTTGGGGCAAATTTTTACAACCACCGAATAGGTGTATAATGAGGGGGAGATGGTAGAGGAAGGAAAACTTGAGCTTGAGGATAAAAGATACCTCTGGCACCCCTTCACCCAGATGAAAGAGTATCTTGGGGAAAAACCGTTGATTATTGAGGAAGGGGAGGGGGTTTATCTAAAAGATACTGAGGGCAATAAATATTTAGACGGAGTATCGTCTTTATGGGTTAATATTCATGGGCATCGTCGCTGGGAAATTGATCAGGCCATCATGGATCAGCTCCACAAGATATCTCATTCTACTCTCCTTGGTTTATCTAATGTGCCCGCCATCGATTTGGCTCAGAGATTGGTAGAAATAACCCCCCAGGGGTTGGAGAAAGTTTTCTATTCAGATACCGGGGCAACTGCGGTAGAGATAGCCATAAAGATAGCCTTCCAATATTGGCAGCAAATATCACCCCAATTTGGTCACAAAACTAAGTTTATCTCGTTGAAAAATGGCTATCACGGGGATACCTTGGGAGCAGTGAGTGTTGGGGGCATCGATGTTTACCATCAAATCTATAACCCCCTCCTTTTCTCCGCTATCAAAGTAGAGTCCCCTTATTGCTATCGCTGCAGCTTCGACCAGTCCTGGCCGGGGTGCAATGACCTTTGTTTGCAGCAGCTAGAGGAGGTCATGAGGGAAAATCACCCCGAAATCGCTGCTTTGATCATTGAACCCATGGTGCAGGCAGCCGGCGGAATGATCGTCTCCCCGCCAGGGTATCTCAGCAGAGTTCGAGAGCTTTGCACCAAATACAATATTCTCATGATCGCTGATGAAGTGGCAGTAGGTTGGGGAAGAACAGGGAAGATGTTCGCCTGCGAATATGAACAAGTCAGTCCAGACATTATGACTTTGGGTAAAGGGATAACCGGAGGTTATTTACCTTTAGCTGCCACCTTAACTACCCACGAGATCTTCGATGCCTTCCTTGGGGGGTATGATGAGCAAAGAACCTTCTATCATGGCCATACTTATACTGGAAACCCCCTGGCTTGCGCTGCTGCCTTAGCCAACATCGAACTTTTCGAGCGGGATAGAACCCTGGAGAAGCTTCAACCCAAGATAGCTACATTATCAGCAAAGTTGGCGGCTTTCAGGCATCTCCCCCATGTAGGCGAGGTACGCCAGCTAGGTTTTATGGTGGGAATCGAGCTGGTGAAGGATAAAGGGACTAAACAGTTCTATCCTGCCAAGGAAAGGATAGGCCATAAGGTAATCTTGGCAGCACGAAGAAAGGGTGCGATTATGCGCCCTCTTGAGGATGTCATCGTAATCATGCCTCCTTTAAGTATAACTAGCCAAGATTTGGAAAGGCTGATCAGCATTGTCTATGAGTCTATAGTCGAAGTAACGGAGAGTTGATATGCCAAACCTCACTTCATCGCCTGGCTTATTCATCACCGGGACTGATACCGGAGTAGGCAAGACTATCATTGCCGCCGGGCTGGCAGCAGTCCTAAAAGGTAAGGGGATAAATGTGGGGGTGATGAAGCCGGTAGAGACTGGCTGTGCTTTGTCCAGCTCGGAGCTTGTTCCCCAAGATGCCCTTTTCTTGAAGAGCATGGCCCAGGTGAGTGATGAACTTGAGGTAGTAAATCCTTATCGCTTTGAAAGCCCATTAGCACCCTGGGTAGCTGCAGAGCGGGAAGGAAAAGAGATAAATCTGGAAAGGCTGAGGGAATCTTTTGAACAATTGAAGCGAAGACACGAATTTCTCATTGTGGAAGGCGTAGGGGGATTGCTTGTCCCTTTAACCGCCCATCATCTCATATCGGATGTGGCCCAACTTTTCCAGCTTCCCCTTATAGTTGTAGCCAGAGCAAGTTTAGGCACCATTAATCACACCTTGCTAACTATACGGCAGGCTCAGATTTTGAGGTTGGCAGTTTTGGGGGTGATAATCAATAACCCAACAGGGGAAATAGGATTGGCAGAAGAAACCAATCCTCAAGTTTTGCCAAGCTTCATTACTGTGCCTCTATTAGGGATAGTACCCTACTGCCCCGAACTTAAGGGGAATAATGCCCCCCATATATTAAGAAGGTTGCTAGAAGAGAACATCGACTTAAAATAGTCTACCTTGAAGCCCACCCCGCTGGCAATTGGGGCAAAAATAACTGCCCCGGCCACGAATGGAGATACGCTCGATAAGGATGCCACAACTATAGCAGGGCTCACCACCCCGGTGAGCCACCTGGAATTCGAAGTGAGCACTGCCTAGCTGACCATTGGGACGCCGGTAGGTATCGGTGCTTGCTCCTTTACCAGCGATTGCTCTCTCCAGCACCTCCTGAATTGCCTGATGGAGACGACCTACCTCTTGAGACGAAAGGCTATCTGCCTTAGTCAACGGATGAAGGCAGGCAGCAAATAGAGCTTCATCGGCATACATATTGCCTATGCCGGCGATTAGATTCTGATCGCAGAGCAACGCCTTTATAGGTACCCGGTGCCGACCCAGTGATCTGCTTAAGACCTGGGGTGAAAAGTTGGCATCTAAAGGCTCTGGGCCCAGCCTACCGATGATCTTATTCTCATCTTCTACCAGCCACATTGCCCCCAGTTTACGCCGATCGCAAAAATGAAGTTCCTTCCTGTCATCCAGCCGGAATATAGCCGTAGTGTAAGGTTCAACTTGGGCAAAGCTGGGTCTGATCAGGAGCAAACCACTCATCTTAAGATGCAAAATTAATCTTTCACCTGAAGAGAGATGGAACAGGAGGTATTTCCCACGGCGATGTATGTCTTCTACCCTTTGCCCATAGAGCCGAGGGCCAAACTCGGAAGCTTCGGGCTGGCGCAACACTTCAGGCCGAAGCAGACTGACCCCAACGAAGTGGCAGCCCTTCACTTGAGGCAGTAGCTCATTCTTTATTGTCTCTACTTCTGGTAGCTCAGGCATTTCATTCCCATTTGAACACCTTTAAGAAACGAAGATAGATACCTGGTCGCCCCTCCACAGCTATAATGTTTCTTGGCAACATTCACCGCAAGTATAGGGTGCATACAATCACAGGTCAAGATATGTCATTTCTCACAGGCATTGGCCCCCTTGGATGCGCCGGAATCTTAAACACGTCATCATAGGCTCAGCTCCATCGGCCGGGTCAAAGGTCTTCGCCCCTTTCAATGGATGTTCCACTGGAAGGGCGTTGTGCTCTGAAGCTGAACCGCAGCAAAATCCAATGGTTAAGCGACGTGTTTGCAGCTTTTTTCTACTGACTACACGTCCTCCTAAATGAGGCAGAGCTTTGGGTAGACGAATGTTGGCTGCATCAAGGAGCTTGACTGCTGTATCGCCAGGGGTTGGGATGCGATGGCAACGCTCCTGTCCCCTGATGACTATCTCCGTCGAGCATATCATAGATAGTTGGTTGAGGCCTTCTTTGACCATCAGGTCAAAATCTGCCCATACCTGCTGCAAATAATGGGTAATTAGATAAGCCAACATCACCACCAGGGCATGTCCCCGGGTACTCTCTTTGGTGGCTACGCTTTTTAGATAGTGATTAGCTACGGGGCGGCTGGAACATCCGTTATATCTGCAAAATCCTCACACAGTGGACATGCTTTCAAAATTCAAAGCTAGTTTACAAATAAGTGCGGAAAATCGGTTACCAGTAATT
>Ga0209345_10004590_pt1 | contig 13254 bp, 10 predicted proteins | sample Cruoilmetagenom7_FD_187294 | JGI IMG/M metagenome (GOLD analysis project Ga0209345, IMG submission 187294) | Oil polluted marine microbial communities from Coal Oil Point, Santa Barbara, California, USA - Sample 7 (SPAdes) (version 2) | ecosystem: Environmental > Aquatic > Marine > Oil seeps ...
CGTAGGTGGCAAGGCTGTTAACCCCATGATCTATATCAAGGCTGCAAACGATGTTTTCTAAAAGCAAAATCAACGATCCCGCGCCCCAGGATGCAGATGCGTCCAAACCGGCACCTTCCAGCGCTTCCACGGCCCCTGCGCCGTCCAAGCAGAGCGAGTTCAAGGCCAGCGCGCCCAAAGCGAAGCCGCCCGCATCCGTTCTGTCTTCGGATCTGCATGTCACCGGCAACATGAAGACCACCGGCGATATTCAGGTTGAAGGCACCGTTGAGGGCGACATCCGCGCGCATTTGCTGACCATCGGTGAGACTGCAACGATCAAGGGCGAAGTGGTTGCCGATGACGTTGTGATCAATGGCCGCATCGTCGGCCGCGTGCGTGGCCTTAAGGTACGCCTGACATCGACCGCACGGGTTGAGGGTGACATCATCCACAAGACCATCGCGATCGAATCTGGCGCGCATTTCGAAGGCTCCGTGCAGCGTCAGGACGATCCGCTGAACCCCGGCGCAAAGTCTGCTCCGGCGCAGAAACCGAACCCCGCCTCCTAAGGCGCGGTCGGTTCAAAGTATTCACGGGCGTCGCAGGAAACTGCGGCGCCCGTTTTCGTTTTACGATGGCTGTGAGTTAGCGGCCCAGCATCCATGTGCCGTTTGGCCAGAAGGCATCGAAGGCGAAGGCAAACATCACGTCATGCGGCACGTCGCGCCCGGCGTTGTCGCGCACCCGAATGCTTCCCACGTCACGCCCCTTGCCGATCTGCCCCGCGTCTAGGGCCGAAGCCTGCCCTGCTCGCCAAGTGATCGTCACACCTGCTTCGCGGACCTCACCTTCCTCGGCGAGTCGGTTAAGCCGCCACGCCCGGTCCCCCACGCGCACCACACGCTCCAACGGTGCAATTCCATGAGGCGGCTGCGCGCCATTATAGAGGAAGGGTTTGGCTGAAGAATCATAGCCACGATACGGGTTGCGCCCATAGTCGCGGTTATAGGACGGCTCCTGCATCACCAACCCATCGGGGTGGCGTGCGGTGAAATCGGCCCAGCTTTCCAGCCAGCTTGGCAGGTGCTTTAACTCGGTGCCGGTCAGCGCGCCGACAATGGCGCGGCCTTCGGCCTGCTGCCACCAACTTTGCGTTTCGCGGTCATACATCACCATATCGGAATGCCGCAGCTTGCCCGAGACACCAAAGCGCAGCACCTTGCCCGCAACCCGTCGATCAAAGACCAGCGCAGAGTTGCACAGCGGACAGAAGGTCACGGCAATGGGCCGGCCATTCACCGTGTCATTTACGATCTCATGCCATGTCAGATAGCGGATCGGATAGGCGCGCGGTTTGGCGCCGTCGATCTCAACCGTGATGACCGGCTCGCGCGGGGCGATGCGGGTCTCTGCACTTGCGGCGCTGAAATCGGGCGCATCAAGCGCCGGGATGCCATCCTTAGGCGGGCCGCCTGAGATGATCTCGGACCAGTCGTTGATGCTTGTTTTGGCGAAATCGGTGTCAGGCCATTCGCCCTGCCAGCGGGCGGGATCAGCGAGGAGACTGTTGGCCGCAAGGCCAAAGCTCAGAAAGATGGCGTTCAGTTTTAACATCGCCAGAGCTTGGCGCATGCGGGGGTGAGCGCACAAGCCCACCCCACGCGATCCTGAACGGATGTTACTCGGTCACGGTGACCGTTTTCATCACGTCTGGCGTGCCGACAATGGCACCGTTTGGGCCGGTGCCGCGTTTGATCGCGTCGACCACATCTTGGCCTTCGGTCACCTTACCGACGACCGTGTATTGGCCGTCAAGGAAGGGTGCTGCGTCAAACATGATGAAGAACTGGCTGTTGGCACTGTCCGGGCTTTGGCTGCGCGCCATGCCGACCACACCGGTCTCAAACGCGATGTCCGAGAATTCAGCCGGAACATCGGGCAGATCGGACCCGCCCATGCCGGCACGCGATGTATCGCCGCCGGATTTGCCGAACTGCACGTCGCCTGTCTGGGCCATGAAACCGTCGATCACGCGGTGGAAGACCACCCCGTCATAGGCGCCCTCTTCGGCCAGTTCGGTGATGCGCGCAACATGCTCAGGTGCCACGTCTTCCAAAAGGTCGATCTTGACGGTGCCATTGGCCTCGCCCGCGACTTCGATCTCAAGCCCGGTGGCCGCAGCCGCCGTGCCGAGGAGCGCCAGAACGGCGCTGGTGCCAAAAAGCTTACGCATCTGCGGCCACCTTGACCGAGATCATGCGGTCAGGATTCGCAGGCGGCTCGCCGCGCGTCAGTGCATCGACATGTTCCATGCCAGAGATGACTTGGCCATAAACGGTATACTGACCGTTGAGGAAGTCATTGTCTTTGAAGTTGATGAAGAACTGGCTGTTGGCGCTGTCGGGATTGGCCGAACGGGCCGCACCAATGGTGCCGCGTGCGTGGGGCACTTTAGAGAATTCTGCTGGCAGGTTCGGCATGTCCGAGCCACCTGTACCCGCTGCGCGCAGGTTGAAGTTGTCTTCCATATTGCCGTTGGCCACATCGCCGGTCTGGGCCATGAAACCTTCGATCACGCGGTGGAAGGCGACGTTGTCGTATTTCCCGGCGCGGGCCAGTTCTTTCATCCGCTCGACGTGCTTGGGCGCAAGGTCAGGCATCAGTTCGATGGTGACGGTGCCGCCTTTAAGCTCCATCAGGATGGTGTTTTCGGGGTCTTTGATATCGGCCATTGGGCAATCCTTGTTTTGGTGTTTGCCAGATACCTAGGTGGCTTGGCCCGGATTGCCAAGCAGGTGCATTGACGTGACGGCTGTAAACGGCAAAACACAGCGCAACAATTGGGAACGGGAGAAGACCGATGGGCTGGAAATCACTGGACGACATTGAACTGGTCGGCAAACGCGTGCTGCTGCGCGTGGATATCAACGTGCCAGTCGAGGATGGCCGGGTGACCGATGCCACGCGGATCGAGCGGATCGTGCCCACGGTGAACGACATCCTTTCGCGCGGTGGCAAGGTGACGCTACTGGCGCATTTTGGTCGGCCCAAGGGGAAGGTCGTCGAGGAAATGAGCCTTCGCCAAGTGCTGCCTGCGCTGGAAAAGGCACTGGGCCGTGACGTGGCTTTTGTCCCCTCGCTCGATGCGGCGGCGGCGGCGCAGGGCGATCTGCAACTTATGGAAAACATCCGCTTTTACCCCGGCGAAGAGGCCAATGACGAAGGCTTCGCCCGCCAATTGGCCGATCTGGGCGATATCTACTGCAACGATGCCTTCTCTGCAGCGCACCGCGCGCATGCCTCGACCGAAGCGCTGGCGCGGCTGCTGCCTGCCTGCGCGGGCCGTCTGATGCAGGCGGAGCTTTCGGCGCTGGAGGCAGCACTCGCCAAGCCAGAGCGCCCGGTTGGGGCTGTCGTGGGCGGGGCTAAAGTTTCGACCAAGATCGCGCTTTTGGAAAACCTCGTGAACCGGCTGGATATTTTGGTGATCGGCGGCGGGATGGCGAACACCTTCCTCGCCGCACTTGGTGCTGATCTGGGCAAGTCATTGGAAGAGCCGGATTATTACGACACAGCCAAAGACATCATGGCGCAGGCTGATAAGGCGGGCTGCCGGGTGATCTTGCCGGTCGACGGTCTGGTTGCGCGTGAGTTCGCCAAAGGGGCCGCGCATGAGGTGGCCCAGCTTGGCCCGAATGCCAAGCTCGCCGATGATCAAATGGTGCTGGACGCGGGCCCCGACACGGTCGCGCTGATTGAGACCGCTTTTGCCGGGCTGCGCACCTTAATCTGGAACGGCCCCATGGGTGCGTTTGAAATTCCCCCCTTCGACACCGCCACCGTCGCCGCGGCCCGCGCAGCAGCGGCAAAGACACGCGAAGGCACATTGACCTCGGTCGCGGGGGGCGGTGACACGGTCGCGGCATTGAACCAAGCAGGCGTCGCGGATGATTTCACCTATATCTCAACCGCCGGGGGCGCGTTCCTTGAGTGGATGGAGGGCAAAACCCTGCCCGGTGTGGCCGCTTTGGGCGGCTGAGCCGCGCAAAAACGCAAATTCTTGTTAAAAACAACGGGTTTCCCGCAATTGTGGGATTCCCATGACGAATCGCCTGTGTCATACTGATGTCACGTCCGCCAAGAGACGCAGAGGCAGAACCATGACACGCAACACCCGTCCGGCCTTCGGCACATTGCTGTTCTTCGCGATTGCTTTCGCGCTGAGCCTGTATTTCACCTTTGCCGCCGTGCAAGGGGATTTCGGCCTGTTCCGCCGGACCGAGATCGTGGCCGAGAACCAAAAGCTGAGTGACCGTCTGGCCGAAGTGCGGGCCGAGGTTGCGCGGATGGAAAACCTCACCCGCCGCCTGTCGGACGATTACCTTGACCTTGATCTTTTGGACGAGCGCACGCGCAAGGTGCTGGGCATGGTCCGCACCGATGAGATCGTCATTCGCTGAACTTTCGCACTTGATCGCCCTGCCCCGCGCCTGCGGTCTTGCAATCACATAAAATCTCTGGCCTCCTTTACCTTGTCAGCCGTGGTGCACGCGCGCCACGTCACAAAGTCTCTCGCAATCCATTCCGGAATGCGATAGGGAATAGTTTAACGCTAAACTACTTTTGGCACCTGACCAGAGCCGACGGAGGAGACGTCCATGGCCGCGAAGAAATCGAGCAAGAAACCCAATGTCTCGGCGGAGGAGCTGACCAGCTATTACCGCGACATGCTGCTGATCCGGCGCTTCGAAGAGAAGGCCGGGCAACTTTACGGCATGGGGCTGATCGGGGGGTTCTGCCACCTCTATATCGGACAAGAAGCGGTCGTTGTTGGGCTCGAAGCCGCCGCCGAAGAAGGCGACAAGCGCATCACCTCTTACCGCGACCACGGACATATGCTGGCCTGCGGCATGGACCCGAACGGCGTCATGGCCGAGCTGACGGGCCGCGAGGGCGGCTATTCCAAAGGCAAGGGCGGGAGCATGCATATGTTCTCGAAAGAAAAGCATTTCTACGGCGGCCACGGTATCGTCGCGGCGCAGGTGCCGCTGGGGGCCGGTTTGGCTTTCGCGGATCAATACAAAGACAACGGGCGCGTCACCTTCACCTATTTCGGCGACGGCGCGGCGAACCAAGGGCAGGTCTATGAGACCTTCAACATGGCCGCCCTGTGGAAACTGCCGGTGATCTTCGTGATCGAGAACAATCAATATGCCATGGGCACGTCGCAACAGCGCTCGACCTCTTCGGCCGAGATTTGGGAACGCGGCAAGGCCTTTGGCATCCCCGGCGAAGCGGTCGACGGCATGGACGTGCTGGCGGTCAAGGAAGCGGGCCAAAAAGCCGTGGCGCATGCGCGCAAGGACGGACCTTACATTCTTGAGATCAAAACCTATCGATACCGCGGCCACTCAATGTCGGACCCGGCCAAATACCGGACCCGCGAAGAGGTCCAAAAGATGCGCGATGAGCGTGATCCGATTGAATCGGTGCGCACATTGTTGCTGGAAGGCAATCACGCCACCGAAGACGATCTCAAGGCAATCGACAAAGAGATTAAGAAGATCGTGAACGAAAGCGCTGAATTCGCCAAAGAAAGCCCGGAACCCGCGCTCGATGAGCTTTGGACCGACATCTACGCAACCGAAGTACCGCAGGAGGCCTGAAGCAATGGCAATTGAAATTCTTATGCCCGCCCTCAGCCCTACTATGGAAGAAGGTACATTGGCGAAGTGGATGGTTAAGGAAGGCGATACCGTCTCTTCCGGTGACATTCTGGCCGAGATCGAAACCGACAAGGCCACCATGGAATTTGAAGCCGTGGACGAAGGTACCATCGGCAAGATCCTGATTGAGGAAGGTACCGAAGGCGTGAAAGTGAACACCGCCATCGCCGTTCTGCTGGAAGAAGGCGAAAGCGCCGACGACATCGACAGCGCAAAATCTGCGCCCGCTGAGGCCAAAAGCGATGACGGTGAAGCCGACGACGCCAAAGCAAGCGATGACAGCGACCGCGCCACACCCGCTGAGGGCAAGAAACAGCCCAAGCCCGACACCAGCCCCGACTGGCCCGAAGGCACGCCGATGAAGCAGCAGACCGTGCGCGAAGCGCTGCGCGACGCCATGGCCGAAGAAATGCGCCGCGATGGTGACGTTTTCCTCATGGGCGAGGAAGTGGCCGAATACCAAGGGGCCTATAAGATCACCCAAGGGATGCTGGACGAATTCGGCCCCAAGCGGGTGATCGACACGCCCATTACTGAGCATGGTTTCGCTGGTATCGGCGTCGGTGCGGCCTTTGGCGGGTTGCGCCCGATCGTTGAATTCATGACCTTCAACTTCGCCATGCAGGCGATGGACCAGATCATCAACTCGGCGGCCAAGACACTTTACATGTCGGGCGGTCAGATGGGCGCGCCCATGGTTTTCCGTGGCCCCAACGGTGCAGCGGCCCGCGTCGGCGCGCAACACTCGCAGGACTACGCCGCGTGGTTCATGCAGATTCCCGGTTTGAAAGTGGCGATGCCCTATTCGGCGAGCGACTATAAAGGTCTGATGAAGACAGCCATCCGTGATCCGAACCCGGTGATCTTCCTTGAGAACGAAATCCTCTATGGCCGCAGCTTCGATGTGCCGGATGTCGAGGATTACACCGTACCTTTCGGCAAAGCGCGCATTTGGCGCGAAGGGTCCGACGTGACTATCGTCAGCTTTGGCATCGGCATGACCTATGCGTTGGAGGCTGCTGAGAAGCTGGCCGAAGAAGGCATTGAAGCCGAGGTCATCGACCTGCGCACACTGCGCCCGATGGACACGGACACGATCCTGAAATCGGTGATGAAAACCAACCGCTGTGTGACGGTCGAAGAAGGCTGGCCGCAGGGCTCGGTCGGCGGCTACATCAGCGGCGTGATCATGCAGGAGGCGTTTGATTACCTCGACGCCCCGGTCATCACTTGCACCGGCAAGGACGTGCCCATGCCCTATGCTGCCAACCTCGAAAAACACGCGCTGGTCACCACCGACGAGGTGATTGAAGCCGTCAAATCAGTCACTTATAGGTAAGGAGCGGATCATGCCCATAGAAATTCTCATGCCCGCCCTTTCGCCCACGATGGAAGAAGGCACGCTGGCCAAATGGATGGTTAAGGAAGGCGATACCGTCGCCTCCGGTGACATTCTGGCCGAAATCGAGACCGACAAAGCGACGATGGAGTTTGAAGCGGTAGACGAAGGCACGATCGGCAAAATCCTGATCAGCGATGGCAGCGAGGGTGTCAAAGTGAACACGCCCATCGCCGTTCTTCTTGAAGAAGGCGAAAGCGCCGACGACATCGACAGCTCTGCCAAGGCTCCCGCTAAGGAAGAGAAACCACAGGCCGAAGAAAGCGACAAAGCAGCCGATGCCGAGACGCCCGAAGCGGGCTATGGCCGCGGCGCTACGGATGCGAATGAAGCGCAGGGCAAAAGCGACAGCAAAGCCCCCGCCGCACCGAAAAGCGATAAGGGCGAGCGTATCTTTGCCTCCCCCCTCGCCCGCCGGATCGCGGCCGACAAGGGGTTGGACCTGTCGCAGATCGACGGCAGCGGCCCGCGGGGCCGGATTGTCAAAGCGGATGTCGAGAATGCGCAACCGAGTGCCATAAAATCCGACAGCACAGCACCTGCCAAAGACGCCGCACCGGTCGCCAAGGCCGTGGCCGCTGGCCCCTCCGCCGATATAGTTGCTAAGATGTACGAGGGCCGAGAGTACGAGGAAGTCACCCTCAACGGCATGCGCAAAACCATCGCCGCGCGGCTTACTGAGGCCAAGCAAACCGTACCGCATTTCTACCTGCGCCGCGACATTCAGATCGACGCGCTGCTCTCGTTCCGCAGTGATTTGAACAAGCAACTCGACGCGCGCGGTGTGAAGCTGTCGGTGAATGACTTCATCATCAAAGCCTGTGCGCTGGCGCTCCAATCTGTGCCCGATGCCAATGCTGTTTGGGCCGGGGATCGCATTCTCAAGCTGAAGCCGTCGGATGTGGCTGTTGCTGTGGCAATCGAAGGCGGGCTCTTTACGCCTGTCTTGCAAGATGCCGACACCAAGTCGCTCTCGACTCTATCGGCGCAGATGAAAGACCTCGCCACCCGCGCCCGCGACCGCAAGCTTGCGCCGCATGAGTATCAGGGCGGCAGCTTTGCCATCTCTAACCTGGGCATGTTCGGCATCGATAATTTTGACGCGGTGATTAACCCACCGCATGGGGCGATCCTTGCTGTCGGTGCTGGCGTGAAAAAGCCAATCATTGGCAAAGACGGTGAGGTGACTGGGGCGACAGTCATGTCCGTGACCCTTTCGGTGGACCACCGCGTGATCGATGGGGCGCTTGGCGCGCAGCTTTTGAATGCGATTGTCGAGAACCTGGAGAATCCGATGGTTATGCTCGCCTAAGGTCATCTTCATCAAAACAAACAAAAGCCGGGGCATGCCCCGGCTTTTTCATTTCGTACGATGTCTCTCGTATTTATTCGCTGTTTGGCCCGAAGAGATGGTTCATCGACATTGAAGGCTGATCACAGCCCGCCTCCCCCACAATCCGCGCGGGGATGCCCGCGACGGTTTTGCAAGCAGGCACCGCCTCTAGCACCACAGAACCCGCGGCGATGCGGCTGCAATGACCGATGGTGATATTGCCCAGCACCTTTGCGCCTGCACCGATTAGCACGCCGTTGCCGATCTTGGGGTGCCGGTCTTCTTCCTCTTTGCCCGTGCCACCAAGTGTGACCGAATGCAGCATTGAGACGTTATCGCCCACTACTGCCGTCTCACCGATCACGATGGAATGCGCGTGGTCGATCATGATGCCCTTGCCCATCTTTGCCGCCGGGTGAATATCGACGCCGAAGATCTCGCTCACCCGCATTTGGATGAAATAGGCCAGATCGCGTTTGCCCTTCATATAAAGGTGGTGGCCAACCCGATATGCCTGCACCGCCTGATAGCCTTTGAAATAAAGGATAGGCTGCAGAAGCCGATGGCAAGCCGGATCGCGGTCATAGATCGCGACCAGATCAGCGCGCGCCGCAGCCACAAGATCGGGGTCTTCGGCATAGGCTTCTTCGACCATTTCGCGCACGACCATCATCGACATCTCATTGGACGAAAGCTTTGCGGCGATGCGATAGGAGAGCGCGTTCTCGATCGATTTATGGTGCAGAATACAGGCATGAACAAAGCCGCCGATGAGCGGCTCGTCACGCACCGCATCTTCGGCTTCTTGCTGAATTTGGTCCCACACTGGGTCCACTTTCGAGATATTTCTGCGTGTTTGTGCCATGTCACGGGCTCCTTCACTCTGCTGATAGGGTAGCTCATGCAATGGCGTAGGACCAATTGTAAATCCGCACATGCTCAAAAACGTGATAACGCGCGGGCTTAAACCGCCAACTCAAGACGTGTTGCGAGCCCGGCGCCATAGGTCGCTGAGACCTGAGCGACTGTAACTTCGAAAGCGCCGGAGAGACCATCGGCGGCCTGTGCCGCGTTACTGTAGGTCCATTTCGACGTATCAAGCAGCTCTTCTCGCAGCTGTTTTGTGCCCACAAAAACCCGCAGAAGATACCGCTCACTTTCTTCCCCAAGCGGCACCTCCGGTCCCTCCCATGCGTCGCCGTCGATCCGCGTGCGGCGCACCCAGCGGAAGACGATATCTCCGGTCGGCTCCGTCTCTGCCCGAAGATGGCAAGGGCTAAAGGGCCGTAAGCCATTCCCGTCAAAGGCCTGAACCTGATGCACATAAGACGGATCATCCACGGGCCGCCGCGCCGGGCCAATCCGGTAGTGCTGCGCGACACGTCGCAGATGCGGGCTGAGTTCTACTTGTTGCGGCGTGCCGTTCATCAGCACAAAACTCGACCCCGCAGGCCAGACCTCGGGCATCAGCCCATCGCTGCCAGCCTGACCGCGCAGACGCCCCTTAAGCCAATATGTCAGCGGGGCGATCAGCTGCGCCTCCTGAAACTGGAAAAGCTCCCAATTGTCCGCGCTGCCATCACCAATGGCGGCAAGGTTCGCACCGTTTAACAGCGCTTCCTTACTAACTGATTCAAGACTGCCGCTGGTCAACTTCACCTCTAGCACCGGCCCCGCATCCGGCACCCCGGACCGCGCCGCATATAATGGTGACCTCGTAACGCCCATGACTGATCGGCTCGGCACAATGGCATTGAGGGCATAATTCGTATCAACAGCCGCGCGATAGGCCGCGACCGACCCTGGCCAAGGGGCCGCCGTTATCGCGAGATGCGGGGCATGTGGCACCTCATCTCCGCGCATGAGCGGCAGGTCCATGAATAGCGGAAAGACAGGTAAGGGGGGCGCAAAGGGCCGCAGGCTTGCCAGTTCTTCCTCAAGCGGGGCCGGATCATAGACTTCCGGCTCGATGCGGGTGGCCTCTATCAACAGGGCTCCGGCTTGTTCGACACGGTCAATTCGGTAGCGCCCCGGTCCATCCTCACCCTCACCCGGCAGTTCGATCACGTCGCCGGCACCGATCGCCATCTGGGACGGCGGCAAAGCCAATCGCAATGCTTCGCGCGCGACGCGCGCTTCGGTCAGCCAGCGCTCTGCCACCTGACGCCCCTCCCCCCGGGTGAGCGCCATATTAAGTTCGGTCCCGCTGACCGCGTGGGTCGCCTCATCCGCCAAAACCGCCTCCTCCGAGATCGCATCGAAATCCGCATTCGCCTGAATGAACCGCAACCGCACACGGCCTGAAACTTCGGCCTCCGCTTCACGCAATTGCTCAGTCAGCCCGTCTAAGTCTGGGCTCGTCACAAGCATGTCCTGCCTGATTGACACCGCATCCAACCCGTCGCGCATTCGAAACTGCAGAACTCCATTCCGTTCAATCGCGTCGAACCCATAGCGCAGCATAAGCGGTTGCAACGCCGCGCGCGCCTCGCTGACCTCGGTCACCGCATAGCCACGCACATAGCCGAAAAGTTGCGACGTATCGAAATGCTCCACCCCCGCGCGGTTGCAAATCTCACTTACGACCGAAGCCAACGACCGCGAAGAGGCGCGCCCGTTCAGCCAATGACCCCTGCTGTAATTCTCACCATCGCTCCAAAGATCGACATTATTGGGAAAGAACGGAAAGGGCCGGGTATCCCACGCCCAGACAAACGCGCGGGACATATCAAGCATCGGCCCGCCATATTCTTCTGAGGTCGGGTTATGTGCCGGATCGCGCCAGTATTCTGAGAGTGCGCGCAGATATTGCATCTGCATCAGATCGTCCCGCGCACCGGTGGAAAAATGCGGCAATGCGCCTTCGGAACTTTTCAGATCGAGGAACTTGTTCGGCTGGTTCGCCCCCTTATCGATTGCGGCACATCCATACTCAGTAAACCAAATGGGTTTGGACATCGGAAGCCAGTCCGTCGACGCGGCTTGGCGCTCTCCGCCTATGCGCTCGTGGTGATGGTTCTGCCACCAGTTGCGCAGATCTTTGTAGCGGTACACCCAAGGCTCATCATGCGCCCCGTCAGTGATCTGTGTGCGGATCTGCGCGGCCCGGGCCTCGGGCGAATGGTAGTACCAGTCATAGCCCTCACCACCTTCAATGTTGGATTGCAGATAATCGACATCGTAAATGGCAGGCCAGTGTTCCCCATCAATATGCCCCTGCTCTTCGCGCCAATCGGCCAGCGGCATGTAGTTGTCGAGACCGATAAAATCGATGTTCTCATCGGCCCAAAGTGGGTCCAGGTGGAAGTAGACATCTCCGCTGCCGTCTTGCGGTTGATAGCCGAAATACTCAGACCAATCCGCAGCATAGCTGATCTTGGCCTCTGGTCCGAGCAAGGCGCGCACCTCTTCTGCCAGCGCCCGCAGTGCCGCGACGGCCGGAAAGCCATTCGCGTTCCCGCGTATCTGTGTCAGCCCGCGCATCTCAGAAGATATGCAAAATGCCTCCACCCCACCCGCTGCCACACAAAGCGCTGCGTAATGCAAGACGAACCGGGACAGGGACCATTCATCGAGGCCGTGATAGCTCACCGTCCCATTCGTCACTGTGAAATCCGCCGCCGTGACCGTGCCAAAAAATGCCGCCACTTCTGCATCCGCCGCCGATGTGCCATCTGGGCTCCCTGGTCGCTCTGGCGCCACCGAGAGGGTAATCCGCCCTCGCCATGGCAGGCGTGGCTGATCTGCGGCATCGCTATAAGGGTCCGGCAACCCGTTGCCTTCGGTCTGATCCATCAGAATGAAGGGGTAGAACATCACTGCCTTGCCCGCCGTTTTGAGCGCTTGAATGGCCTCGATCACCGCAGCATCCGCAGGCGTGCCGCCATAGATCGGACGCTCGCTCTGCTGGGCGATTACCTCTGCCGTGTCGCGCGTCAAACCTGAGACCTGCCAAGGCATGTTCTCCCCGTCAATTTCCGGGTCTTCCACCTTGGGGCGCAAGCGACAGTCCCCGCACCGCAGGTCACTGCCGAACCACGACACAACGAGAGAGGCTGCCTCCAACCGGGGCAACTCCTCTGTCATGGCGTCCAGCGCCACGGAAAAGTCGGTCTTTGCCGCAGGCGAATTTACATTGGCGCTCCAACGACTTCCGGGACCATCCGAATAATGTACCGGCGTGGTAGCCAGCGCATATTCCCCCGTTCCGGGGATCAGGGCGACCCCTTGAACGCCAAAGGCAGGCGCGTGCTCCCATCCCGGCGCAGCGGGCTGTTCTGGGCGCATCACCTCAAAAGAAAACTGGGGCACACGGTTGCCGAATTGCGCCAGGGGCAAGTCCTCCATCACAACATAAGCCGTGCCGCGATAGGCAGGCACCCTATCTGCGCCCTCAATCGCTGCCATCGTGGGATCAGGTTGCTGGTCTGGCTCGCCGCGATAAACGCGCATGTTCAGGTCATCCGGAGCGATTTCCACCCCATCGGCCCAGATGCGCCCGACGCTGGTGATTTCCCCCTCACAAAGGGCGACCGCAAGGCTGACAGTATAGCTATACTCAGTCGTTTTCGGCGTCGGCGATCCGCCTTTGCCACCCCCGCTGACGTTGGTTACCTCTTGGAATTGAGATGCCCAAATGACATGACCCGCCAACCGCATTCGCCCATAAAGCTGTGGGATCGCCGCGCCCTCGCCGGATCCGGTCAGCCGGAACCGGTCGACCTTGCCGGTCTCTACGGCCTGCCCACCCTGACCAAGCAACCGCTGGTCCACCAAACGCCCCAAAGTCGCGCCCACCGCACGGCCAACCGCGA
>Ga0209345_10004591_pt1 | contig 13253 bp, 30 predicted proteins | sample Cruoilmetagenom7_FD_187294 | JGI IMG/M metagenome (GOLD analysis project Ga0209345, IMG submission 187294) | Oil polluted marine microbial communities from Coal Oil Point, Santa Barbara, California, USA - Sample 7 (SPAdes) (version 2) | ecosystem: Environmental > Aquatic > Marine > Oil seeps ...
TCTTCAGATAGTTGTAGTAGGCCTGATCGCCTCTGGATTGATCGCTGGCTATTAGCGCATCCTCTTGTTGTGCTGCTGCGTCGAGCCTGGAGGCGTCGAACTGTTCTCTGCTCATGTAGTTTTGATAGGCTAGATCATCGCGGCTAATATCCACGGCCTCAGCTGATGATAGGCGCTGCAGGTCACTGGTACGTCCAGCTGCCCAGTTGTAATACTCTTGATCGGCTAAACCCTTGGCTCTGCGCTGTGCTTCCATGATTGCGCGGCCACCATAATTCCCACCGGCAGATCTAACCCTGTCGGATGCTCTGTCCATTTCCTCTACTGCAAACGAATAACCGGGTGATGTCTGGAAGTCTTCACCATAGACATTTGTACCGGCTGCACCTTCAGACAACCGAGCACCAGATATAAAGTTTCGATAGGGGTCATCTTCTGCAGTAGTGCCAGCCATTAAGTTTCCACGGACTGCATCGCCATAGGTGTTTACATCGGCAAGCTTTGTAGGGTCGAGGTTTGGATCTATAAATTCTCCCTGCTGGCCACGCTGGAACTGGGTTGCGCCACTACCTGGGAACTGTGGGCCTCTGGCTACGTTCTCAGCATCCATGCGCTGTTGATCATAGGGTCGAGCGTTGATTGCGTCGATCTCTGATTGTAGAGCCTGACGGTCAGCGTGTCCTCTTGCCCCTGGTGCCGTGTTATCGATCTCACGTTGAAGAATATCGATCTCAGCATCACGCAAAGCTTGCTCGTCCTCCCTGGCTCTTGGCTGTGCTGTGTAACCGGTTTGCTGGTTCTGGCCTGGTTCTGGTCCACTAATGCCTAACAGGTCACTGAATGCGCCCTGGGCGTTGTACTGGGTTTGAATCTGAGGGAGCAATACTTTTTGCTGATAGTCGTATTGGCGCTGGATCTCTTCTATCTGCATTGCGGTCGATTGAACTGTTGCATCGGCACCAGCTGCGCTACCCTTTGCCGATGCGTCAGCTGCTTTGTCTGCGCCGTATGCCGTAGCCAGTCCACCGACTACAACACTACCCACTGCTATGTAAGCCATCGACATGATTGAAACCCTCTTGAATTTGTTTGAGTGGTCATTATAGCCGAGAGTGATTTATAAACTACTAAGATCTATATTTGATCATTTGTATTGAATATAACGATAAATAATTAACCATTATTGTTGACAGATAGTAAATAGCTAACTATATTGAGCCTAACGCCACGAAAAACACCAACTGAAAAGGGGTAACACCATGAACGAAGCCGATCACGAAAAAATGCAAATGGAGATTCACCGACTCACATCAGAGGTGAGTTCGTTAGAAAACTTAATCCGCTCCTTACCTGATGGCAGGGGCGTTCAAGAAGCGAAAGATCTGGTAGGAATGCGTAGAGCTACTGATAAGCCATCAAAACTAAAAGTCTTTAGAAAGAGTTAAATAAACGGGGGATCAAAATGACTAACATGATCGAAATAGACGGTATTGATAAGACCGCCGCAAAGCAGGCTAAAGCTGCTGGGCTGTCTTGCTTGGCTCAAGTCTCAATTATGACCGGCGTTAGCCGGGAAACATTGCGTAATTGGTGTATCAATAAGCCAATGCTATTCCGGGTGGTAATTGTTGGTTGTGTGGCTATGTCACAAAAGCGACGGGTAGATGATCGGCCTGGTTAAGCCTGCTTAGATACGTTCCTTTTGATGATGTCCGTCATTAAACATAAAGCCCTGGTGCCGTTGTGAGCAGATATACCTGTTATTACAGCGGTAAGCAGGTAATCGATCTGGTAATACTGGCATAGCAAGGCTGCAAGCACTCCCACAAACCCACTAATCACTGTGTCAGCAAGCCACCCCCAGAAAGTGGGCTTTTTACCATTCAGTGATGATAAATATTTAGCCGTTCCAGCCCAAAACGATATAACTAAAATCCCAATATAGCTTAGTAAGCCGTGCTCAACTATTCCCTTGAAAAACCCTATTGAATCGTGTGGCATAGCTTGCTTATCCATTTTTCTTTCCCGTTAACTTTCTTGCAACAAGAATAATACCACCGATCCCAAACAGGTACGCACTTGACGGTTCATCTACCGGATAATATTCATCGCCTGGGAACTTGTGCAGCGGTTTATCGGTGAATGAATGGGTTGATCCTGGTGATAGGTCGATGCTTGAAGAGCACGACTTAGGGCAATCCATAAGCCCTAACGAACAGCCGCCACTTCTAGCCAGTCCTACCCCCCATACCGAAATCATCAAAACTATGATGGTCAATAGCATGGCTATTACACTTAAACCGGCTATATCCTTTGGTTTGAGCTCAATCACTTTTAGACCCTCGTTTCTTGATAGCATTTGCGCCGCCTTCAAAAGCACCGCCTCCAAAATAAAACAAGATTATAGTAAACATGATCTCGCCAATATAGAACTCGCTCAATACGGCTGTTACATCATCCGGCTTACCTATTCCTGCTAACGTCATCGCCAAAACAATAAAAAAGCTAAACAGGAATGTGGTAGAGAACATCAACGCCAGATAGCGTTGTGCGATCTTGAACGGAGCATAAGCAGTGAGCAGGTCGGTTTTTGCCTTGCTTTTGGCGGCTATTTCCTCTTCGGTAGAGGTGTGCATATCATCGATAAGGTCTAGCCCTTTTTCGATCACATTACCGCTACCAAGAATAGTTTGAAGAATGCTCATATCGCTATCTCGTTTGGCTGTTTTTCGTTTGTCGCTCTCTTACCTTCCTGTCCGCCATTACTTGCGCGGATTTTTCGTTGATAGCGAAGGGGATGTTTGTCTTACACCCCTCGCCTTCATCAATTATCTCTATTTTCCCCTTGTTTGCAAAAAAGGCTTCTTTTTCTCGGTCTATGCGTTCCTGCTCCTTTCTGCGCTTGGCGTCGTTATTGATTGGACCGTTGCTGCCTAGCTCTGGCAAAGATACTCGCTGCATTTTATCTTCCTCGTTAGGTTATTGAGTTTTGTTTTTGAAAGTCCCTTGTCAACTTCCTGTACCTGGCTATCTCAGATTTTATATCCTCAATATCAGGGTATTGCTCGTTAAGGTTTTTGTGATTTACGTCACATTCAAGCCATTCGACATGCTCTAAGCCCTTTTCTTCGATCAGCCTTTCCCGGTACTCCAGTCGCTTGCCTGAATTGTGAGAGTTGCAGCCGAAGCACTGAATTCTCAAGTTCTCGAGCATAAACCGGCGAGGGTCTGTTTCTTTTGCGGGGATGAAGTGACCGACGTGGTGGCAGTTGTTTGGTGTTTGAGGGTTGTCGCAAGTGTAGCAGGGCTCTCCAATCCTTAGAACGTGCTTGACGTAGTAATGAAGGGCCGTTTTTAGATTAGCGTAATAGCCATTTTTCCCTGTTCTCTTCTTGAGTAGTTGTTTTTTCTTTCTCTGCTCCGATTTCAGGGCTTTTTCGGCTCGCCTGGTATCAGCCAGAGCCTTTTTGCGTACATTGGCCAAAGCAAGGTCTATGGCGCATTGGCGAGAGTGATACCAGTTAAGCCCGATCTTGATCATTTTGCCGCGTTCAAAAAACTTGTCGCAACCTTTGCATCTGCGCTGAACCGTGGATTCACTCATTTAGCCTGAAACTCTGGATGTTTATTCTTCATGTGGGCCGCAAGCTGTTTAAATGTTCGATTGCAGCAAGGGCAAACGCCAGCTTTAGCTCGATTTTTTAATCGGGTGTTCACGCCTTTTTGAGCAGACAATTTCTTGTTTACCCGGCCAAGTTCTTCTCGCCTGGCCGCTTCTGACTTCTCGGCCCACTGTCTACGCTTCTTCTCTTTTTCAAGTTGTTTTTTCAGGCTACCCTCGCTGTAACCTCTGCTGTGACCGTTCGGACAAGTCCAATACCCGCCTTCTTCGTAGCAGGAATTGAACATTACCCTCGGTATGGCGTGCCATATCCCGCAAGTTCCGCACTGTATTTCTTTGAGGTCTGTATTAAGGTTTTGCAATCCCATATCTATTCCCCTGTTATATCAAACGAAGCAAGCGCCTTTTTTTCAAGCTGCTCAACGGCATCGGTGTTCAGATAGCAGAGAATATCCACGCCTTCAATTTCGACAGATAATATCTCTGCCTCAGCCGCACAGCCTGGGTAAGCACTTTCAGCCGGGTAGATAACCATCGCCTCTGGAGGATGGTAATCAAAACAAACCTTGGCCCGCACGTTTTTACTTATGGTCACGCTTGTTTCTTCGCTCATTTTGATTACCTACTTGTTAGATTTGGTGATTATCTGCAAGTTCGTGCGTGTAGTTGCTAGAAAAGAAGTTCTGTTAGCTCTCTGATCAAGCCATGAGCGCGATCTACCTCAATATTGATCGATTCAGGCCCGTCATTCAGCAATTTAAGTAAGCTAACCGACGGCTGCTTTTCTATATCGCTGTAAGCTGTTGCGTCAATATGGCTTACTCTGGCGATCAAGCCCTGGAGGTTCATATTCACCTGCTCGATTGAACGAATTGCATCTGCTAATGCTGCTGGCTTTTCTTGTCTTGGCTCCACTTTTTCGGATGCCCCTAATGTATCGTTACTCATAATATTTACCTTTGGTGGTTAAATTGACCTGCGTTTTATCGTGATCGTAAAGAAGATTCTGAATAAACCCTGATACCAGGAATATTTGCATCCCCTTTCATTGCCTTGACCACTGCCCTTACCTTTTTCTCGTCGATAATCTTGTATCTTTCTGGAACCAGGGCTGGGTCGGTTATCTCGAATGTCCAATTCTGAACCTTGGAAACCCCGGCAACCTTTGGTGCGGCCTGAACCGGCGCTACCTGAACATTGTCTGCCCGATCTTCCAGCGTTTCGGCGCGGGCATCATTGCCCTTTTCTGCGGCATCAGCGGCTTGCTTTCTGAGCTTTTCTTCTCGTTTACGTGCCTTCTCCTGCTCTTTTCGCTCTGCTTCGGCCCTGATACGTTCCTGTTCGTCAGAGTAGTCAACCATTGCGATTTTTAGCACGCTCTCAGCCTTTTCGAGGTACTCCAGCGGTTCTTTGAAGAACGCCTGGATGCTTGCTCCTGCCTCGTTGATTGGCTTTTTAAGAGCTTTACGCTGGCTGTCGATGTCCTTCCATTTGGCCTTGATCGACTTTAGTTCATCCGCTGCCTGGCTGTACTGCTCGTCGCTTTCTACCACTATCGACATGACAGACTGCAGGGCTGCTTGAGCGCCGGTTATCTCTGGATTGGTTGGTGTTGGTATTACAATTTCTGCTAGATTTTCCATCTTATTTCCCTTTTTGGTTTTAGGCAAATTGCCATTTTCTTACGGTTAATATTGCGTTGAAAATATCGTAATCCCCTGGGTCATTGAACGGAATTACGTTGTAGCTTTTAGGCTTTAGGTGAACACAATAGCGACGCATTTTTTTGCCCCCGTTCATTTCCCGGTAGGCTTGCTCGTAGCCCGCTAACTGAACACCGGTTGATTTTGGTACCGTCGATCCTGTTTTAACGTCATAAACCCGATTGGTCTTTTTGACGATGCAAATTGAATCAAGCGTTCCGGCATATCCTTTCTTTGAAAACACCCGGCACTCGGACTCAATAACTACTGCACCAGAATCATCGATAAACTTTTTCCAGCCCTCCAGATATTCACAAATCAGCGGGGAATTTATCGCCAGGTCTTCTTCGTCAAGCATCCCCCTATTCCAAAGATCTACGGCATCATGAACATTGGTGCCAAACTCTGCAGCCTCAGCAAGGATCTGAGGGTCTACAAATTGCAGGCCGTTGTAGGGCTCAAGAAGCGTAGTAACGCTTGGTAACTGCTTCCCGTTATGGTGATAGGTGTGGTCTTCGGCATTGAATACCAGGGTATCTATCATCGCTCCGTTGTTTTCCACTTTTGCCTCTTAATATCCAATATCATGATAGTGTTCCGCTTATTACTGCTGTTATATGCCGCTATACAACGGCTTTTCAGTTACTTCTTGCCCCAAATATTTCTGTGCTTTCCCGACCATGCACGACTTAAAATGCTTGTTTTGGTCTACATCTGGTGCAGAGCATTGACAGTTGCAGGATGATCTAGCTAGGTGCTCAACACATTCTTTAGGAAAATCCGTATTCATGTTTAACCTCATATAACAAGCACCTCAAAAGCGACCTTCGCTGTCGCTCGGCGTTTTAGGCCGGGCGTTATGCGTATAGGCTTAATATCTGCTCTCTCTCTTCATCGTCCACATCGCAAGCCTTAATGGCATCACTGGGAACCTCACAATCACCAGCCAATAATGCGGGACAACCCTCGTCGCAACCGCTCATTATTCCGTAGTTATGGCAAACAGAGGAGGTTATAAAGCCTCCTTCGTGACCTGTCATTTCCCTACTAAAACCAATCTTCATATTGTTCGGGTTTAACATTAAATATTCTCCGTAATTAGCACATAACAAGCCGTCAATCGGACGGCTACGCCGCCGCTTACTTTGGGCGTTATGGTTGCTCTAAAAAATCGCTCACCCGTTTTAGTGTTGGGGTTTTTTCAATTTTAATAGAATGAGTCTCAGCGCATTTATGGCAAATGGCGGCAATATCGTATAGGCCGCCATACTCTGGATTTGATGCTGAATCGTAATCAAGGTCTGCGTCATAAATTGCTTTTCTGTCACAAACCGCGCAATGCAAATAATCTGCGTAAGCCATCTATCGCCCCTTAATCCCTTGTATTTCTGACGGGCTAACCATGATATTGAACTCGTCGCGCAATACATCAAACGGCCTAATGTAAGTTTGCCCTACTCCTGGGGAGCCATAGTGACCGGCATATTTAAGCGAAACTCCAGCAGTGCCGACCGTAATTACTTGGTAAATCTTGTCGGAGTGAATGCTACGGAACCATTGGCCTTTCAATTTTGATAGATCCTGGACGTGTGCTGGTATGGTGTCGCTCATTAGTCAAGACTCTTTTGCTTGGGTGAAGGGCAAGATAGCGATAGTGTCACGTCGCTCTGTATTAGCTCACAAAGCCTGCCCATGTTTTCGGTGCTCGGGTGGCATATCAGGCGAAACCATAGAGTGACGCTGCCGCCAGACATGGGTTTTATTTTCAGTTTGTTGAATTTGCAGCCTTCCAGGTTAATGTTTTCATCTTCCTTGATTGGGTGATGAATGATGGCTTCGCAATCTTCCATTTCGTACTCCCAGCTGAACGTGCCTAGCTCTGGATAGCGGATCTCGCTCAGATATTCGCTATCGCCGCTTTCTGCTTCATCAACCATATCTGCATCGGCCTTGGTTGCTTTGCGAAAAAGGGTCTTTCTAAGCGACTTGCTGAAGCTGTCCAGCGAGGTATTTGGAAGTATTACTATCAAGTGAAGATCGCAGGCTAGTTCCGTGTCCTCACCATGCAGTTCAGCTCGAGGGTTGGCACTACTCAATCGACAATCTTTTTCGGTTAGTTCTAGCATCGGGGTTTCTCCGTTGGTTTGGTTATTGGCTTTCGATCCATTTAATACATTCATTCACTTGAGAGAATTGCAGGGACTCGATATTTTCTATATCCATCGCCTCGCACATTTCCGACTGAGTGATTTCTTTGTGGCCTAGTTTTGCTTTCAGTAGGCCGATCTGTTTGTCAGTTGCTGCCCCGGCTGGCTGGCTGGTTCTTTGGGGTGGGCTGCTGTTTGCTTTCGGGCTTTGCTGGGTTTCGGTTTGATCGCCAGCGCCATCATCATCTTCATCAGAAACAGTGATCCCTAGCGCCCCGGTCAGCGTGTACCGGCGCAGATAACTAACGGTAGATGCCAGCTGCTGAATTGCGTTTTTCTTGCCGGTGTTGTCGGGGTAGGCGCTCATTTCTGCTTTTTCTGAGTGGCCGTCGCTGTGGGTGATAATGCAATTCACGGTAGTAAATGGACCGGCGCTGCTTTGCTCGGTCTTCTGCTCGAACCGGTACGAAAGATCGTTTTTTGCCAACGGCTTTTTGATTGCCTCGGCTATATCTTCGAGTTTTGCGTAGCTGTACGCGGCTTTCCCTTCCCCGAAATCAGCATTTCCATTCTTGATTATTCGAGGAAGGGCTTTCTGAAATGCGGCCATAGAGTCAAAGAACGATTTTCTGGCGTTGTTACGTTCCCAGCGTTCTTGTAAATCCATCAGCCTTTCGAGCTTTTCAACGCCACCTTCTGATTGAACGGCTATTTTCATTAACTCCATATGCTGCTCTTGCTGGAGTGCTATCTGGTTCGTTTTTTCTGGCTTTTGATCTAATGTTACTGGTGATTTATCGGTCATGACTGCTCCCCTGCTGGGTTCCATGTTTTGCATTCATCGATTGATATTTCACAGTCGGTTAACAAGTGCTTGAAATCGAAAAAAGTTGATCCTGACATTACACCGATGACACCAATCTTGGTGACAAGGGACTCGCCAGTAGACGCTTTATCCCTTATCCACATCAAGCATCTTGGGAATGTCTCTTGAGTGAAGGGCTTGTAGGTCTTCTCTTGCGCTATCTTTGAATACAAATAACGTCTAATAATACCTGCCTCCACTACACTGAACCCGTTCGCTGTAAAACCAACAAACCTAAATGGGCCGTCCCAATCTCCAATAACAAGATTATCGCAGCAAAACACCATATCGCCATTTTTGATTTCTTTGCTCATGTCTCTATCCACTGTGGTTATTTAAATAATCGATTATGCGCTTCAAGTATTTTTTTGCCTGTTTCTGCTGAAATACGACCGTTGTTCATATCGTTTACAGTGCTGCTGCCTAATCCAACGTAGTCCCTAGCTTTATGAGAGCCGCCTATCTCAGTCTTAATGCTTTCGTACAATTTTATAAACGCCCCTGTTTTATTTTTAGGTAGCCAGTCTGTGGCTCTGCCAGTCCCGCCACGGCGAGTATTATCTAGCCCCCTTGATCTTGCGACTTTTTCATATGCCATAGCATCTGCCTCGGTGATTATTCAAAAAGGCTCTTCATCGTTGATAAATCCCCTTCCAGACTGAAGGCTCTGGCCTGTATTGTTCTGAACAGGGTTACGTTCAGCTTTTTTACGCTCATATTCCTCCATGCTCTCGAACCTGAATGAGTGGCTAGGCTTTGGGTACTTTTCGTTTGGTGGGCTGTACCACGACACCATGCGGTAAACCTTGCCGTCGATGGTGCAGCTACCCGAGTAATCCGGCTGGTTGTCTTCTGTTTTATTAAGGTTTTTAAAGGTTCTTCCGGTGAGTTCTTTTGGTACGAATGACATTATTTTTCCTTTTTGTTGTTTGGTGGTGTGCCTTGATATTAGTTGCTAGCTTGCAACAAGTCAACGCTTGACAGGTATTATTTTATTGCGTAGATTTACCCGAAACGAACCACAAAGGAATTAACATGAATATTAAGAAGAGCCTAAACCTGGCCTTGGCTGATGCTGATATGAGCAGGGTTGAACTTGCTAAGATCCTTGGGGTTTCCAAACAAAGGGTATACGCAATATCCCGCCAGAAAACATTTATGCCAGAAACTATTACCGCAGTGGCTGGTGCCTTCGATATGAAGGTCAGTGAATTTATTGCTTTGGGTGAGTGAACTATGGCTAAAGGTGATGATGTTGCAAGGTTGCCAGATGATGGTAATGACGATGATGAATGGTGTTCCGTATGCGGTGACGACAATATCGTTACTGTGCTTAATGGGTCTACTAACTGCCATTACTGTGGGAATCAAATTAATCTGTGCTCTTGGTGTTTTGGAATGATGATGCAGAACATCAAGGATTTAAAAATCGCCGATGATTATAGGTAGATTGATAAATGATAATTAAACGAAGTGAAAAGTACGATGCTTATTATTACGAGGAATCCCGCGAGTGGATTGAGATGAAGTGCAGGCATTTTAATTGCGAGATATGCAAGGATAGACCGGATAAAGCGCCTGTAGATGCGACTGATAAAACAATAGGTAAAACCAAAAAGCAGTATGAGCAGAACATATAGAAACAAGCGACCGCGCTTTAACCTTGGCGACATGGCCGAAACCCACCAATACAAGAGCGGCAAAGTTAGGGATGGTACTCCGCAATATTATGTTGGTAGCTGCCATAACCACGGAGGCTGCCCCATATGTGATGGTAATAGGCTTCATAGGCAGAAAAGGCAAGAGGCTAGCGCGGAAGATTGATTAATAACGAGGTGATTTATGCCACTACCTGAAGAATTTGTAAAACGTAACCTGTGGGCTGCAAAAGGAATGGTGCTGTTTGGGGTTCCGGTCGAAGACCTTACCAGGGACGAACTCATAGCCTGTGTTCATGATGGGTATAACTCAGCGAAAATGGAAGTAAAAGAAGCCGCCAGACAGCGTTCTATCTTGCTCGGTTTACCGCCCACAAAAAAGCCAGCTGGTTAAGGCTGGCTCTCTGCGCTTCAGTGTATTTATGCACAAGGGCAAGGTTTGGGTTACACTGGAACTAGGCCACCACCAAATGGCCTGAGCTGATAACAGAAAGGGAGCAAAACGTTATCAGCAAGTGTTGAAGGGAAAGCACCCCTAGCAACACGGTCATTATACAATGGCCAATCTGCAAAGATCAAAGCATAAGCCCTAGTCAGTGGCTGATTGCTAAAAAGCTGACAAAAAAGCTGATAACACCAGATGGGACAATTCCGCGTACTGTCCGTTATCCATTTGAAGCCTGCTTGCAGGTTTAGGGGAGCTTAGTAAATTGAATGCCCAGGGTATCAATTGAAAGGGCGGTAGTTGAATCTAGAAATCATGTAACAACCAAACCAACCAAGAGGAAAGCACTATGAAAGATTACCAGCAAAGAGTCATTGATGAAAAAAATGAGCTCGACCTAAAAGGCGTTGCGTTAAGCAATTTTATTTCTCTCAATCCTGAATTTTTAAAATTTGCCCCTGAAGAACAAGAACGAATGAAGGTCCAGAACGACATTATGTGGCAATACTCCGAGATCTTAGGAGCACGAATCGCTGCATTCTAAACCTATTTGGCATGGGTGTTTGGGAACAGCAGTGGCAAGCCTAGAGCGACACTGTTACCCGGTTCGATTCCGGTAGGTTAATGAAGGTTCGATTCCTTCCTCATGCCTCCAACAAACCTAGTTAGGACTTTCTATGACAATCCACCACTACATCAATATAGATTCAAAACAGGCCCGCAAACGTGCCTTAGAGCTTGTTAGCCGCATTATAGGGGCAGATGACTATGTAGTCATCATCCAAGACAGAGAAGGCCCACAGCCGCTTATAGAAGACCCTAGCAAGCCACCTATTGATGATGGACTGGCCCCAGGTAGCAGGCAGAAGTTTGTTGCAGAACCGGTTGATCCAGATTCCTTTACCGATGAAGGTCAATCGGCTGGTCGTGAAGCCGCTAAGGAGGCGTTGAAAAATGTCTGACAAGATAACTGAACTTGGAGCACATAAACCTAGCGTTACCAGTGTAATTAGCCGCCTTGATAGGCACCAAGACAAAATAAAGCACATTACAGCCATCATTGAATGGGAAGACGGTAGCGGCGACATTCACCATGACACGGTTGGAATAGAAACCCTTTGCTACGACTCGGTGATCTTGAATAAGTACGTTGCTGATCTTGTTTCAGGCGGTGGCAGTGAGCCAGAGAGTGAGGAATAGAAATGGCAGATGATAATTGCGCAGATTGCGACGGATTTGATATTGAGTGGATGTATTACTGTGAAAAGCACAAGGGGATTAAATACTGCCGAGGTTGCGAATGCCCATTTTGCGCTGAAGATGAGATTGATGACTCAGATTCTGATCTTGATGACTTATTTAATAACGAGCAAGAAAACTAATAAGGATAGATCAAATGGCTAAGGTAATGCTCATTAAATCAGGGGGGCAGGTATGCAGTTAATCAAAAAGCTCGATATGCGGTATGCGACCAAAAACAGCAAGCGTAAATTTAGGTACGGCTTATTCCTTTGCTCGGTTTGCACGACTAGTTGTGAGACGCGGATTGATCACGGACTGAGTGCAAAATCATGCAGGATGTGTGCTGACATTGCTTTCGACGAGCGAAACACCACTCACGGTTGCAGAGGCACTCGGATATATCAAACCTGGATGAAGATGAAACAGCGCTGCAACAACAAAAACAGTGATGATTATAAATACTACGGTGACCGGGGCATTAAGGTTTGTGAAGAATGGAATGACTTTGCGGTATTCCGAGACTGGGCTTTGGCTAACGGGTATTCCGACGACCTGACAATAGACCGGATCGATAATGATGTGGGTTACAGACCAGATAATTGCAGGTTTGTTGGCCGATCCGTTCAGATGCAAAATACAAGGCGAATATATGCCCATAATAAAAGCGGTTATCGCGGGGTGAGTTGGCACAAATCCAGTAATAAGTGGTTGGCTCAAATCTCGGTCAATAATAAAAAACTCCATATAGGGTGCTTTACAGATAAACTAGAAGCCGCCAAAACTTACGATGCCTACGTAATCAAGAACAATTTAGAGCATACGCTCAACGGGGTGCTTTGATGAGTAATGACTCCATCATAAACAGCACAGCCAGTTTAATGGTATTCATCAAGAACACGGAAAAGCTATACGCAGAACATAAATACATTACCTATGCGCCACCACGAATAGGCGAGGATAGGTCTATCTCGCAAAACTCATTACTTCATGTATGGCTAACTGAATATGCGGCATTCATCCTCGATAAAACAAAAAAATCAGTAACCACTGGCGAAATCGAAGGAATGAAACGAGCGGCTAAAGCCGGTTTTTTGCGAGAGCATCCGGCCTGTAAGCAGTGGATGGTACACGCTATAACAAACCCACTAACTAAAGAATCCAGAAGCGAGTACACATCATCTGCAAGTTATAAAAAGGGTGAAATGTATCTATTTCTCACTTATCTACAAATGGTTGCGGCAGGAGACGGCTTGATACTTGAGAGCAAGGGCGAATTCGCAAAGAACCAACGTGAACACCAGGGCATTTAATCCGCTGGTGGAAGAAGTGATTGCTCGTGTGCAGCTAATTCGTCGTAGTTCTTCACGGTCAACCGGTCGGCCATTTCATCTTCCGTGCGTTCCTGGTTGTCCGGGTTGGCATGGATGGTGAGCCATACTGTATCGGTTATAGACCTGACCGCCCGCTTTACGCCAGGCGGTGATCTGAAGACTTCAGGCGCGGTTATCGTGCTTACCCCTGTATCAGTCACCACCTCGACACTACCCTCCAGCATCACATTTAAGCAGGCG
>Ga0209345_10004592_pt1 | contig 13253 bp, 12 predicted proteins | sample Cruoilmetagenom7_FD_187294 | JGI IMG/M metagenome (GOLD analysis project Ga0209345, IMG submission 187294) | Oil polluted marine microbial communities from Coal Oil Point, Santa Barbara, California, USA - Sample 7 (SPAdes) (version 2) | ecosystem: Environmental > Aquatic > Marine > Oil seeps ...
CAAAAGAGGCCGTCATAAGTTTTGTGCCGCCAATATCAAGTCCAACATAAATTTCCATAAGAAAAAACCTCCTGTATAACATACTAATATAAAATATGTGTCAACCCAAAGTAGAAATGTCCCCTTTTCTACTTTGGTTTGACATGTAATAATAAAGATTGATACTATACACTTTCAAACATATTCTGTGTGAAAATTAAAAAGAGGGTTTATTTGATGAAAAGATTAATTTCGCTGTTCGTTTTGTTTGGATTTGTTTTAGCAACAGTTTTATCATCCGCATATGCTTATGATAAACAAGGATTTGGACCCGCAGAAGCAACTGAATATGTAACAAACCATTTTGAGGCAAAGGTATTCAAGGGAGAAAAGAAAGCTACTCTATATTATCGGATTCACACACCGGACAAGATAGACAAGAAAAAGACATACCCTCTTTTTCTTGTGCTACATGGTGCAGGACACTGCGGTAATGATAACAAGAAACAAATCACAAAGAGCTTCGGTCCAATGGAGATTTTTTCCTGTGCGACGAAGATCAAAACTGAAGTTATCATTATCGCTCCCCAGGTTCCCGAAGGTGGACAATGGGTAAATGTTCCGTGGACAGGATATTCTCATGTTATGCCCCAAAAACCTTCTTTCTCAACGCAGATGACTATTGATTTGCTTAAGCAATGCGTAAAAACAATGCCTGTCAATGTAAACAGGATTTATATCACCGGTCATTCTATGGGAGGATTTGGAACTTGGGACATCCTTCAACGCATGCCCAATCTATTCGCAGCAGCTATACCAATTTGTGGTGGAGGAGATACGAAACTGGCTAGAAAGGTCAAATATATTCCAATATGGGCATTTCATGGAGATCAAGATAAAGTGGTTAAGACAAGTCGTTCCCGCAATATGATCTATTTCATCAAGAAGGCTGGAGGCAAGCCAAAGTATACTGAATATAAAGGGATTGCTCACAACTCATGGGGGCAAACATATGCTGATCAAAACGTTTTGGAATGGTTTTTCAAGCAAAGAAAAAGCGAACAAAAAGAATGCACCTGACAAAAAATAGCTGCGCCATTTTTTGCCGGTGATTCTGGACGTTGGGCTTCAGAGTGATTTGAATCGGCCTGAAATTTACACGATTGAAAATATTGTTCTGTAAAAGATTGGGTAAGGAAGTCCATTAGGATTGTTGACAATTCTTTCATGAAGTCACAAACTTTAATTTCTCAAGAGAAAGGAGATGATATGATATGATATGAGTGGATTAACATTGGGAGTCATTGGGACTTCAAAAAAAGAGGATGAGCGACGTGTGCCAATCCATCCAGAGCATTTGCCGCTCATTCCTGAACACGTTCGTTGTCAGTTGATATTTGAAGAAGATTACGGAGCGCCATTCGGAATAGCAGACTCGGAGATTTGTGCTCAGACGGGTGGCATCGCTACACGCGACCAATTATTGGCCAATATTGGGAACGTAATTATTCCTAAGCCAGTGCTATCTGATCTAGAAGAACTTCGCGAGGGCGGAATCCTTTGGGGTTGGCCGCATTGCGTACAGCAATGGTCAGTAACCCAAACCGCGATCGATCGCAAGCAGACACTCATTGCCTTTGAGGAAATGTTTGCTTGGGGACCCAACGGGCGAATTGGCCGCCATACCTTCTATAAGAACAACGAAATGGCTGGCTATTGCGCGATACTACATGCTTTACGGCTAAGAGGTATCGACGGGCACTATGGGAACCAGCGCAAAACTATTGTTTTTGGTTTTGGAGCGGTCAGCCGTGGCGCCATAAACGCCCTCAAGATATGCGGTTTTAGAAATATTACAATCTGCATTCGGTGTTTCGACCAAGAGATTCGTGAGGAGATCCTTGATTGTCACTATGTCCGTGTTCGTGAAGGCATTCAGGGCGAAGCGCGCATGTTGTTTGTGGAGCACGATGGTACTGAGCGACCGTTGACTGATCTGATCAGCGAATCAGATATTATCATAAATGGAATATTGCAAGATCCTAACAACCCCATGCATTTCGTGACCGAAGAGGAAAAAACATCTCTCAAGTCAGGTTGTCTGGTCATTGATATTAGTTGCGACGAGGGGATGGGCTTCTTTTTTGCCAAACCAACCACATTTAGAGATCCTATGATTAGAATTGGAACCATAGATTACTATGCCGTGGATCATACACCGAGCTATCTCTGGGAAAGTGCGTCGCGGTCGGTCTCTGGAGCTCTCATTGTCCATTTACCAACTGTTGTGGGAGGTCGTGGTGAATGGCAGCAAAATGAAACCATTCGACGGGCAGTGGATATTGATGAGGGAGTGATTCAGAATCCTAATATTCTGTCGTTTCAGAATCGCCAGCCGGGATATCCACATGCGCCCATCAAGGTCTAACGTGTTCACGCGAAGTGCCTCGCATGTGTGTTAGGCCGATAGCCCAGGTTTCCGGTGATTTGACTGCGTACCAGCTACCGTGGTGAGACCGCCCTTTGCCTAACAATCGCTTGCACCTGACAATCGCGTCTATCACTTACCGTGCTGACGTACGTCTCGCGCTAACCAGCGCTTGCAGGTGAATTCCAACGTTATGCGCAAGAAGTACTAAAAGATGAAACCTAAAATAAATAGAAAAATTTGCTTTTTTTGCCAATTCAACTGTTGGACATACGCATTTCCTTATTTCCCTTGTCGTAAAAGTAATGGAAAATGGTGATGAAGTGCTATTTATGTTACCTGGGGTTATGTCCGTATACTGCTGTAAATTCTGGATGTATAAACTCTGAATGATGATTTAGGTTAATATCATAAATGGTAGAAATGATCATAAAATACATTAATGTAAACAAAACCAAATTATATTGAATGAGCCATCCTATTTCTCTAAAATATAGTTTTATTTTGAAATCTAAACTAAAAGGAGAAAATAGTAATGGCTCAATATGATAATAAATTAAAAGCGGAAGAATTGGTAGATCTTTTGTCAAATAATGACAAATTTAAGTGTCTTGCGGAGAGTATTATGAGTCAAGTATTGGATGATCAAATGATGGAACACTTAGGCGAGAAATATTAGGATTGTGGCTTGGTGACAGTGAATCTGAGCCGACGTGGTCTACCTTATTTAAGGATTTAAAGTTGCGAGGTTCAAGCGGTGTAGACCTTGTTATATCAGACAATCATTCAGGTCTTGTAAAATCTCTAAGAAGACATTTTCATGGAGTAGCATGGCAGCGTTGTCAAGTGCAGAAACAGCAAAAGAACTATCGGAGCAGTTTATATCTAAATTCGAAAAAACAGCTAAAAAAGCAGTTACCTGTTTTTAAGATGGCATTGGAGATGCTTTGACCATTCTTGCGTATCCGGTGGAATATAGGCAAAGATGAAGAACTTCAAATATGGCAGAGCGCATAAATGAAGAAATTAGGCGTAGAGAAAAAGTTATAAGGATCTTTCCAAATGAAAACGCTGCAATTAGATTAATAGGTGCCTTAATAGCTGATTTTCACGATAACTGGATTACCGACAAAAAACATTTAAAAATGGATATTTATCATGAGTAGAAAAAACACATTAATGATCCTAAAAAAAAGTAATTAATTTATGAGGGAGAGCTATATTTTGGAGAATAGAAATTTACGGCACTTTTTGGACTTGACCCAAATTTTGTTAGCTGTTCCAAGTAGATGGGATGTCAATATTATCAGTAAGTTAGAAAATAAGGAGATTAGTTTTGCTCCCAAATTTTCAAGTAAAAAACATTTACTGAAAGAAAAGTGTATTCAAAACAATAAAATAACTTATAGATGACTATAAAACACACATAAATATATCTGCTGTCCTCTATGGAAAAGAGGGCATCCACCTACCCTTCTGCGGCGGACGGGCAGATAAAGTAGGTAGGTTTCCTTGACGAATGCTTCTCTTATGGGTATAATATTTATTATAGTTGTTGTAGTACTTCTAATATTAATATGTTAATAATCAATTCTACTTTATTAATTTATCAATGAAAAAATAAGTTGCAATTGCAAACACTAACTTTTATTATAATATAAAAAAGGAGTATATTTATGGACCCATCAAAGATACCAGATGCTAAGTTAAAGAAGTTTATTGATAATAGTGATACACTTAAATTTGCGTCTTTTTCTTTAAAGATTCTTTTAAGGCAGTTGAAAGTACATATGGAGCTACATCCTGGTCATGTAATTGAAGAACAATGTATAACAAAATTAAGGAAGCATTTAGTAAAATATATTACTCTCCCTAATGTCGAACAAGATTTAAAAAATAATTTTAAGGAGGTGAATTAAAAATGAAACATATGTTTTCGGTTAGTGAAGTAAACAGCATGGTTGCTAATGGCAAAAGACTTATAATTGCGGGAGATAAATCTTTACTTGATCAAATTATTAAAGGCAATTGGATAGGTGGCACATCAACATATTTTGTAACAGAGGAAAGGGGGATTACCACCAGTGAACTCTTATTTGTACAGGAGATTCCTGATTACTGCGAAGATATTAAAATAATACAATATAATGAGCAGACCGTTTCTAATGTATATAATGATGCTTACGACAATGGTTTTAGTGTTATACTTATTCCTTATGGAGGCGACATCCTTTCATCATTTGCTTTGAACGTTGCAAGTTATCCTTTGTTTGCTTCAAAACCACTTATTGGTTGGATAACGGGATTTCCTCTAGAAACATTGTCTGATAAGGGAGCAAAAGTGTTTGATGGTAAATCTCAAACTTCATTTTTTAATAATGCGATTGTTCTTCATGTAAAACTTCCTAAAAACAAAATAGCAGATATTGATGTTTATAATGTTTTTGACGAAGGAAGTGGTAATGAAATCACTTTTCAGAACTCAGGATTTTCACAACAAAATGTATATGTTAATAACCAATTAATAAATTTTTATGAATATATAAGGTCTGAGAAAATTGATATAAAGTATCCACTTGTGGGCAAAATGTCAAACGGGATAAATACAATTGTATCTTTTAAAGAGTTAAGTGAAGAAAAAAAGATGGTTTACTTGTATACTCCGGTTTTCAAAGACGTGACATATAAAATTGCTGAGGCAGACGAAAATTATATAGATAACTTATTATCAAACATGCCTTTAGAAAAAGATAAAATTTTACTTCCATATATATGTATCCTTCATTATGTGTACGGAGAGCTTGAAGGAAAAATAAATAGAAAAATACCCGAATGTCCAGCTACTTTTGGTGAAATAGCTCGTATACTTTTAAATCAGACCTTAGTTTGTCTTAAAGTCTATGACAAATAGGTATTAGCATAAAAATAAACAATTCAGGAGGTTTATATGAATTTAGCAAATGAAGTATTTGGTTTCTATACTCCAACGGTCAATCTAATGGGGGTAGGTTCTCACTTAGAAATTGGAAAACAAGTTAAAATATTAGGGGGAGTAAAACCTTTAATTGTAACAGACGAGGGGATAGTAAAGGCGGGTATATTAAAAAAAGTTATTGATGTCATTCATAAAGATGCAGCTGTTGAATGTGAAATTTTTGATGAAACTGTTGCTAATCCAACGAATATCAATGTAGAAAAAGGATTAAAAAAGTATAAAGAAAACAAGTGCGATATGATTATTAGCCTTGGGGGAGGTAGTTCTCATGATTGCGCTAAAGGGATTGGTATAGTTGCTACAAATGGAGGTAAGATTCAAGATTATGAGGGAGTTGATAAGTCAAAGAAGGCAATGCCTCCTTTCATTGCTGTGACAACTACCGCAGGCACAGCAAGCGAAATGACAAGATTTTGTATCATTACCGATAGTGAAAGAAAAATTAAAATGGCAATTGTTGACTGGAGGACTACCCCTAACGTAGCTATTGTTGATCCATTACTTATGATTTGTATGCCTTCATCTTTAACAGCTGCTACGGGTATGGATGCTTTAACACACGCTGTTGAAGCATATGTATCCACTATTGCAACACCCGTTACAGATGCGTGTGCTTTAAAGGCAGTTGAGCTCATTTCCAGTAATCTGAGACAGGCTTATTCTAATGGACAAGATATGGTAGCAAGAAATAATATGGCGTATGCTCAATATCTTGCAGGGATGGCTTTTAATAATGCAAGTTTGGGTTATGTCCATGCAATGGCCCATCAATTAGGTGGGATGTACGATTTGCCCCATGGAGTATGTAACGCAATTTTATTGCCACATGTTTCAGAATATAATCTTATATCTAAATTGGATAGATTTGTAAATATTGCTATAAGTATGGGAGAGAATGTATACGGTTTGTCCACAAGAGCTGCTGCCGATAAAGCAATAGATGCAATAAAAGATCTTTCAGAGGATGTTGAAATACCTGAAAAACTCTCTGAGCTGGGTGTGAAAGAAGAAAGTATAACATTGATGTCTGAAAATGCAATGAAAGATGTATGTGGTTTTACAAACCCAAGGACACCAACATTAGAGGATGTAATATATATATATAAACAAGCACTATAAAATAAGTTTCATGTAAATATTTGAGCTTTTATTAAGAATAAATACCTCTTGTAGTCGAGTGGTGTAAACTATATAAAGGGAAGATATCTTCTGAGCACGGAAACATGAACTTTTTCACTGAAGATGATCAAATTATTGGTCATCTTTGATATTTTATATCAACCAGGTGCAAAAACCATTTTTAGACAGCAGGGAGAGTCAGAAGACACAAAGATTCAATGAAAATCTCAACCATGTAATGGACCTTTAAATCCCACATCTTCAACTGAGAGATTTTTTTTTACAAAAGTGAAGTTTTTTAACTTGCGATTGAGACTGTCTCAATTACAGGCGCCAATAGAGTAAGTTTTTTTTTACCTGTTTCTATTACCTGCAACATAAAAATCGTCTATGATCAAATCATATATGTACGAGTTCATCAAAAAAACCATATATTTAAAATATTCTCTCTGAAATATATGTTTCTATCACCAGGGTAGAATCTTACCAGTATAATCAAAGAATACACCTGAACTATTAATATCAGCGTTCACAATTACTTTAAATAGACCTTTTGCGCTTTCTTCTGGCAAGACAGGAGCCTCCTCCCCACCCATATCAATTTTTACCCATCCAGGATGAAGCATAAGAACTGTGATTTTTTCAACTCTTAATTTGTTTGCCAGACATTTATATGTCATATTAGCCGCACTCCTAGATGAACGGTATATTACTTCTAGTCCATCGAGACTAAGCGCAATGCTCCCCATCATGGAGGTAACAGTCGCCATCATTTTCTTCTCACGATTACTTACCTGAGGATAAAAAGACTCTGCCATTTTCATAGGAGCCATAGCATTTACCTGAAAAGCCTCAGTCCAGGAGTCATAGTTTATTTTACCGAAGTCTTGGCCTGCCTGATCACCATAGACCCCAGCATTATTTAACAATATGTCAATCTTTTCATCCTCTAATTTTTTACTTAAATTCTCGATCTGTTTAAAATTTGAAATATCAAGTTTATGGATTTTAATATTTTTTGATTTTTTTGCAATTTTATTTAATTTATGAGCCTTTTCAGAATTTCTGCAACAAGCTATAACATGCCAGTTATTTTTTGAAAAAATCTTCGTTAGTTAAAACCCTATCCATTTGCTACTTCCTGTGACTAATACAGTTGACATAGATCCCCTCCTTTAATATTTATATATAGATATTACATATAATACACCTTCACTATGATACAATAAACAATTCAGGTTATCCATACTTTTAAAGATCTATTCCTAAGTAAGTTTTTTAAAAATCAGAGTTAAACGTTCAATATCGATATGAACTCTTTGGGGGAGACTAGCATCATTCTATAAACAATTAATTTGCTATTAAAACCTAGTTTCTATAATTAAAAATGGCTCCCCGGGACGGACTCGAACCGCCAACCTAGTGGTTAACAGCCACCCGCTCTGCCAATTGAGCCACCGGGGATTACCATGAAAGTGAGTATATACTTATTTTAGTTGTAAATGTCAATATTTTTTTAAGAGTTAATAACTTATACAAAAAAAAGCCCTGGCGGCGACCTATCTTCCCGTGGGTTAGTTACCCAAAGTATTGTTGGCATATAAAGGCTTAACTTCCGTGTTCGGGATGGGAACGGGTGTTTCCCCTTACATCTAGCCACCAGAGCATTATAATATAGCTAATAATTTATTGAATAAGATATAAGCATTTCGTAAAAATGATCCATAAGGAAACAGGATCAAGCCGATCGATCTATTAGTACTGGTTAGCTCAACGCCTTACGACGCTTACACACCCAGCCTATCAACCTTGTAGTCTACAAGGGATCTCATGGGAGGCCTTATCTTGAGGTTGGTTTCCCGCTTAGATGCTTTCAGCGGTTATCCATTCCGAACGTAGCTACCCAGCCATGCCCCTGGCGGGACAACTGGCGCACCAGAGGTTCGTCCATCCCGGTCCTCTCGTACTAGGGACAGATCCTCGCAAGCCTCCTACGCCCACAGCGGATAAGGACCGAACTGTCTCACGACGTTCTGAACCCAGCTCGCGTACCACTTTAATCGGCGAACAGCCGAACCCTTGGGACCTGCTTCAGCCCCAGGATGTGATGAGCCGACATCGAGGTGCCAAACCTCCCCGTCGATATGAACTCTTGGGAGAGATTAGCCTGTTATCCCCGGAGTACCTTTTATCCGTTGAGCGATGGCCCTTCCACTCGGAACCACCGGATCACTAAGACCTGCTTTCGCACCTGCTCGACTTGTTGGTCTCGCAGTTAAGCACCCTTATGCCTTTGCACTCGACAGTTGATTTCCAAACAACCTGAGGGTACCTTCGCGCGCCTCTGTTACTCTTTCGGAGGCGACCGCCCCAGCCAAACTACCCGCCTGACAATGTCCCTCTGAATCCAATTCAGCCAGGTTAGATATACAGTAGATCAAGGGTGGTATTTCAACAATGGCTCCTCCAAGGCTAACGCCCTGAATTCACTGCCTCCCACCTATCCTACACATCATATACCAGATACCATTGCCAGGTTATAGTAAAGGTTCACGGGGTCTTTCCGTCCTGCTGCGGGTAAACGGCATTTTCACCGCTACTGCAATTTCACTGAGTCTCCAGCTGAGACAGCGCCCAGATCGTTACGCCATTCGTGCAGGTCGGAACTTACCCGACAAGGAATTTCGCTACCTTAGGACCGTTATAGTTACGGCCGCCGTTCACCGGGGCTTCAGTTCACTGCTTCGCTTACGCTAACAACTCCCCTTAACCTTCCGGCACCGGGCAGGCGTCACACCCTATACATCCTCTTTCAAGTTAGCAGAGTGCTATGTTTTTGGTAAACAGTCGCCCGGGCCTCTTCTCTGCAACTCCCTTCAGCTCCACACGCAAGGTGCTTCACCTACAAGAAGCCCACCTTCTTCCGAAGTTACGGTGGTAATTTGCCGAGTTCCTTAGCTGGAGTTATCTCAAACGCCTTGGGATTCTCTCCCTACCTACCTGTGTCGGTTTACGGTACGGTCAGCTTATATGCTCCATAGAGGGTTTTCCTGGAAGCATGGCATCAATTGCTTCGTCAGCGTTAACTGACTCGTACTCAGATCTCAGAATTATCAGTACGGATTTGCCTATACTGACTTCCTACTTCCTTGAACCGGGTATTCCATCACCCGGACAACCTAGCCTTCTCCGTCACCTCGTCTGTCAAACGCATATACGCTGGTGCAGGATTGTTGACCTGCTTCCCATCGGCTACGCCTTTAGGCCTCACCTTAGGGGCCGACTAACCCACCGCGGATTATCCTGCCGGTGGAAACCTTAGGTTTTCGGCGAACGGGTTTCTTACCCGTTTTATCGTTACTAATGCCTGCATTATCTCTTCCACATGCTCCAGAATACCTTACAGTACACCTTCAACGCTATGCAGAATGCTCCCCTACCCCAATCATCTAACTTTATACCAGATGATTAGCCGTGGCTTCGGTAGTAAGCTTAGCCCCCTTACATCTTCGGCGCAAAAACACTTGACCAGTGAGCTGTTACGCTTTCTTTAAAGGATGGCTGCTTCTAAGCCAACCTCCTGGTTGTCTCTACACTCCCACTTCCTTTTACACTTAGCTTACATTTGGGGACCTTAGCCGACGGTCTGGGCTCTTACCCTCTCGACTACGGATCTTCTCACCCGCAGTCTCACTCCCAAGCTGTGCCTTCCGGTATTCGGAGTTTATCAGAGTTCGGTATCCTATAAGAACCCTAGCCCTAATAGTGCTCTACCCCCAGAAGGGATCACTTGAGGCTGTACCTAAATACATTTCGGGGAGAACCAGCTATCACCAGCCTTGATTGGCCTTTCACCCCTATCCACAGGTCATCCGAGCAGTTTTCAACCTACAACGGTTCGGGCCTCCATCACCTTTTACAGTGACTTCACCCTGCCCATGGATAGATCGGCTGGTTTCGGGTCTACCTCATACAACTATACGCCCTATTAAGACTCGGTTTCCCTACGGCTACACCTATCGGCTTAACCTCGCTGCACAAGGTAACTCGCAGGCTCATTATGCAAAAGGCACGCGGTCACTCATATTTGCATACTTGCTCCCACGGCTTGTAGGCAGACGGTTTCAGATTCTATTTCACTCCCCTAAAAGGGGTTCTTTTCACCTTTCCCTCACGGTACTTGTTCACTATCGGTCGGTAGCTCGTATTTAGCCTTAGGAGATGGTCCTCCCAGATTCCCACAAGATTCTACTTTCCCCGTGGTACTCGGGTGCCTGCTTGAAATTATCTCGAATTTGCATATACGGGACTTTCACCCTCTATGGTTAAGTTTTCCAACTTATTCTATTAATCCTTAATATATCTCGCGACGCAGGTCCCACAACCCCGCATGCTTGCGCATATGGTTTAGGCTGTTTCGCTTTCGCTCACCACTACTTACGAAATCGCTTTTGCTTTCTCTTCCTCCAGGTACTGAGATGTTTCACTTCCCCGGGTTCGCTCACAGATTTAACTCTGTGTGACTATGTATTAACATAGACGGGTTTCCCCATTCGGAAATCCACGGGTTAACGCTTGTTAACAGCTTACCGTGGCTTATCGCAGCTTGACACGTCCTTCTTCGCCGACTACCGCCTAGGCATCCACCGTCTGCCCTTAATAACTTGATCCTGTTCCCTTATGGATCATTTCTTACTAAAATCAGCTTCTATCTTATTTCAATTGTCAAACATCTATTCTGCTTGCTTTGCTAATTGATAATACACTAATGGAGATGAGGAGGATCGAACTCCTGACCCCCGCCTTGCAAGGGCGGTGCTCTCCCAGCTGAGCTACACCCCCAATTTCGCTAAATCATTCGACTAGCACCTATGCCTTATGGGCCTAGGTGGAATTGAACCACCGACCTCGCGCTTATCAGGCGCGCGCTCTAGCCGAACTGAGCTATAGGCCCTACATCCCTCTACCCACTATAACCTAATAACCAAAATATGGTAGGCATATAAGATTCATAATTATAAAACCCATTACTTTGACCATAAAATCCTACTAATAACTCTACTATATATAATATACTCAAATACTCAGAATAATTTATAAAAAGGTCAGTCTATGGCTCATTTCTTTCCTTAAAAAGGAGGTGATCCAGCCGCACCTTCCGGTACGGCTACCTTGTTACGACTTCACCCCAGTTGCCAACCATACCATGGACGGCTCCCCCCTTGCGGTTGGGCCACCGGCTTCCGGTACAATCAACTTCCGTGGTGTGACGGGCGGTGTGTACAAGGCCCGGGAACGTATTCACCGCGGCTTTGCTGATCCGCGATTACTAGCGATTCCTGCTTCATGCAGTCGAGTTGCAGACTGCAATCTGAACTAAGATGCACTTTCTGAGATTCGCTCCACCTCACGGCTTCGCAGCCCTCTGTATGCACCATTGTAGCACGTGTGTAGCCCTGGACATAAAGGCCATGATGACTTGACGTCGTCCCCACCTTCCTCCGGCTTACGCCGGCTGTCCCCTTAAAGTACCCAACCGAATTGATGGCAATTAAGGGCAGGGGTTGCGCTCGTTGCGGGACTTAACCCAACACCTCACGGCACGAGCTGACGACAGCCATGCAGCACCTGTCTCCTGATTCCACTATAAAAGTGGCACCCCAGCGTCTCTGCCAGGTTCCAGGGATGTCAAGTCCAGGTAAGGTTCTTCGGTTATCATCGAATTAAACCACGTGCTCCACCGCTTGTGCGGGCCCCCGTCAATTCCTTTGAGTTTTAGCCTTGCGGCCGTACTCCCCAGGCGGGACGCTTAACGCGTTAGCTACGACACCGATACCTTAACAGTACCGACATCTAGCGTCCATCGTTTACAGCGTGGACTACCAGGGTATCTAATCCTGTTTGCTACCCACGCTCTCGCTCATCAGCGTCAGTTATCAGCCAGGATGCCGCCTTCGCCTCAGGTGTTCCTCCCGATATCTACGCATTTCACCGCTACACCGGGAATTCCGCATCCCTCTCCAATACTCTAGCATGATAGTTTCAAGGGCTTTATACCGGTTGAGCCGGTATTTTTAACCACTGACTTACCATACAGCCTACGAGCCCTTTACGCCCAATAATTCCGAACAACACTTGCCCCCTCCGTATTACCGCGGCTGCTGGCACGGAGTTAGCCGGGGCTTATTCCTCAGGTACCGTCAATATATACCCAGTTACTGATATACATTTTCTTCCCCGATAAAAGAGCTTTACGACCCTAAGGCCTTCATCGCTCACATGGCGTCGCTGCGTCACCCTTTCGGGCATTGCGCAATATTCCCCACTGCTGCCTCCCGTAGGAGTCTGGGCCGTGTCTCAGTCCCAGTGTGGCTGATCGTCCTCTCAGACCAGCTACCGATCGTTGCCTTGGTGTGCCGTTACCACACCAACTAGCTAATCAGACGCAAGCCCGTCCACAGGCAGAAGCACGAATGCCTCCTTTCCTATATAATCCTGACGATTATATAACTTATCAAGTTTTAGTCAGCTTTTCAGCTGGTTATCCTTGCCCTGCGGGTTGGTTACTTACGCGTTACTCACCCGTCCGCCGGTTTAATCAGGTCCGAAAACCCTTTCTCCCAAACTTGCATGTGTTAAGCACGCCATCAGCGTTCGTCCTGAGCCAGGATCAAACTCTCCATCCAATTTCCTTACTCGCCATAGACTGACCATTTCTATTTTCAAACAACT
>Ga0209345_10004593_pt1 | contig 13251 bp, 10 predicted proteins | sample Cruoilmetagenom7_FD_187294 | JGI IMG/M metagenome (GOLD analysis project Ga0209345, IMG submission 187294) | Oil polluted marine microbial communities from Coal Oil Point, Santa Barbara, California, USA - Sample 7 (SPAdes) (version 2) | ecosystem: Environmental > Aquatic > Marine > Oil seeps ...
TAGCGCGCTCCCAAGTAGGCGGTTTATCTGTCGAAGAATTAGCGTTCCAACCAGATGAGATCCTGAAATTATTCAACCAACTATTCAATGAACCGATCACCTCACAGCAGGCAAAAGATCTGGCGGCTAACACAGAGGGGTGGATAACCGGGCTCCTGCTTACTTCCCAAACTTTAAAAAAGGGCCTGGGAGAAAGCCGCAAAGTTACCAGGACTTCTGGTATAGGTTTATACGAATACCTGGCCCAACAAGTATTAGATCAACAACCTCAACACATACAAGATTTCCTTTTAAACACATCTCTGCTTGAAGAGTTCAATGAAGCTTTGTGTAAAACTTTGATTGAAAAGGCGTTATCCAAAAAAGCTGATTGGAATGCTCTTATGGATTACATTATTCAGAATAATCTTTTTGTCATTCCTGTTAGCGAGAAATCACTTTGGCTGCGTTATCATCATTTATTTCGCGATTTCCTGCAAGCAGCAATCCAAAAAAACCGACCGGCAGATGCCCACAAGATCAAATTAGAACTTGCCCGTTATTTCAGGGAAAAAGGCAACTGGGAAAAGGTATTTGAAATCTATGATAGTCTGGGAGATAAAGAAGCAATTGCGGAGTTAGCAGGCAATATTGGCTCAGAATTTATCTCAAAAGGGAAGATAAAAAAACTTGCCTCCTGGATCTCGATCATTCCCAAAGATCTATACAATAACAATCCCCAACTGCTCTCGATCCACGCAAGCGTTACAGTAAGCCAAGGGAAAGTCCAGGAGGGACGCAAGCTGCTTGATCGTGTCATCAAATTGCTGCGTGATAAACAAGACAATCTGTCCTTAGCAGACAACCTCATCCGAAGATCCGTGGCACTGAAGTTTTTAGGGGATTATGAAAATGCCATGCATGACGCGGAAGAAGCAATTTCGTTAATAAAAAAGAAGCCTTCTTTGAATCATTTGTATTCTGAAGCGTTGCGCGCAAAAGGCATCATCTTTTATCAAACAGGAAATTTAAAAGAGGGGTTAATAATTCTTAATGAAGCCATTCAGCTCTGCGAAAAAAACCAAAGGGAAGAAGACACAGCTAGAATTCTTACCGAAGTTGGCGCCATTCATGAGACTCTGGGCCAAATTTCAGAAGCAGAAAAAGCATACACTCGCTCATTAGCATATTGGCAGTCCGTTGGAGATTCCACCTGGCAGCCAATCGTTCTTAATAACCTGGGCGTTCTGCAGCACACAAAAGGCGATTTTGTAAAAAGTTTCTATAACCTTGAAAAATCCATGCATTATTCTCAGGCCACCGGCAATCGGCGCATGGAAGGATATTCACTCGCAAGCATTGGAGATCTTTATCGAGATCTAAGTGCGCTTGAAGAAGCTGAAGACGCATACCAAAAAGCACTTGAGATCGCACTAATAATTGAAGATCAATTCCTTGTTTTCTATCTCAAAACAGCTCAATCAAGATTAAATACAAATCAAAATCAATTTAAAAAAGCACAGGTGCTAATTCGGGGCGCTCAAACGATCGCCAAACAAAGCGGTTCGCTTTATGAGATCAATAAATACCGCCTTGAACAAGGCATAATTGATTTTTGGACAGAAAATTACGGAAAGGCAATTGAGAATCTATTAATATCAGAAGATTTTTTTAAAAAAGAAGGGCATATAGAAGACGCGGTCCATAACCAATTTTATCTCTTCTTATCCTTCATCAAGACAAGAGATTTAGAAAAATCGAGCCAGATTCTCTCCGACATAATGGAGAAACTCTCCGAACCGCAGCGGTATATTCCAAGTATGTCAGTAGTTAATGACATAAGGAATTTTCTCAAACCACTAAATAGAAAGAAAGACCTCGGAGTTAAGATCTCCAAATTATTAAAAGAAGCAGATCAATTCCAAAAGTCAGCCCAGAAAAGCCGGCGGATAATTCGCAAACAAGCGTCCGTTATTCCATTCGCACCCGCAAAGATCATTATTCGCACATTTGGATTTATTGAAGTGAATATCAATCAGCGTGCGCTGAAAATTTCTGATTGGAAAACGCAAACATCACGCGATCTTTTCCTGGTCTTCCTTGCACATCCCGAAGGGCTAACCAAAGAAGAAATTGGTGTGATTTTTTGGCCGGACGCGTCTTCGAGCGAGTTAAAGTTGCGGTTCAAGAATGCCATCTATCGAATGCGCCATGCCATCGGGTCGGATGTCGTGAATTTTCAGGATAATTTTTATATATTTAATCGTGCCGTTGATTATGAATATGACGTACAGAATTTCATTGCGGCTATAAAAAAAGCATCTGAAAAAATAAGCGTTGACCAAAAAGTTGAGGCGTTTAAAATAGCCGTATCCTTGTATAAGGGCACCTATCTTCCCCGTGTGGATGAAACATGGGCTGCTGCAGACAGGGAAAGATATTTAGGGATGTATGCAAAAGCGGCAGAAGAACTGGCCTTTTTGTATCTGAACAAAAAAGAATTCGAGGCGTGTTTGGAAATTTCCAACTCAGCGCTTAAATTTGACCCGTATAATGAGCCGCTCCACCGTATCTGCATGAGCGCATACTCTGCCCTGGGCAACAAATCTGCCGTACAAAACCAATTCAATAAATGCCGTACGACCCTCTTAGAGGAAATTGGCTCAGAACCATCCAGCCAAACAATAGAGCTCTATCAATCTCTGATTAATTAATCAGGAGAATGAGGAATTTTTTTTACTTTCTGGCTATTTTCGTATAAGAATAGAGAAATAATTCAGCAAGGATATTGCCGTTAACGACTTGATAATCGCACAAAAAAATCATATCGGTCTCCCCTCCAGATCGAGATCAAATATTCAAAGGGTGTTCCATTGATATCAAATGTGATTCGAGTAATCTCAAATATTGGGGCATATTTATCAATCGCCAGCAAAAATGATTCCTCCCTTGTGGCAGGTCGTGTTCGAATCGTTTGTTCACCCTCATGAGGGTGAATGCCGTAAACATTTTTCCATATATCATAAATCGAACCACTAAGATCTTTTTCGCCCAATTCGGGCATTAAAACTACCGGATAAAAAGCTCTTTGCAAGCTAATTGGTTCACCATTTGCAGATCGAATTCGTAATATTTCCCATATTTTATCGCCTTCAAGTAAGTTTAGACTGGCCTGGATATGCGTGCGTGGATTCACCTTATCTACACTGATCACTTCCGTACCCGGTTCCCATCCCCTGCTTTTCATATCTTCAGTAGTTGAGCATAGATAGGAAAGGTCCATTTCCACTCTGCGTCTTCTCACAAAGGTTCCCTTTCCCTTTTCTCGGTATATCAACCCCTCTCGCTCTAACACTTGCAAAGCATGCCGGATCGTCCCTCTATTCACTGAGAAAAGATCGCTGAGTTCAGGCTCAGAAGGAAGCGCAATTTTTTCGTTTACATCAGGTTCTTCAAGATCAGCAATTGATTCTCTGAGTGCTTGAACGATCTGATAATAATACGGAACTGGAAGATCTTTATTTATTCTTTTAGGATTTATTTGAGACTCAGTCATCCATTTATTTCCATTTGAATACTTGTATATACAAGTAAAATTCATTTTAACAATAAGCTCTTTATATGTCAACGACTAATTTTAATAAATACAAATTGGCACACACAAAAGAAATTATGGGGATAAGACAAAGATTGCAATAACTTCCTGCAGATTGACTGCTTTATTCAGGTCACCTTGCAATATTTGATAATCTCGGTAGTTGACAAAACCTACCAGAAGTGAGTATGTAATATAATAGGCGTCAGTCAAAAAGCTTGTAATTATAAAACTACAAGTCTTACCTATTGGAGAGAATATGGAGAGAAATACGGAATATTTAAAACACTATTTAAAATCCTTAGTAACCGCTATTGAACATTTTGAGTCTGAAGGGTTCCTTATGATGGTACAGATGCTTAAGGAAGCCCGCCAAGCACGCAAAAATGTATTTGTCATTGGTAATGGCGGAAGTGCTTCCAGCGCATCCCATATTGCCAATGATTGGATCAAGAATACACGGCAGAAAGGCAAGCCAGATCTAAAAGTGCTGACTATCAATGATATCGCCATATTCTCAGCATATGCCAATGACGAAGGATATGAATCTGTATACGCCGAACAGATTCGGTCTTTTGGAGAAGAGGATGACGTGCTTATTACCATGAGCACCAGTGGAAATTCCCCAAATATTCTCAAGGCCATTCAGGCTGCAAAAGAAATGGGTATAAAAACTATTGGCTGGACGGGTAAAACAGGTGGAAAAATGCGCGACGAAGTTGATTTATGCCTGGGTACCACATCAGATTACTGCGGTATGATCGAAGACATGCATATGATTTTTGGACACATTATCACCATCGCACTCAGCGATGAGGTAAACACATTTATTTATTAATTTAATTCATTTAACCACAAGGGGGTGTTGCCGAAAAACAACACCTCTTTGTTTTATGTTGATTCCTTTTTATCCTCACCACCCCATTCAATATGCACTCCACATGCAAGGCAGCGTGCGCTATTTTCTCCGGTTGCGGGGTCTTTTTCTATTTCTACATCACCACCGCAGGAACAACGCCGATAAACAGTTAGTATCTTATCTGCAAATTTGATTAGTTTTAATTCACCTTGTTCTTTAGTTTCACTCATGCAAATCTCCTTGATCAATTGATTTTAATACAAAAAAGAAAACCTAGTATTAAAAAAGAATAGGGAGTGATTAAAACTCCCTATTCCAAACTAATTGTTCTATTTCAGATTTATTTGAGCAGACTTCCAACCCAGGCTAAAACGTTGCCCAGTACACCAAAATCGGTGTCGCCGAAGGATGCACCCTGCCATTCAGGATTCATCGCGCCCAGCGCACTGTAAGTTGTACCAGCCAACAGCGTGAACATCACGCCTGTGAGGAAACCACCAAGCACAGCACCCTTCCAACCACCGGTGGAGTTACCAAACACACCAGCAGTACCACCCACGAAGAAGTGAATGATCATGGAAGGTAGAATTACGCCGCCAATCGAGCCACCAGCAGCGATCTGAACTGCCATAGCAACCAGACCACCAACAATTGAGGCTAAATAGCCAACCAGCACTGCGTTTGGTGCATAGGGGAAGACTGCAGGGCAGTCGAGAGCGGGTTTGGCATCTGGAACGATCTTCTCAGCGATACCATGGAAAGCCGGCACAACCTCAGCCAGAACCATGCGTACACCGAGTAGAATGACGCCAATACCACCAGCGAAACTAAGGGCCAAAAGTAAACCTCTATAAGCCCAATAGCCGCCCAGGATACCTGCGACATCGATCCCTCTGCTAGCGCCAATCGCACCAACAATGAAATAGATCAAGAACATCACGAAACCCATAGCGACCAGCGGTTCTTTCATGAAGCTAATCCAAGCTGGGAATTTGATATTCTCAGTAGAATCTTCCTTCTTGCCAACGAACTGACCAAGGTATCCGGCCAAGACATAGTTGGTTGTACCAAAGTGGCCCATGACAAAGTCTTCACTGCCAATGATCTCCTTCATGAATGGGGCGGAGAGAGCTGGGAATACTACCATCCAGACAGCACTTATTATTGAGGCAATCGCGATAAGCAGAAATTCGTTGCCGGTAAAGAAGGGCATCACGGATAACATACCCACAGACAGGGTTGCAATAAACAGAGTATGGTGTCCAGTCAGGAAGATGTATTTTAGCTTTGTAAAGCGTGCTAAGACGAGGTTGAGGATAAATGCGAACAAAAATACTAAGCCGATTTGACGACCCAATGACTTCTGCGCAATCGCCACAAACACCTCATTTACTGGCAACGCTGCGTCAGCGATGTTCAGCACCTGGTTGAACAAATCACCCAGAGGTACAACAGCATTTACCACAACACCAGCGCCGGCTCCCAAGATAATAAAGCCGATAATGGTTTTTAATGTACCAGACAGGACAATCCCAAATGGTTTTTTAAGGGCAAGCAAGCCCAACATCGAAATCAAACCAACAAGGACAGCCGCATTACTTAGAACTGTCGTTAGAAAATCAATAATATTCATTATTACTCCTTTATTTATTTTTTTCGTACACTTTTATAAATGTATCAAACAACTTTTCTTCAATTTCTTTTTTATCAAAAAGATTTTTAACAGTGATGACCTCCGCTTTCACATCATACAGTCTTTCTGCGAACTCTGAAGTGGTCACAAAGATATCTGGAAATGTGGCACGGGCAGTTGAAATATCAGCTACCTCAACTATAAAATCATCCAGAGGTTTATAACCATGGTTTTCTAACACTTTTTCAATCCCCATTTTGACCAAAAGTCCACTACCCAAACCCATTCCACAAACTGCCGATATTTTAACCATGGTGCCTCCCTGTTCTGTTAATTTTTTTTATAATATGTTATTTACTGAGCAAGAATGCCAAGGATAAATGAAACCACGAAAATTAAAATCGCAAGTTTACCCTCAGTTGAGCCAATAGTTTTTTTCTCAGTCATTAATCGTACCTCCTTTTTCTAAAATTCCAATTAAGTATTTCTGTGGCCGGGTAGAAAGACCAGATCATTTATGTTCACACGTGCAAATGCTTTTAACTAACACCACGCCATTTAATTAGTTACAATGAAATATCAATTTATCTAAGGAAAATTTCCAGTAATTCTTCTTTCGTCTCTGCCTTTTTGATGTTTTTGATTTTTTCTTCGTCACCCAGCACAGTTGCCAATTCCGATAAACCCTCAACGTGCCCTTTGTTATCAAGAGCTGCTAACGCAACCACCAGATAGACGGGATCATTGTCCTTGTTGCCAAAATCAACCGGTGTTTTTAGACGTAAAACAGTAATGCTGGCTTTGATTACACCATCTTCAGGGCGCGCATGCGGCAGCGCAATACCAGGCGCTACAACGATATAGGGACCAAACTCCTTGGCAACACGTATCATGGCATCTGGAAATCGCTCTTCCACCGCACCATCATCAACTAATAGTCTTCCAGCAGCGCGGATCGCATCCTGCCAATCTTTTACTTCCACATCAACTGCAACCAAATTGGGGCGAATTAATTGTTTTAAGTTCATAATAAAAAAAATGGCTTGTATTTGTATTTCTATTGAAAATAACTATTTCCTTTACAAAACTTATTATATACAAATTCAAGTATTTATGTCAACACAAAATACTGTATTTTCAGGACATACTACACATTCCAAGTATTAAAAAGCAGCATAATGCTATTACTTCTAGATGAAGGTAAAGACAATATCTGACAGCTCCCGGGTATTGCGTTGATCCAAAAAGTGGACCTGTCACTTAGAACCTAAAACCATCATGGTCGTCAGGAAAAACGTGAAAGTGTGATCAGGATTTATCCATCTCTACAGCAGTGAAAATTTTTTCGCTCAACTGCAAATTGAAATAAAAGTTTTCTGAATTATTGCTATCAGTTTAGAAATCTATGTGAGGAGTTTTTGTGCTGTTTTAGCAATACCTTCTGCATCCAGCAAGTAGTATGCGAGCAAATCTTTATAAGGGCCAGAAGTGGTGAAGACATCCAATATGCCATGCCGCTTGAATCGCACACTGATTCCCGCTTCTGCGATCAATTCAGCTACCGCGCTGCCAAGTCCATTAATGATGCTGTGTTCTTCTACGGACAGGATAGCTCCCGTGGTTTCAGCAACTCTGAGAATCGTCTCTTTATCAATGGGTTTTATGGTTGACACATTTACCACTCCCGTATCGATACCAATATCTCTCAGTAGATCTGCCGCACCCAAAGCATGGCCAACCAGGCCGCCGCACACAAGAATAGCGAGATCTTTTCCTTCTTGCAGGATGTCTGCCATGCCAATGGTATATTCAAAATCATGCTCATATACAGTTTTTTCTGTGGAACGTCCAAGACGAATATATACTGGACCGGGTAGCTCCAGCGTTGCACGCATCATTGCGGCAGTTTCTACACCATCTGCCGGCACAAACACCGTCATCCCCGGCATGTTGCGGAAGACACCGATATCTTCAAGAGATTGGTGAGTAGCACCCCCGACACCAAAACTAATACCACTGTGTGTTGCGCAAATGCGGGCAGGTAGTTTATTGTAGGCAATATCCGTACGCGCTTGTTCTCCGGCACGCAAGGAAGCAAACACGGCATAAGTAGATATGTATGGTATTTTTCCGGTGATCGCAAGACCGGCTGAAGCACCTGTCATATTCTGTTCTGCTATGCCAAAATCGAAAAACCGCTTCGGGAATTTCTTTTTGAATTCAGTCATGCGCACACTGCCCAAGAGGTCCGCAGTAACTGCAACAACGCGCTGGTCCTTTTCGGCAAGTTCAACCAGCACTTCCCCAAACACGGCGCGACTTGATTTCCCAACGAATTGTGATTTTTTTATCTCATTTTCCATAGAAATTAAAGATCCTCTCTGGTTTATTAATACGTTTTATCCCACCTCTGCCAGCGCACGAGCTGCATCTTCTGAAGTAAATTGTGCAAAATGTGAGGAGGCCTTTCCTTCAAGGAAGGAAACCCCTTTACCTTTAATAGTGTTGGCAAGAATTAGCTTGGGCTTGCTCGCGTCGTGAACACGGCTAAAAGCATCTAAAAGCTGCTCCACATCATTCCCGTCCACCTCAATCAACTGCCAGCCAAAATCACGGAGCTTATCCGCAAGCGGTTCAAGAGACATCACTTCTTCAGTGGATCCATCTATGCAGTACCTGTTTCTATCAATGATAGCAGTGAGGTTATCTAATTTATAGTGCGCACCGCTCATCAGCGCTTCCCAATTGCTGCCCTCCATCATTTCACCATCGCCAAGGATGCAGTATACCTGCCATTTAGCCTGGTCTAATTTTCCACCGAGCGCGGCTCCCACAGCGATAGGTAAGCCGTGACCTAGAGACCCTGAGCTAATTTCTACGCCAGGCATGCGGTGCTTATCTACGTGCATACTGAGCATAGCATTTAATTGGTCAAAATTCTCCAGCTCTTCCAGCGGGAAGAACCCTCTGCGTGCCATAGCCGCAGCAAACCCCACATTACCATGCCCTTTACTCAGAATGATGCGGTCGCGATCAGCCCAGTTAGGTTTATTGGGGTCAAGTTTCGCTGCAGAGAAAAAGAGCACCGCATACACTTCCGCAAGTGACAAGCTGCCCCCAATGTGCACACCTTCAGCGCAATCACGTGCCGTTTTAATCACGTCTCGTCGAATTTCCCTGGCAATATATTCTAAGTTTTTTATTTCTCCACGGCTCATTTTTTCTCCATTAAAGTCAGTATGTTGATTCGGTGTCAAACCTGTGATTGCTCATCCTTGCCTAATCATTGGGAATATTATTCAGCTTTCAGCGATATTGCAAGCTCTTTCTTCTAAATACCCAATTCTGATACGAGTTTAACATAGATGAGGTAAGGCAAGCCAAATATCCGGTTTAATGATCACCAAACAGCCGGAAAGGTTCACCTTATGATCGAACCAGGTTTGGGATTATGATGCACCCTTATATATATTTAAAGATACGTTCAGTATCTGTCCACATCTGTGACATTTTAAATGTGTATAACACACAGCTGAAAAATTGACGGCGTAATAATAATGTGCTATATTCTCCTGTGCACTTGTCTAAACAGGTTGTTTTAATAGATTTAATCAAAAAACCAAAATGAATCAATTCTATGTACCTGTTGGGCTTATTAGGACGATGCACAGTGGAACCAATCGCTATTCCTCTGTGTAGCAACAAATTTTATTAACAAAACATCATTTATCGGAGGTTCTTTACTAATGGCAAACAAGAAGAAAGTATCCACTATCGAACGCGTATCCGCATTGATCGAAGAGCAAGCACTAACCAAAGAAGATTTAATGGGTTATCTACGGCAGACCATGGAGATCCGTGTGTTTGAAAATAACATCTCCAATTTATTGGGGCGTGCTGTCCTCAAAGGTGCATCGCACCTATATGCCGGTGAAGAAGCCGTAGCGGTAGGCGCAATCGGTGCTCTGCGGGATGACGACCTGATTACAAGCACACACCGCGGACACGGCCATGCCCACACCCACGGTGATAATTTCGCCAAAACAAAAGATTCCAAACAGGCACATTTTAATAAGATGATGGCTGAGGTATTGGGAAAGTCCGGAGGTTACTGCAAGGGTAAAGGTGGTTCCATGCATATTGCGGATGTGGAACATGGAAATCTGGGCGCAACCGGTATTGTGGGTGGAAATATCCCTGTCGCTGTTGGAGCTGCATTAGCACAAAAGCTGATGGATAACGATAAAGTTGTGCTGTGTTTCTTTGGCGATGGGGCCTGCAATACGGGCAACTTCCATGAATCCCTAAATATGGCCAGTATTTGGAACCTACCGGTTGTGTTTGTGGTTGAGAATAACAAGTACGCCATGTCTGTTCCCTGGGCAAAATCAAGCGTGCTTCCTAACGCGGCAGACCGGGCCTGCGCATACGGTATCCCCGGGAAGGTTGTTGACGGCATGGATGTATTGGAGGTGCGCAGTACGGTTAAAACAGCCGTAGATCGCGCCCGCAAAGGCAAAGGACCCAGTTTGATCGAAGCGAAAACGTACCGCTACTACGGGCACAGCCATTCCGACCCGCGCGCATACCGTACGAAAGTTGAAGAAAAGGAATGGAAAGACCGCGACCCGATCAAGGTACTAAAAGAGGACATGAAATCAGTCGGGATGCTTTCTGATGATGAATTTGACAGCTTAAACAAAGCCGCAAAGGCAAAGCTGAAGACTGCCATGAGTTACAGCGAACAGTCCCCACCGGTAAATCCTGCCGAGTTGGAAACAGACGTGTTTGCTCCATTCCATTTTACGATCAAAGATATTGAAACTGAAGCCAACCTGCGGGAGAAGGTACGCACGGACAGCAGCATGCGTGAGATCTCCTACGCGGAGGCCATCCAGGAAGCATTGCGGGAAGAGATGACCAAAGACAAGCGTGTTTTTTTAATGGGGGAAGATGTGGGTTTCTATGGCGGCGCGTACGGCGCCAGCCGCGGTTTATTCAAAGAGTTTGGTGAGTGGCGCATTATCGACACTCCAATTTCCGAGGCGGCTATCGGTGGCGCAGCTGTCGGGGCGGCCATGGCTGGCATGCGCCCAGTGGCTGAGATCATGTATGTGGATTTCACTCCATTGATAATGGATCAAGTCGCCAACCAGGGCGCCAAGAACCGCTATATGTTCGGCGGCAAGACCAGCGTGCCGATGGTGATCCGCACTGAGGGCGGCGCGGGGCGAGCTATCGCAGCACACCACTCGCAATCATTAGAATCGCTGTGGACTCATTTTCCCGGCATCTACGTGATTATGCCTGCCACCCCTTACGACGTGAAAGGGCTCCTAAAAGCAGCTATTCGTGACGATAATCCAATCATGTTCATCGAACATAAGATGCTCTATAAAATCAAGGGACGTGTGCCAGAAGACGATTACATAATCCCATTAGGCGTTGCAGACATCAAACGCGTCGGAAAAGACATCACCCTTGTGACGTATTCTCGGCAGGTGTTGCACGCTTTGGAAGCAGCCAAGATCCTGGAGGGCGAAGGGATCGATGTGGAGGTGATCGACCTGCGTAGCCTGAAGCCGCTTGATACAGACACGATCATTAATTCCGTGCAGAAGACAGGGCGCTTCGTGGGTGTCACGGAAGCATATGAGAACTCAAGTTTCATCAATGAGGTCATGGCAGTTGTAAACGACGAGGCCTTTGACTATCTCGATGCACCTATGGTGCGCGTGGCAGCCGCCAATGTGCCTGTGCCGCGGGCGGAGATCCTGGAAGATCTGGCAATCCCCAATGTGCAGCGCATCGTTACAGCATGCAGAAAGGTGATCAGCTGATGGCTGAAGAATTATTCATCCCTCAATTAGGGCAGACTGTTGAGAGCGTTACGATCATCAACTGGCATGTCAAGGACGGCGATCCGGTCAAGCAAGGGCAGGAAGTGCTTGAGGTGGAAACCGACAAGGCGGTTTTTGATGTAGAGGCAACCGATGATGGTTTTATCCATATCGGACCGTACAAGGTCGGTGATGTGGTACCTGTTTTAACGGTTGTCGCTGTAATCGGTGAGGCGGACGATCAGTTTGAAGTGAAACAACCTGTGAGTAAAATGCCAGAAGGCACTCCTCTGGAGAAAGCACCCACAAGCTCCAACTCCACAACGGTAGTGGATGCCAAGTCAGTACTTGTTGATAGCGAGAAAATCTTCGTTTCCCCGCGCGCGCGTACGCTCGCGGCTGAGAAACATGTCAATCTGGCAAAGGTAACCCCTTCCGGCGGCAGTGGAGTACGCGTGCGGGAGCAGGACGTGGAAGCGTATCTGGCCCAAGACGTGAAAGTTAGTCCGGTCGCGAGGCGGATGGCTGAGGAGGCCGGGCTTGACCTGCGCTCTGTGCCAGCCAGCGGAGCAAGCAGTGAGGTCACCCGATCAGATGTTGAGAAAGCGCTCGCAGAGAAAGCCGCATCAGTAAATTTGGTTTCACCAATTCCCCTGCCTGAGATGGAAGTGTCTGAACGCCTTCCTCTGAAGGGTGTGCGGGGAATAATCGCGGAGCGGATGGCTGCCAGTATGCAGACCACCGCACGAGTGACGCTGCTGATGGATGTGGACGCGACAAAGTTCTGCGCGCTGCGCAAGAAGTTGAAAGTGGAAAAGGAAGCAGAGTGGGGTTTCAAGGTTGGGTATAATGACCTGCTCACCAAAGTCTGCGCATGCGCTTTGCGGCGCTTCCCCTTTATGAACGCACGGATAAACGGAGACGCGATCGAGCAGCTAGCACCGGTTAACATCGGTATTGCTGTGGATGCTGAGCGCGGGTTATTTGTGCCCGTAATCCACAACGTGGACCAGAAAGACCTGGGTACGATCGGGCGTGAATTTCGCCAGCGCGTGGAAGAGGTGCGCAGCGGAAAAATATCCCCGGAACACTTATCAGGCGGGACGTTCACGATCACCAATCTGGGTATGTATGACGTAGACGGGTTCACCCCGGTGATCAATCTGCCGGAAGCGGCCATCCTCGGGGTGGGGCGGATCGCTCCCAGGGCAGTCGTCCGGGACGGCAAGATCACCGCGCGCCAGATGATGACGCTGTCGCTCGCTTTCGACCACCGCCTGGTGGACGGAGCTCCGGCGGCGCAGTTCCTGCAGTACCTCAAGGACCTGATCGAAGCGCCCAATGA
>Ga0209345_10004594_pt1 | contig 13249 bp, 14 predicted proteins | sample Cruoilmetagenom7_FD_187294 | JGI IMG/M metagenome (GOLD analysis project Ga0209345, IMG submission 187294) | Oil polluted marine microbial communities from Coal Oil Point, Santa Barbara, California, USA - Sample 7 (SPAdes) (version 2) | ecosystem: Environmental > Aquatic > Marine > Oil seeps ...
GCCCCAGCCACAGTTGATGAACGTGTTGCCCAGCGGTGTTTTCGAGATGATCGGCGACCGATCCCCCGTCACATCCACAATGCCGCCCCATTGGCGCATCATCTTCAGGCGCGACACCATCGGGAAGGTTTCAACCAACGCACGCACGGTTTCTTCGACGTGGTGGAACGATCCGCGTTGGGTATAGTTGTTGAACCCGTCCGTGCCGCCGCCAATGACCATTTCGCCCTTGTCGGACTGGGACATATAGCCGTGCACGGTGTTGGCCATGACGACCACGTCCATGCAGGGTTTGATCGGCTCGGACACCAGCGCCTGAAGCGCGACCGATTCCAGCGGCAGGTGGAACCCGGCCTTGTTGGCCAGATCGCCCGCGTTGCCCGCGACCACCATCGCCAGCTTGTCACAGTCGATATCGCCCAACGTGGTTTCCACACCGGAAACCTTGCCACCCGCCTGTTTCACGCCGGTGACTTCGCATTTCTGGATGATATCCATGCCCATGTCGGAACAGGCGCGCGCATAGCCCCAGGCGACCGCATCGTGGCGCGCGGTGCCGCCGCGTTCCTGATACAGCCCGCCCAGAACAGGGTAACGCGGCCCATCCAGGTTGATGATCGGCACGATTTCCTTGACCCGCTGCGGGCTGATGAATTCGGTCTTCACGCCCTGCAAGGCGTTTGCATGCGCCGTGCGCTCATAGCCCCGGATTTCGGATTGCGTCTGGGCCAGCATGATCACACCCCGCGGGGAAAACATGACGTTATAGTTCAAATCCTGGCTCATCGTTTCGTACAGTGACCGGGCTTTCTCATAGATTGCCGCCGAGGGGTCTTGCAGATAGTTCGACCGGATAATCGTCGTGTTGCGACCCGTATTGCCGCCGCCCAGCCAACCCTTTTCGATGATCGCCACGTTGGTGATGCCGAAAGTCTTGCCCAAGTAAAACGCCGTGGCCAGGCCATGCCCGCCTGCGCCGACGATGACCACGTCATATTTTGTCTTGGGCTTGGGGCTTTTCCAGGCCCTCTCCCAACCGGTGTGATACCGTGCACCTTCACGTGCAATTGCAAATGCCGAATAGCGCCGCATGGCGATTCCCCCCGTTCGGGTTGCCGTTATTGTCTGATGTTTTACGCCCCGCCCCCCCTTGCGCAAGGCGATCCAGCGCCGCTTGAGGTGAAAATCGCGACATCGTGTTATGTGGCAATGTCGCAGGGGCGCGTTGGGGCTTTTGTCCGCGGGCGTTGCACGGTACACGAGGGGAACTCAAACGCGCGGAGGGAACATGGGGTTCTGGCTGATTTCTGGACTGATCACAGTGGTTGCTATGGCAATAATGCTGGCAGCTCTATTGCGAAAGAATGCGGAAACGGCAAACGCCGCCGCAACATTTGACATGCAGGTCTATCGCGACCAGTTGAAAGAACTGGACCGCGATCTGGCACGCGGCACCGTGACCGCCGACGAGGTCGACCGCACGCGCACCGAGATTTCGCGCCGCCTGCTTGAGGCCGACCGCAAGGCGCAGAAGGGCACGCAAACCAAACAGGCGCCCGCCGGGCTGACCTATGGCGCGGCGGTGATTGCCGTGCTGATCGTCGCCGGTGGGGGCTTCTTCCTCTATGACCGTCTGGGCGCTGCGGGCTATCCCGATCTGGGGCTCAAGGTCCGCATTGCCGCCGCCAAGGAAGCCCGCGAAACCCGCCCCTCGCAAACCGCAGCCGAGGCCGAGCTGCCCGCATGGGCCAGCCCGCCTGCCGAAGCCCCCGCCGACTATATCGTGCTGGTGGACCGGCTGCGCAGCGCGGTTGCCGATCGCCCCAACGACATCGAAGGCCAGATGCTGATGTCCGATCACGAGGCCGCCCTGGGCAACTATGTCGCCGCCCATGCCGCCGCCGCACGGATCATCGACCTGAAAGGCGACGCTGCCACAGCGGGCGATTACGCCCAACTGGCTGATCTGATGATCCTGGCTGCCGGTGGCTATGTCTCACCCCAGGCCGAGGCGGCGCTGGCGCAGGGGCTGAACATCGACCCCAACAACCATGTGTCGCTGTATTACACCGGGCTGATGTATGCCCAGAACGGCCGCCCCGACATTGCCTTTCGCCTGTGGCGTGGGCTGCTTGAGAACGGCCCGCAGGATGGCCCCTGGCTGGTGCCGATCCGTGGTCAGATCGAAGGCTTGGCCGCCATGGCCGGGGTCGACTATGCCGCCCCCGCAGCCCCTGCGCCGATGGCCCCGATGGTTCCGGGAATGCCCGGCCCCACCGCCGAAGACGTGGAAGCCGCCGGTGACATGACAGCCGAAGAACAGCAGGACATGATCCAGGGCATGGTCAGCAACCTGATGGAACGCCTGGCCACCGAAGGCGGCCCCGCCGCCGACTGGGCCCGCCTGATCAACGCGCTTGGTGTCATGGGCAATTCTGAACGGGCTCAGGCGATCTATGAAGAGGCCGAGGGACGCTTTGAAGGGCGCGACGAAGACCTCGCCACCCTGCGCGCCGCTGCCGTCGCTGCGGGGGTCGCCGAGTGATCTTTGACGAGATCGAAGACTTCGCCGCCGCCCTGCCCCCGATGACCGGCCTGACCGGGCTGGATCTGGGCGAAAAGACCATCGGCGTGGCCGTGTCCGACAGCCTGCGCCAGGTATCCACGCCGCTGGAAACCGTCCGGCGCAAGAAATTCGGCGTGGACGCGGCGCGGCTGCTGGAGATCATCGCAGATCGCCAGTTGGGCGGCATCATCCTGGGCCTGCCCCGCAACATGGACGGGTCCGAAGGGCCGCGCTGCCAATCCACCCGCGCATTCGCACGCAACCTGTCGCGCCTGACCGACCTGCCGATCGGGTTCTGGGACGAACGCCTGTCCACAGTCGCCGCCGAACGCGCGCTGCTTGAGGCGGATACGTCACGCAAACGTCGCTCGGAGGTGATCGACCACGTCGCCGCCGGGTATATCCTGCAAGGTGTGTTGGACCGATTGAGGCATCTGGGATGAGCGACGACGTCTGGAGCCGGGACGAACCCGAAAGCCCCTGTGTGAACATCTGTGTCGTGCATCCCGAGGCGCGGATCTGCACCGGCTGCCTGCGGTCCATTGATGAAATCACACAATGGTCCAGGATGTCGCCCGAAGATCGCCGCGCGGTGATGGCCGACCTGCCCGCCCGCGCGCCGCTGATCGCCAAACGACGCGGCGGGCGCAAGGCGCGCCTGAAGCGCGGATAACGCCCGTCACACCGCAATGTGACGACCAGGGTCAGACACCAGGTCAAAGGCTAGGTGGAAAAGGACCCCACCATGCGCCTTCTGTAGCCCCTCCTGCTCATGGCTACCCCAGTCTTGGCCGACTGAAATCCCGCCCTGATGACCGGATGATGGGGCAAGACGACCTTACCTTGGCGGTTACAGGCCAGAGGCTTGTCTTTTATGACGATGCAACGGCGCGTTTCGCAGATGATGGCAAATACGCCTATACCTACGAGGATGGTGGCACCTGGCTGGGGCTGTATGAGACCATGACCGACAGCAGCATTTGCATCACCTTCGTGACCGGCGTGACGCGTTATGACCTTTATGTTCAGGCTGATGAACGCCTCGTGTTGGTCACCGCTGAGAGTATGCGATTTCCCATTTAGCACATTGAACACCTTACGGAGATTATTGAATAATCTCCCCCTGCGGGGCGGTGGTGATTTTTCTGACGAAAAATCGTGTCAGCTTTCCGCCTCAGCCTCAGCCTCAGCTTCAATCTGGGCCGCCCGCGTCTCCACCAGCCCAACGATGTGGTCGACCATCTTGTCATTTTCCAACTTGTGGTCCTGCTTGCCCGCAACATAGACCATGCCGGACCCGGCCCCGCCGCCGGTGAACCCGACGTCCGTCATCAGGGCCTCTCCGGGGCCATTGACCACACAGCCGATGATCGACAGCGACATGGGCGTGTGGATATGCGCCAGGCGGTCTTCCAATGCCGCGACGGTCTTGATCACATCAAAGCCCTGGCGCGCGCAGCTGGGGCAGGAAATGATGTTCACACCGCGATGGCGCAGGCCCAGGGATTTCAGAATTTCAAAGCCGACTTTCACCTCTTTCACCGGATCGGCGGACAGGCTGACGCGGATTGTGTCACCGATGCCGGACCACAGCAGGTTGCCCAGCCCAACGGCGGATTTGATCGTGCCGGACACAAATCCGCCCGCCTCGGTGATGCCCAGGTGAATGGGCGCGTCGGTGGCTTCGGCGATACCCTGATAGGCCGCCGCCGACAGGAACACGTCCGAGGCTTTCACGCTGATCTTATAGTCACGAAAATCATTGTCTTCCAGAATGCGGATGTGATCCAAGCCGCTTTCAACCATCGCCTCGGGGCAAGGTTCGCCATATTTTTCAAGCAGATGCTTTTCCAAGGATCCCGCATTCACGCCAATGCGGATCGAACAGCCATGATCCTTGGCGGCCTTGATCACCTCGCGCACGCGATCCTCGGACCCGATGTTGCCCGGGTTGATGCGCAGACAAGCCGCGCCAGCCTCGGCCGCCTCGATCGCGCGTTTATAGTGGAAATGGATGTCGGCAACGATCGGCACCGGGCTTTCGCGCACAATGTCGCGCAACGCTGCGGTCGAGCTTTCGTCCGGCGTTGAAATCCGCACGATGTCCGCCCCGGCCTCGGCCGCCGCCATGACCTGCGCCAGCGTCGCCTTCACGTCCGAGGAATCCGTGTTCGTCATGGTCTGCACCGCAATCGGCGCGTCCCCCCCGACAGGCACATTGCCCACCATCACCTGTCGCGATTTTCGACGTTCGATATCGCGCCAGGGGCGGATCGGATTATGGGTCATGACACGTGCCTTTCAGCCGGTTGATCTTGCGCCCTGAATACCGCGCAAAACGGCGCGTGGGCAAGCACCCCCGTCGATCGTTTCGAACTTTCCGGGAAAGTTACTGGGGCTGCTGAAGTGCGGCGACCAGCGTGGCCAGGTCTGCGTCCTTGGCCAGATCGGCGACTGCGAAGGCCTCGGTCAATGCCTCTTGCGACAGGGCGATGTTCTTGACCACCGAAGGGCCATCGCCCGCCGGACCATAGGCCGTGCCGTTCACAGCAAAGTACACAGCACCAGCATTGCCCGAGCGCAAAAGCGGCGGGTTTTCTGTTTTCGGCAACACATATTGTTCGCCCGCATCCAGGATCTTTTCAAAGATCACGGACCCATCGGCGGCCTGCACACGCACCCAGGATGGGCGCACGGCGAAAATCATGACTTCGGGTGCATCGGCGGCCAGAACCTGAACGGTTCCACTGTTTGCGTCCCCCTGCGGTACGGCCAGCGACGGCGGCAAGGCGGTGGTATGAGCGATCATCGGCGCCTGCGGCCGGGTCGGAGCCGCCAGCCCCCCCACTTTGCGCGGATCCAGCGTTGATATCGGGCCATCGCGCGCCACCATCACCGGCACATCCAGCGCCTGGGGGCGATACAGGCGATCCAGCGCCTCGGTCGACGGCGGCGTGTTCAGGCCTGCGCCCGAGGCATCCGCGGCCTCTATGGCGTCAAAGTCCGGCAGACTGTCCAGCACGGCGGTGTTCTGTTCCACCGGGGCGAAATCGACCTTCTGGATTTCCTGAAGCACGGACCAGCCGCCAAAACCGATCACACCGATCAGCGCCAGCAGCACGGCAACCGAGCCGACCGCCCCGGGTTCGATCCCGGCAAACACGCTTTCGCCACGCGGTACAAAGGATGCATTCGGGTCCGCCAGCGGGTCGCCGACATGAGGTTTCTTGACGGGTTTGGTCACCGAGGCTTCCTCGGACAGACCATGTGCGGTGGCAAAACCGGCCTCGGCGCAGAAGGTCTCATAGGCCCATTCCGGGTCCAGCCCCAGATAGCGCGCATAGGAGCGCACATAGCCAGCGATGAACCCTTGGGTGACAAAAGCAGAGGGGTCGGAATTCTCGATCGCGGCAACATAGGTTGCCTTGATCTTCAATTCGCGTTGCACGTCCAAAAGGGACTTGCCCAATGTGGCGCGCTCTCCGCGCATTACATCGCCCAAACGCAGATCGTAACTGTCAAAGCCTGTCGGCTCTGCCTGTTCTTCGACCTTCGGTGTGATCCACCGTTTGATCATGACCTGCCCCTGATCGTCTTTATTACTGTCCCCAATCGGCAACGATTCGTAGAAATCGTCCCCAGCTGAGAAAAACGTAGCACATTACGCGACTTAATACACCTGCTGAACGGGCTCAGGCAGAGAGTTCGGCGCGATTCAGCTCACATTGCGACCACAGGTTGTCCAGCGCCTGAACCAGCTTGTCCATCTCATCGGGGCCATGCACCGGCGAGGGGGTAAACCGCAGCCGTTCCGTGCCACGCGGCACGGTCGGGAAGTTGATCGGTTGGACGTAAATTCCGAACTGTTCCAACAACATGTCCGACAGCGCCTTGCAGTGCACCGGGTCGCCAACAATGACGGGAACGATGTGGCTGCCATGGTCGATGATCGGCAAGCCCAGCCCTTTCAGACGGGTTTTCAGGATCTTCGCCTGGGTCTGCTGGCTGTCACGGCGCGCCTGATCAGACTTCAGGTGCTTGACGGACGCCGCAGCCCCCGCCGCAACCGCAGGCGGCAGCGACGTGGTGAAGATGAAGCCGGGCGCATAGGAGCGGATTGCGTCACACATCTTGGCCGAGGCGGCGATATAGCCGCCCATCACGCCATAGGCTTTCGCCAGCGTGCCATTGATGATGTCCAGACGGCCCATCAGACCGTCACGTTCGGCAACCCCTGCCCCGCGCGGGCCATACATGCCCACCGCGTGCACTTCGTCGATATAGGTCAGCGCGCCGAATTCATCGGCCAGATCACAGATCGCTTCGATCGGGCCGAAATCCCCGTCCATCGAATAAATCGATTCAAACGCGATCAGCTTGGGCGCATCAGGATCGTCCGCCTCCAGCAATTCGCGCAGATGTTCCACGTCATTGTGACGGAAGATGCGTTTCGCCCCACCATTGCGGCGCACGCCTTCGATCATCGAGGCATGGTTCAGCGCATCGGAATAGATGATCAGACCGGGGAACAATTTCGGCAACGTCGACAGCGTCGCGTCGTTGGCGATATAGGCCGAGGTGAAAATCAGCGCGTCTTCCTTGCGGTGCAGGTCGGCCAGTTCGGCCTCCAGACGCTTGTGATACACGGTCGTGCCGGAAATATTGCGTGTGCCGCCCGACCCGGCGCCGGTGGCGTCCAGGGCTTCGTGCATGGCGCTCAGAACCGGGTCCATTTGACCCATGCCCAGATAGTCATTGCCACACCACACAGTCACGGGTTGCTTACTGCCATCGGGCTTGCGCCATACAGCGTGGGGAAAGTTGCCCTTCTCACGCTCGATGTCGATGAATGTCCGATACCGGCCTTCGTCATGCAGGCTTTGCAGCGCCGCATCCAGCTTTGCGTTATAGTCCAATGTCCCCTCCAAGGGCCGATGTGTCCTGTTCGTCATGCCACAATACATATTCCGTATCGTGAACACATTCAAAATTTTAGTACAGAGTGCCGCAGGGCTCGCCCTTGATTTGTGTCAAGAACCGGAAAGGTTTCCGACAGGCAACACGCGGGGCCTTATTCCTCGGCGATGACGATAATGCAATCGGCAGGCCCGTTTTGGACCGCACGCGCATTGCACCGCTCCAAGGCGGTGACATCCGCGCCAACGCCCTTGGCAATCACCCAGGCGTCGCTGGCGGGGGACATGGCCAGGTACTTTGGCCCCGCATCCTTGGTCCAGGTCTTGCGAAAGCGGTCGGTCGCCTCAAAGCTCAAGGTCAGGTCGCGTGCCTGAAAGGACTTGGGCACCAGATAGGCCACGACCTGACAAGCGTTGCTGCTGGTGGCCGCCTGACAGGCCGTCCGGGCCGCAGCCCCCGCAGCCGCGCGCGAATGCAGCTTGGTGACAAATGACAGATCCTCGGGCACCAGGGTCCGGTCCGTCGGCACCGCCAATGCGCCATAATAAGAATAGCCGGACCGTTCGAGCAGCTTCAGCTTTTTGGCATGCGCAAAATCGCCGACAACTGCATTGATCTGGGCCATCACATCCGGCGCAACATCCGAAACATCGGCGGCCTCAAGCCGCAAACCCTTGGGCGAAAAAAGCTGCTTTTTCGCGGACTTGGCGTCCATTGGCTCGGCCCCGGCCAACCCTGCCAATACCACGCCCACCATCGCTGTCATCACACCCAGTCGCATCCGCGTCTCCTTTTCTCATGCGGCGCAGTCTAACCCGCTTGCGCGCGCGCTTCCAGACCCACTGGACAGTCCCGCGCCGCCTGTTACCCTGCCGGCAAGAAACCGCGGAGACAAAGCACATGAGCCTCGACCAAGTCCTGAAAACCATCGACGATGACCTGCCCCAATCCATCGACCGGCTGCTGGCGCTGTTGCGCATCCAGTCCGTGTCCACCGACCCGGCCTTTGCCGCCGAATGTGACCGTGCCGCCGATTGGCTGGTGGATGACCTGAACTCCATCGGATTTGACGCCAGCAAACGCCCCACGCCGGGCCACCCGATGGTGGTTGCCCACGCCCAAGGTTCTGGCCCGGACACCGGCCCCCATGTCATGTTCTATGGCCACTATGACGTGCAGCCTGTCGACCCGATCGAGCTGTGGAATTCGCCACCGTTTGAACCGGCGCTGGAAGACACTGACAAGGGCCCGGTCATTCGCGGGCGCGGGTCGTCCGACGACAAGGGACAGCTGATGACCTTTGTCGAGGCCTGCCGCGCCTGGAAATCCGTCCACGGCAGCCTGCCCGCCAAAATCTCGATCTTTTTCGAAGGTGAAGAAGAATCAGGCTCGCCCTCGCTCGTGCCGTTCATGCAAGACAATGCGGATGAGCTGACCTCCGATATCGCGCTGATCTGCGACACGGGCATGTTCGATTCAAAAGTCCCGGCAATTGTCACCCAGCTGCGCGGGTTGGTCGGCGAAGACTTCACCATCACCGGCCCCGATCGCGATCTGCATTCGGGCATGTATGGTGGCTTGGCGATGAACCCGATCCGGGTGCTGACGCGCATTCTGGCCGACCTGCACGACGATAATGGTGCCGTCACCCTGCCCGATTTCTATGACGGGGTCGAAGAGCTGTCGGACGAAATCCGCAGCCAGTGGCAGGGGTTGAATTTCGACCACACGGCGTTCCTTGGGGATGTCGGGCTAAAGGCCCCGGCTGGCGAGGTCGACCGCACCCCGCTGGAACAGCTGTGGTCGCGCCCGACCTGTGACGTGAACGGCATCTGGGGTGGCTATACAGGGGATGGGTTCAAGACCGTCATCCCCTCGCAAGCCAGCGCCAAGGTCAGTTTCCGCCTGGTCGGGAAACAGGATCCCTATGCGATCCAAAAGAATTTCCGCGCCTATGTGGAAGACCGCCTGCCCGATGGATTCACCATCGAATACCGGTCCAAAGACGTGTCGGCAGGGTCGCAAATGTCGACCGACAACCCGGCGTTCGAACAGGCCCGCAAGGCGTTGACCGATGAATGGCAGATCGCGGCAGCCTATATCGGCTGCGGCGGATCAATCCCGATTGCCGGACATTTCAAGGACATCCTGGGCGTGGACGCCATGTTGATCGGCTTTGGCAAGGATGACGACCAGATCCATTCGCCAAACGAAAAATACGACCTGGAGAGCTTTCACAAAGGCATTCGCTCCTGGGCGCGCATTCTGGCGGAACTGTCGCAGTGATCCCCGGCTTTGCCGACCATGTCGCCCATGTGAACGGCGTCGAAATCAGCTACGCCATCGGCGGGTCAGGCCCGCCGGTGATGCTGCTGCACGGGTTTCCCCAAACCCGCGCCTTGTGGGCGCAGATCGCGCCCGAGCTGGCCAAGACCCATACGGTGATTTGCCCCGATCTGCGCGGCTATGGCGCCTCCTCAAAACCACAGCGTGTCGAGGCGTATTCCTTTCGCGAAATGGGCCGCGATCAACTGGATCTGATGACCCAGCTGGGGTTTGACCAGTTCGATCTGGTCGGCCATGACCGGGGCGCACGCACCGCACATCGCATGACGCTGGATGCGCCTGACCGGGTCACCCGTTTGTGCGTCATGGACATTGTGCCCACCCATCTGTTGTTGGATCAACTCAGCCATCCGGTCGCCAAGGGCTATTACCACTGGTTCTTCCTGGCCCAGCCGGAACCCGTTCCCGAAAAAATGATCCTGTCCGACCCGGATTTTTACTTTGAAAGCTGCCTGTTGGGTTGGGGCGCGTCACAGCTGGCGGACTTTGATCCCGCCCAACTGGCCGCCTATCGCACCGCGTGGCGCAACCCGGACACGGTGCGCGGCATGTGCAACGATTACCGGGCCGTGCTGGCGGTCGATTTCGAACTGGATGGCGCAGATCTAGACCAGAGGATCACCTGCCCGATGCTGGTCCTGTGGGGCGGCGATGGCGCGATGGACGCGGCCTTTGACGTGCCGGGCACGTGGCGCGTACGCTGTGATGATGTCACGGCTCAGGCAATCCCCGGCGGTCATTTCTTTGTCGATACGTCCCCAGGCGACACGTTTGCGGCGCTGAAACCGTTTCTGGCGCGGCCCAGATGATCGCCCGCGGCCCTGGGCTTGACCCGCAACAGGCAGCACGCCACTATCACAGCATCTTATTTTATGAACTTTTCAGGAAATGACCCATGAGTGACATTGAATCTCGTATCGACGAATTTGCCGCACAAATTCAACTGCCCGTCAATCTGCCCTCGATCCCGACACCCCAGCCCTTCCCGGATGATCCAATCCCGACCTGCCCCCCGCATATCAGCGAAATTCTGGGCATTCCGCGCCCGATCATCCAACAGCCAGACCCCCTCCAGCAACCACAGCCCTACGAAAAACAGATCCTTCAGGTCGAGGGGTTTGCGTTTGAAACGGCGACCGAAGCAATGGCCAAGGCACACGTCCGCCCGATCGGCCATATCTGGCTGTCGGGCACAGCATCGCCCCATTCGCAGGTGACCATGGGCCTGATCCAAGCCTTTCCGGATGGCGCGCAATTGCCCAAGCCAATCTATCACACGGGGATCACCACCATCGTTTTTTCGGTGTCAGGCTTTCAGCTGCCTCTGCTATTAGCGCAGCTCAACTCGTCAAAGAATAAATCCCTCTTTCACCTGCGAACCCTCAACGGCAGCTATGAATATGCCAACCTGCACCTTTGGTCGTGACCCCAGGGCGCACACCCGGCGGTGCAGATAAACAGCCGTAACAAACGCGTTATTCGGCTGCCTGCCCGCGCACCCGATACAGCTTAACGGCCAGGGCCACCCAGGGCAGCCCGTGCATCAACAGATCCCCGATATCCAGCGGGCGCACCAACGTGCCAGCCACCAGCATTTGCAGCTTTTCCCAGACATGGGGCGGGGTGAACGGCGCCAGGCCCAAGGTCAGCGCAATGATGACGAACGAGGACAGCGGCGTGTTGTCGATGAAATTCATAGGGGCACTTTCGTCGGGAAATTATCGTCGAGAGGTTGAGCCGAGAAACCTCGGTATACCCCACAGCAATCTGGGACAAACTGGAGAAGGGAAAGTGGCGCGGTTGACGGGACTCGAACCCGCGACCCCCGGCGTGACAGGCCGGTACTCTAACCAACTGAGCTACAACCGCGCGATGCCTTTCGGCTATGTTCATGGGCTTTCGACCATGTGTGGACGCCCAATCGGACCCCACAATACCCTCTCCCGGGTCAGGGTGACAGTGGTGGCGCGGTTGACGGGACTCGAACCCGCGACCCCCGGCGTGACAGGCCGGTACTCTAACCAACTGAGCTACAACCGCCCACTGCACACTCCGTTACCGGAGCTGTCCGCGGGTTCTAGAAGTGCTGCGCGGGGGCGTCAAGCGGTTTGAGGCCGCGGAAGACGAAAAAGTGTGACTATTTTCTCCGACACCGTTTTGACCTTTGCACACAGCCAGGAATGGGCGCTAGATTACCCCAGTCAACTTTGCTTGCCACACGAGGCCCCACATGGATCAATCCTTTTCCGACCTCTCCCGCCTGAGCGAAAGCGAGGCCCTGTCGATGCTGGCCGATATCGGGCGTAATCTGGTATTGGGCGAGGGCAGCCGCCTGTCCCCCGTCTTTCTGGTGTCGATGGTCCTGATTTGTGCGGCAATCTGGGTCACGCGCAAGCCGGGTCAGGGGTTCTGGGCCTGGGCTTTCCCACGTCGCGTCTATGCGACACGCTCCTTTGTGGTGGATCTTCAGCTGTGGCTCTTGTCCATCGCCCTGCGCGCGGTGGGTTTCTTTTCGCTGGTGGCCTTCGCCCCTGCCCTGACCAATGCGCTGCAAACCTTTCTGGCGGGCGACACGGCCCCCAACAGCACCTGGCCGCCGCTCGTAATCGGCGCGCTCATGCTTTGTGCGCTGGATGGGACCGGATACTGGGTGCATCGCCTGTTTCACGAGATCCCGCGCCTGTGGCCGTTTCACGCGGTGCATCATTCGGCTGAACAGTTGAACCCGGTCACCCTGTTTCGCAAGCATCCGGTCTATAACCTGTTGGCATCCCTCGTGCATTCGCTGGTCACCGGCATCTTGCAGGGGCTGCTGCTGGGCCTGCTGATCGGCAAGGTCGAGGTCGCGACCCTGATGGGGGTGAACCTGTTCTATTACGCCTTCAACCTGGCCGGAGCGAACCTGCGCCACACCCATATCTGGCTGTCCTGGGGGCCGGTGCTGGAGCACCTGTTCATCTCGCCTGCCCAGCACCAGGTGCATCATTCCATCAACCCGCGCCATTTCAACAAGAACTATGGCGAGGTGCTGGCGATCTGGGATTGGGCCTTTGGTACGCTCTATGTGCCCAAGCAGCGCGAGGCCTTGGAGTTTGGCCTGGCGGACATGCGCGGCAACCGGATTTCCCAACCCCATGGCACCCTGCGCGCCGCCCTGGTTGAGCCGGTCGTGACCGCCCTATCCCCGCGCAAACGCAAAACGCGGGCCCGCGAAGGGCGGCTTGGGCCAGGCGGCAAAAGCTGACTGGACTCAAGGTGCGATACTTAGAGGAACCCTCGGAGAGTCTCAGGGAAGAATGGTGGGTCGTGAGAGGCTCGAACTCCCGACATCTTCGGTGTAAACGAAGCGCTCTACCAACTGAGCTAACGACCCGTGCGCTGGGTCTTACAGGGCCTTCCCCCTGAAGCGCAAGCCGTTTT
>Ga0209345_10004595_pt1 | contig 13243 bp, 7 predicted proteins | sample Cruoilmetagenom7_FD_187294 | JGI IMG/M metagenome (GOLD analysis project Ga0209345, IMG submission 187294) | Oil polluted marine microbial communities from Coal Oil Point, Santa Barbara, California, USA - Sample 7 (SPAdes) (version 2) | ecosystem: Environmental > Aquatic > Marine > Oil seeps ...
GTTGGAACACAGGTGAGTGACTGGAAAGTGGGAGACCGGGTGACTTTCGATTCTACCATTTATAAGCTGGATGACTGGTATACCCGCAAGGGCATGTATAACCTTAGCGATGGTCGCATGGTGCTTGGAGTAAGTCCTGAAGAATACCGCAGGCACGGTGCCTTTGCTGAGTATGTAAATGTGCCTCAGCATATCCTTTACAGGATCCCTGATCAGGTTAGCTTTACCCAGGCCTCCATGGTGGAGCCTGTGGCTGTGGCAGCCCACGCGGCAGAACTCACCCCTCTGGAATGGAATGATACTGCGGTGGTTGTGGGATGCGGCATGATTGGGCTATTTGTGGTCCAGGTATTGAGGGCCAGGGGATGTGGCACCATCATTGCCATTGATCTGGAAGATGAAAAAATTGCACTGGCAAAAAAGTTGGGTGCGGATGTGGGATTTAATCCGGAAAGAGATGATATCCGGAAAGAGGTGGCAAAACTGACAAAAGGCCGGGGAGCAGATGTGGCCTTTGAAGTAGTAGGGATCAGCGAAACTGTGAGATCCGCCATTGATTCGGTACGTCGGGGGGCTACAGTAACCCTGGTGGGTAACCTGAGCCCTGAAGTGGAAATTCCTTTGCAGACGCTTGTAACGCAGCAAATCAGATTGCAGGGAAGCTGTGCCATTTGTGGAGAATATCCTGCTGCCCTGGATATGATAGCCCGTGGCAAAGTAAATGTGGAGGCCATTCTGAGTGCGGAGGCGCCCCTTTCGGAAGGTGCCAGCTGGTTTCAGCGCTTGTACAATAAAGAACCCGGACTGATTAAGGTCGTTTTAATACCCTGACAGGATGAATCAAGCACTGAAGACGGCCCTGGTGGGCCTCGGAAAAGTAACGGACATGCATGCCCGTGCACTGGAAAATCTGAAAGAATCCCATTTCACAGCTGTATGCAGCAGGAGCAAGGAAAAGTCTGAAGTCTTTGCCTCCAGATATGGCATCCAGGCATATACAGATGTAGCCGAGATGGTGGAAAAGGAAAAGATCGATGTTGTGCTCATTTGTACCCCTCATCCGAACCACCGTGAATCCACCATAGCAGCCCTGGAAGCCGGGGCCCATGTATTAATCGAAAAACCGCTGGCCTCATCGCTGGAGGATTGTGATGCCATGATCGAAGCATCCAGGCGCTGCGAAAGGCAGATCGGGGTTATCTGTCAGCGTCGCTGGTATCTACCGGCCATGCGTGTCAAGGAGGCCATTGACGCCGGTAAAATCGGAAAGCCCGTATTCGGAACGGTGCATATGCTGGGCTGGCGGGATAAGGCCTATTATGAAAGTGATCCCTGGAGAGGTACCTGGAAAGGAGAGGGTGGGGGTGTGCTGGTGAATCAGGCACCCCATCAGCTGGATATGATTCAATGGTTTATGGGAGAAATTGAGGAGTGTTACGGTGTCTGGTCCAATCTGAACCATCCCTATATCGAGGTGGAGGATACAGCCAATGCCATTCTGAAATTCAAGAACGGAGCAGTGGCCAATATTATAGTATCCAATTCCCAGAAACCGGGCATTTTTGGAAAGGTTCACGTGCACGGGGAGAATGGAGCATCCCTTGGGGTGCAGACCGATGGGGGTGCCATGTTTGTGGCCGGCATGTCTGCGATACTGGAGCCACCAGTCAATGATCTATGGACCGTACCCGGGGAGGAGCAAATGTTAGAAGAGTGGGTGAAAGAGGACAGTCAGTTCTTTAATAAGCTGCCCAGGCAGATGGATTATTTCCACGAGCGAAATATTGAGGACTTCTTACAGGCTGTCCAGGAGGGGCGCCCGCCTCTGATCACCGGTGAGGAGGGGCGGGTCACCGTAGAGATCTTTACAGCCATTTACCGGTCAACCCGCGATGAGAAGCCTGTAAAGTGGCCCCTTAAACCTGAAAACAGCCATGATTACGATGGCCGGATCTGATTCCTGTCCGATAGCAAGCTGGCCTATGGACGATCAATGAGCACGCTTAGCATTTCCATCAATTCTTCAGCGATAATGGGTTTGCTGAGGTAGTCATTACATCCGGCTTCCAATGCTTCTTCTTTGTCCCCAATCAAGGCATAAGCCGTTTGTGCAATGATGGGTACAGTCTGATTGAACTCCCTGATTTCCCGGGTAGCTTCAAGCCCATTCATAACAGGCATCTTGATATCCATCAAAACCACGTCGATATCAGGATGGTCCCTGCACGTTTCCACTGCTTCTTTCCCGGAAGTGACATGTACCAGTTCCCTGGCAAATTCTTTTGTAAGAATCGAAAGATGCAAGTAGGAGGCAATGTCATCTTCGGCGATCAATATCTTCAGGCTGCCCGGCAAGTCAGCATCCTTTTTCACGGGCGTTGCTTCAATAACGAGGGTTTCTTTTCCAACCGAGATTATCAACGGAAGGGTAAAAAAGAAGGTGGACCCAATGCCAGCAGCTGATTCCAGCCATATTTCTCCTCCAAGCATTTCCACCAGATTTTTGGCGATGGTTAAGCCCAGACCAGATCCTTCGTAAGCGTTCCGGTCATCAATATCGGCCTGTTCAAAGCGATTAAATATCGCTTCTTGCCGATCTTCAGGAATACCGATTCCCGAATCTTTTATAAAAAACTGCAGCATCTTGTTCTTTCCTTTGGATACCACCCTGTAGCCAAACTCAACCGAACCCTTACGCGTATATTTAATGGCGTTTTTTATCAGGTTCGTCAGAACCGAATTTAGTTTCTGTTCGTCTGTTCGAATGATCAGTTTGTCGTCTGAAATCCCTTTATTACAGGAAAGCTGGAGCCCTTTAACATGGGCTTCCTGCTGGAAGAAGTGATAGAGGGTGTCCAGTAGATCGTTGAGCACTGTATTGTCAACAACAATACTTACCTGTCCGGTTTCCAATTTAGCGATATCGATTAAATCATTCACGGTACCCAGCAAACGTTCTCCGCTCTTGTTGATAATCTCGAGATAACTTTGCATCGATTCTTCAGAAAGAGAGGGATTCGCCAGCAAATTGGTGAAGCCAAGAATGCCATTCATGGGAGTTCTGATCTCGTGACTCATGTTGGCAAGGAAGGCAGTTTTCAAGCGGTCGCTCTCCTCTGCCTGTTCTTTGGCAAAACGTAATTCCCGGTTTTTAGAAATCAGATTCATTTCCGCTTTTTTGCGCTCGGTGATATCCATAGCCGTAAAAGTCACCCCTTGTTTAAGATCTCTGTCATCCATGGGTGTAGAGCTAAGAAGGATCTCTTTAACGCTCCCATCCTTGCATTTCCATCTTGTTTCTATAGTCCCTGTGCCCTGAGTATGGATATCTCTGTATTTCACCTTTCCCACATGTGCGTAATCGTCGTCAGAAAAGTAGAGCATTCTGGAGGACTGGTTAAGGAATTCCTCTTCACTATACCCGGTGAGCTCGCATAGTTTCTCATTTACTCCGGTGAAGTGACCGTCGACCACCACCCCAATTCCAACGGGTGCTGCACGGAAAATACTCTGAAGGTATTGTTCCCGCTGTTGAATCAGGGATTCAGCTTTTTTCATCCGGGTGATATCCTGAATGATCCCGGTCACAATCTTTTCCTCAGGATTATATTCTGCCATGGAATGCACGTCAATGATCTCGTCTGTCTGTTGATTTTTTATTTTAAATTCAACATCGTATTTGCTTGTTCCTGCTATAAGATCAATCATCGCCTGTTTGAGTATCTCCCTGTATTCCGGAAGGGGAATATCCTGAATCATATCCATGCTAATATAGGGCTCGGTCAGGCCGTAAATCTTCTGGGCCTCCTTGGATCCGTCCACTTCCCCAGTGTCCAATTTAAAGCTCCAGCTGCCCAGTTTGGCAATGGACTGTGCCTTCCTGAGACTGGCCTCACTTTCCTGGATCCTTACCTCCGCTTTCTTCCTTTCTGTAATATCTATTAACGATGCAATGCTTTGCTCTGTACCGGGAATGAGGTCCACGACCAGACTGATGTATTTAATATTCTCGTGGCGATCCAATAATCTGAATTCATATTCTGTCGGAGCTTTATCTGGTTTTTCTCTGCGTATTTGATGCCAGTTTGTCATTTGCTCAAGATCCTCAGGGAAAACAAAATCGGTCCATTTTATTCTGTGCTCGATCTCCTTTACAGAGTACTCAACCATCCTGGCAAATTTTGAATTGGCAAGGGTAATTGTTCGATCCTTATCAATGATTACCGTTGCGGTACCGGTATTTTCAAATACGGTTCTGTATCTCTCTTCGCTCTCCTGCAGGGCTTTTTGGCCAAGTTTTACTTTGGAGATATCCCGGAAGAAAATAATATAGGATTTGGATTCCTTCCTGATGTTGGTGGAAAGGGCCAGCACCTTTTCCTTATATTCAATTTCAAAGGGACTTACTGCTTGTCCGGAAGCCATCTTTTTCAGTGCTTCGGTAACCCTGTTCAGGTCTGAAAGAGAAACATATTTGTTGACCAGTGCGAATCCATTATTTCCGATTACCTCTTCGCGGGTAAACCCTGTAATATCACAAAAAGCTGGATTCACCTCCACTATATTGAGCTTTTTGTCTGTGATCATAATCCCTTCCAGGGATCCTTCCATCAGGTCCTGAAACTGGCAGAGCCTCTCTTTAAAGGTGACGACATAGGAGGGCGTCTCACCATTTTCCAATAGCTTAACGGACATATCCACCAGCAAAGGGTGCTCTCCGGAAGCCTGAAGCCGAACTCCTTCATAGTGTCCGGGTTCCAGAAGTGTTCCCGGGAACAGAGTGGCACCATTCATACCATTTAGTTCTTCCGCCTGGATTCCCAGAGAATCCGTTGCAAGACTGTTCCCTTCTATAACTTCAAGAGTTTCTTTCCTGAGTAGCAGGGCTGGTACAGGAATGAATCTGACAGGAGATGTATTCATGGAATGACAATTTCTTCACCTCAAATGTAGTAATCTACTTTAAATTCTGATAGTTTGAATAAACGGGTGATTTGGGGCTATTCAGAAACCTTCTATTTATAGGGTATATGGTGGATTAATTCCCAAAAGAGCCTTATATTGCCAGTACACTCCTCCTAAATTCCCAATCGGCCATGGATAGATCATATCTAAAATTACTTCTATTGACCGGACTCCTGATGCCGGTACTTTTTTTCTCATGTTCAAGGGAAGAGCTTCAAACATCTGAACATGAGGTGGTTCTGTGGTACGATGAACCAGCTCAAGAGTGGACCGAAGCACTTCCCATTGGGAATGGCAGACTGGGGGCCATGGTTTTCGGGCGGACGGATGTGGAGCGTATCCAGTTGAATGAGGAGTCACTCTGGTGCAAAAAAGGTTCCTATGAGAATAGCGATGGAAGTAAGGCAATCCCGGCTGTACGTGAGCTTTTATTTGACGGAAAGTACAGCGAGGCGCAGGAACTGACCATAAATGAACTGTTGCAGGAACGGCTTCCAGGCGGAACAAATGCCTACCAGACCCTGGGGGATCTGACGCTTAGTTACGCGGATTCTTCAGCAGTAACAAATTATAAAAGGTCTCTCCGGCTCGATAGCGCAATGGTCCAGGTAGATTACACCAGGAGTGGGGTAGATTACCAGCGTGAGATATTTGCCACTGCATTTGACAATGTCATTGTATTCAGAGAGCGTGCCGGCAAGGGAGGGAAAATCAATTGCACCATCAGGGCATCCAGGCCGGGCGAAGGAGAAGTGGTGATGTATAAGGAGGATATGATCATAATGAAACAGCATGTGGAAAATGGTCAGGGGGTACTGTTTGAAACCAGAATTAAGGTGATCCTGAAGGATGGTCATATTCATTCCAATGGATTTGGGCTGGAGGTACACGGAACCAGTGACCTGGAGATCAGGATATTTGCTGCCACAGATTATTTTGGTGAAGCCAAGTGGGAGGAGTGCGAGCGGTGCATGAATCATTCCATGAAATGCAACTACAACCGGGTATTGAAAGAACATATTTCGGAATATCAAGAACTGTTTAACAGGGTATCCATGGACCTGGGATCATCCCCATCCTCAGCTCTTCCAACCGATGAGCGGGTGGCCCATGTTTCAAAGGGAAAGAGTGATCCTGGATTGGCGGCGCTATATTTTAATTATGGCCGCTACCTTCTTATCAGCAGTTCAAGACCAGGAAACCTGCCTGCCAACCTCCAGGGGATCTGGAACGAGCATCTTCAGCCGCCCTGGAATTCAGATTATCATATTAATATAAACCTGCAGATGAACTACTGGCCGGCCGAAATATGCAATCTGTCGGAGTGCCACCTTCCTTTCCTGGAGTTCATTGGAGAGCTTAGAGAAAGTGGCAGAGAAACGGCCAGAACAACCTATAACTGCAGAGGATTTATGGCCCATCATACTACCGATGTCTGGCATCAGACTGAACTCTTTGGATCGCCCAGTTGGGGTATGTGGCCCATGGGAGTTGCCTGGTCAAGTACCCATATCTGGGAGCATTTTCTCTTCACTGCCGACACCCTCTTCCTGGAGGAATATGGTTATGAGGTGATGCGGGAAGCGGCTCTCTTTTTATCAGATTTCCTGGTGGAGCACCCCAGGACCGGGAAGCTGGTCACAGGTCCTTCAATTTCCCCTGAGAATCGCTTTGCCACCCCTGCTGGTGATACTGCTGCCATCAATATGGGGCCCGCCATGGACCTTCAAATCGTCTGGCATCTGTTTAGCTCGGTGATTGAAGCCAGCAAGGTGCTCAACAGGGATGATGAATTCAGGATGCTCCTGGAATCGCAATTGGAGCAGCTGGCACCTGTGGAGATTGGAAGCGACGGCAGGATCCTGGAGTGGTCGGAAGAGGGGCTCACAGAGGTGGAACCCGGGCACAGGCATATGTCTCACCTGTATGGGCTCTATCCATCTCCTCAATATAATTGGGCAGATACCCCCGAATATATGGAGGCTGCAGAAAAGGTTCTTGATTTCAGGCTTAAGCATGGGGGAGGACATACCGGTTGGAGCAGGGCATGGATGATCAATTTTTATGCCCGCTTAAAGGATGCAGAGCAGGCTCAGCATCATGTACAGCAGCTTTTTGAGCATTCCACTCTCCCAAACCTGTTTGATAATCATCCTCCCTTCCAGATCGATGGAAACTTTGGTGGTACTGCCGGAATTGGGGAGATGTTGCTTCAGTCCCACGCAGGATATGTGGAATTACTACCCGCCCTTCCGGATGAGTGGAAGGATGGAAAGGTCACGGGGCTCAGGGCCCGGGGAGGATTCCAGGTGGATATGGAATGGAACGATGGCGATCTGATAGCCCTCGGCATCCTGTCCATCCAGGGCAATACCCTGGAGTTAAGATTTGGAACCAGCGAAGCATCTCTGGCAACTTCTCCGGGTCAGATCGTCACCCTGGAGGATGTGCTAAAAGTGCTGTAAGCAACTCATTTATCAGGCTTGTAGGAGGGGTGCCTTGGACCGTGTCCCAGATAGGGCACATGCTCAAATTCCTCGCCTTTACCCCAAACCCTGGGGTCGCCTGTGTCCAGCAGTTGTTCCATCAGTTTTGCAGATAAAAGCTGCTTGATCTCCGCATGGTCTGGATCAGCTGCCAGGTTGATCAGCTGCTGAGGATCCTTCCGGCAATCGTAGAGCTCTTCTGCTGGACGTTTACCAAAGGCCAGGGCATAAAGCTCCTGGTGATGCTGATCCTTTTCCTGGTAAGCCACCATGTAGCTTTTTGTGGGGCCATTGTCACAATCACCCAGCCAGCAATAAGGGATGGCGGCCTCCTTGTAGTTTGGAGTTCCGGAGGGCCAGCGTTCTTCTTTAAAATTCCGGATATAGAGGTAGTCATGAGTGCGGATGGCACGTACTGGGTAACCTCCCATATGCTCTTCCTGTCCGGGTACATGGCGCTCCTTACCATGCAGGACATAGTTCCGGTATTCCCTGTCCACAAAGCCTTCTTCCTCACTTTTAAGCAAATTGTCGAAACTCCTTCCGGTCATAACAGCTGGAATTTCAACTCCGGCCAGCTCCAGGAAAGTGGGGGCCAGGTCGGTGGTGCTTAAGAAATCATCCAGCACGCGTCCGGGATTTTTTATTCCAGAACCCCAGCGAACAGCAAAAGGAACCCGGGCCCCGGAATCATAGTTATTGGATTTACAACGGGGGAAGGGCATGCCATGATCGCCTGTCATCACAATAATGGTGTTTTCCAATTCCCCGTACTCTTCCAGGATTTTAATCGTGCTGGCTACCAGGGTATCGAAACGTTGTACCTCGTAGTAATAGTCGGCAACATCACTTCGAACGATCTCATGATCCGGGAAACAGTCAAAGAGCTGGATCATATTGAGATCCATGCCGCTCCGGGTACCGCTTCCCTGCTCATAGGGCCTGTGTGGATCCGAAGTACCGAGGAAGAAGCAGAAGGGCTGGTTTTCGCCGCGCTCTGCCATAAATGTGGCAAATCCGGTTTCGGTGTAGTCCTGACCTGCCGGGTGGCGTTTCCAGTTGCTGATATCGCCGGGTCCCCAGCTTTTACGGAATCGACCGATCTTATAACCGGCATCCTCCAGCAACAGGGGATAAACCGGTATGGCCGGATCCAGGGTACTCCAGAGATTGGCTCCCGGACCCAGTCTCCAGTGGAACTGTCCCGTCAGAATGGCATTTCTGGATGGGGTACAGGATGGGGAGGAGATATAGGCATGGTTAAAGAGCAGTCCTTCCCGGGCTATCCTGTCGAATGTGGGTGTCTGCACCACCTGGTCTCCATAGGCTCCTGCATGGGGCCAGCCCCAGTCGTCGGCAATGGCAAATACGATGTTGGGCGGCTGAACCGCTTCTTTCATGCACCCCTGCGCAAGTGTGGCTACCACTCCCAGGCAAAGAAGTGTAAGCATCCTGTTGAACTGTGTTAATTTCATACTCTGAAAATAATCAATCTTTTCATTCTTTTGCTAGCTATCCAGCCAGGCCTTAAAACTGCCCACGCGCTCCCTGCTGATATAAATATCCTCCTCATCTGTGTGTTTCAGCTTCACCTTGAGTTTGCTGGACGAAAGGGTAAGCAGGTCCGATATGGCCCTGTGGGTGACCAGGAATTTTCGGTTGATCCGATGGAATAGGAGGGGGTCAAGCATCTCTTCCAGAGCACCAAGCGTATAGTCGATTCCATAATTACGATCCTCAGATGAATGCAGGTAGGTGCCTTTCTGCAGGCTGTAGAAATAGAGAATATCCTTCACATCGATGGATTTAATGTGCTCACCTACCCGGATCATAAAGCGATTTTTATAGGGTCTGCTGATCATCTCCCGGATGCTTCGCAGCAGATCCCCTCCAATATGGGGAACGGCCAGTTCACGGTTGAAGTAGCGGCCGTATTTGTCAAGGGCGGCCCGCAGATCCTCTTCCGAAACAGGCTTCAGCAGGTAATCCACACTATTTACCTTAAAGGCCTTGATGGCGTATTCCTGGAAGGCAGTGATAAAAATGACCGGAGCGTCAATTTTTACCAGGTCGAATATATCAAAGGAGAGTCCGTCAGCCAGCTGGATATCCATAAATACCAGGTCTGGTTTCTGATTGGAGTTAAACCATTCCACTGATCTCTTTACTGAATCGATGATGGAGAGCACTTTTATTCCGGGATCAATATGTCCAAGCAGCGTGGCGATCCGTTCTGCGGTCAGGTGTTCATCTTCAATAATAACTACCTTCATCACACTCAGGTTTTACTGATAACAGTAGGCATCCTAACCACAAAGCTTTCAGGTTCTTCCAGGATCAACAGGGGATCCTTTGAAAAATATGCGATCTGCTTTTTAAGATTCTCCAGGCCTGTCCCCAGTGAGGTTTCTGAGACCTCCCGTCGATGCAGCTTGTTCTTCACAATCACATGCCCCTTGCCTGTGGATGAAATAGCAATTCGCAAGGGATGTTCTGCAGAGATCTCATTGTGTTTGATGGCATTCTCTACAAGCAGCTGCAGGGAAAGGGGTATGACCATCCTGTTGAGGTCCAGATCCAGCTGGATATCTACCTGCAGATTATCACCAAAACGTATTTTTTGCAGGAAAACATAGTCCTCCATAAACTTAAGATCCTCTTTCAGGGGAACCAGTTCGTTTTCGCGCTGCTCCAGCACGTAGCGGTACACGTTTGATAATTTGTGTACAAATAGGGTGGCTTTAGCTGTGTCGGTATTGATCAAGGTGGCCAGGGAACTGAGACTGTTAAAGAGAAAATGGGGCCTGACCTGGTCCTTCAGGCTCTGGTACTGGAGGGCCAGGTGGGCCCTTTTCAGCTCCTCCTGCTGGATGGCTGCTGCTTTCCAGTTCTTAAAGAAAAGTATGGCATTTCCGACCAGCAGGGAGAGGAGCATAAAGATGAAGGCTACTTTCAGACTTGGCAGTGCCTCATCCATGATCACACTGAACGCAAGTCCCTGGGCAAGCGTAGCCCACAAATAGAAGCCGATAAATATGAGGAGTCCGAAAAAGAGCGTCAGGGAGGAAAACTGGTATATGAGTCGCTTGATGGGCGATTTCAGCCAGGGGATCCGCCGATCCAGGACCCGCATGATCCAGGCCATCCCCTTCCAGGCAGGATAACCAATGGCCACGGAGAACATGCAGTTGCGCAAAATTGTCTCCAGTGACCATAACTCCCTCTCAATGGTGAATATATTTAGTATATTCCCAATGAGTACCAGAATCAGCAGGTCCCTGAGCAGGATCAGAATGGTTTTGTAACCCTTCTTTGGATTCATTGTCTCAGTATCAAAGGCTAGACAAGATACTTAATTGATCTTAATTTATTGCAGTTTATCCAGCTCGGCCTGCACGGCTTCTTTCCCCCAGTCTGGCCATAGCTGATCCGGCTTTTTGAAGGCTTCGAACTTGACCATGGCCTCCTCCAGAATCGGCCTGGCCACCTCAACTCCTCCACCCATGGAGGAAGGGAGATTCAGTTTGTTGATTCCGTCCAGGAAATAGATCCTGGGATTATCAGGATTCAGTGATCTGGCTTTCTCCAGGGAAGCAAACATCTTCTCGATATAGGTCAGGCCCCTTCCCATGGGATCCACCATGATCCTGGAGGGGTAGAGAAAGGCCTGGAGAACGTGGAGCTCGGACTCCTCCGGTTCCAGCTCCAGTGCCTGATCAAGCAGCTCCTGGGCCCTGTCCAGAATCAGGTCCTTTTGTCCCCCGTCACTCTCATCAAAACTCATCACTACCAGGGAATAGGAGGCGTAGTAATAGGGCATCCACAGCTTCTTTTCGGCGTTGGCTATACGTTCAAAACGATTGGCACTTTCTGTATATTGGCCAGGGTCAGAAGCCTGCTCCAATAGCTCAAGGGCGCCAAGCATGGCAGCGGTGTACCGGTTTTCCTGTCCCCAAACAGAGATGGACATCAGGGTAAGAGTTGCAACAATTGTCAGTCTAAATAATTTGGTCTTCATCATATCTGTTTTTAAAGTGAAAGCATAAACATTAGAATGGCCTGGTTGCCAACTGTGGGCCTTATGGCCCTGGAAGGATAGACGCCGTTCTCATCGGGAACCCGGGCATAACGGTACCCATATACATTGTCAAAGCTCAGCAGATTGGTCACATTAAAATGGATGAGAAAATCCCGATTGAACAGTTGAGTTATATAGGTGATATTCATGCTTATATCGTTGTAAGGTCTGGTGAGTTCCTTCATAAACCCGGCTCTGTTTTTGTCGTTGTAAGGCCTGCCACTGGTGAAAGAATAGGTGATCCCGCATAAGGTTCTCAGACGCTCGAAGAAACGCTTGTAAACCACGGACAGGTTGTGGGCCGATGCAAAATCGGGGACTGCGCTTTCAGCATAGTCCTGGTAATTTCTGGTGGTGTTCAGATAGGAGTAAGAGATCCAGTAATCCGAGCCCTGCAGGCTCTCGCTGTCACGCCAGAAGAGATCGATGCCCCGGGCTCTTCCATATCCGTCGTTGTTATAGTCAGCTGCCAGGGGACTGTACAGGCTGGTATACTTCACCAACTGGTCATATTGTTTAAGATATGCCTCTATGCGGAAGGTTCTTCGCTGCTTACGATACTGAAAATTGAGAATGTAGTGGTCAGCTTGCTCATGTGATAAGGAGGGAGCAAACTGCAGGTAGTCGTTCTCAGGTTTCTGCCGGTACATGCCCCAGGCCAGGGAGACCTGGCTGTAGCTGCCTGTTTTGTAAGCTGCCGATACTCTTGGCAGCAGAGCAGATTCCTGCAGAAGCGAGGAATATTCAGCCCTGATCCCGGTACGCAATGCCATTTTTTTTGACATCTTCCATTCGGTCTCCACGAACAGCGATGGCTGTACATCGTTTAACTCTGTGTGGATGGTGGAGTCCATGGATACGGTCTGATGGAACCAGCTCCGGTTAAAGTCTCCGCCGAACCGGGTTTTGAATTTTTCGGTACTCAGATGGCTAAATCCTATTTTTATGGAGGTCCCTGTATTCACCATAGTAAGGGGCAAACCGGCATAGTCCATCTTCTCGCTGTCCCTGCTGTAGGCCACGCCAGTCCGGATCAGCCATTTTTCGGCAAGCTGGTCCGTGTAGCTGCTATTGGTGTATAGATTCAGATTATCCATCTCCATAGGATCCATAGTTCCTGCCTCGAAGTTGTCATAGTTCATTCCCATACTCATGCTATTGAAGGAGCAGAAGGATTTCAGCAGTCCATTTTCCCCGATCTGCTGTCTGAACATCATCATGCCATCGCCCAGAACAGGATCTTTGGTCCAATCCACATTCTGTTTGTAAATCCTGTGGTGCAGGGCATTGTTCGCATACAGCCCGGTCAAAGCCAGCGAGCTCTTCTCCCAGCGTTTGGCCCATGATGCGTTTAGCCCTACACTCATAATGGCCACGCTCGCCTTATCTTCCGACTCCAGTCCATTGGTAGTCAGATCCACAATGGAGGAGAGGGCGTGCCCATACTCCGCCGAGTAGCCGCCGGTGCTAAAGAGGGTTTCGGAGAAGAGCAGGGGCGAGAAACGCCCCCGGGTGGGGATATCGGGGAGGTTGCCAAAATAGGGGGATTGTACCAGCATTCCATCCATATAGGTCCTGGTCTCATATCCTTCACCCCCTCTGACAAATAGTTTTCCCTCTTCGCCCACCTTCTGGGATCCGGGCATGGTGGCATAGGCACCATAGATATCCCCCACCGCGCTGGCGGTGCTGGCAATGTCATAGGAAGAGAGGG
>Ga0209345_10004596_pt1 | contig 13238 bp, 14 predicted proteins | sample Cruoilmetagenom7_FD_187294 | JGI IMG/M metagenome (GOLD analysis project Ga0209345, IMG submission 187294) | Oil polluted marine microbial communities from Coal Oil Point, Santa Barbara, California, USA - Sample 7 (SPAdes) (version 2) | ecosystem: Environmental > Aquatic > Marine > Oil seeps ...
TTGTTTTTTTAATATCATCTAACTCGGTAGATTCTGAATTTATAGTCACGATTTTGGCTCCATTAATTAACACATTTCCAACTTCACATAAGGTATTATTTACCATATATCCAAAACGTTGTTTGTGTATACGAACACCTTGTAAATCAGGATGAGCATCAATCAATGCTAAAAATTCTTCAACAGTATAAGTATCCTTTATTAGTTGAGGTATTTTTACTTGAAATGCAGGAAATACATCTTTCTCTAAAACTTCTTTTGCAATTGGGAATTCTCCTTTCATTAAAGGATTCCATTGTTCTAATCCATCAACGGTTTGTACGTATGTTTTAATATCCATTTTACCATCACGTAATTTGGTGTTGTTGATATCATTAGTTTTTGACAAGATATAAATTTCTTCTGACTCTCTTTCCCAAACTTTTTCAGGAATTGGAACCGATAATCTTGCCATTCTTTTAGCTGATTCATCAAAATTTTGACCGAAGGCTCTAAACTCAAATCGAGGCTTAGATATTTCGCCTATTTTCATTGCTGGTTTTCCCATAATAACTAGGTTTATTCTTGTTTTTTTGTTGGGTTATTATTCAATTGGTTTATTAAACTTATAAAGTGTTGAATTTGAATCACTCACTATATAAATATTGTTGTTTGTTACTGCAATTCCTTCTGCTTTATTTACATTTATCGAATAACTCTTTATTAATACTCCTTTTAAGCTACATTTATTTACAGTTTTTCTTTCATCACTCAAAACCCATAAAATATTTAAGTCTTTATCGTGAAATATTCCTGAATAATCTGACGCAAAATCTAAATTATATGTTTCAATTATTGAAAAATCACTTCTTAAACGCATTAATAATCCTGGGTTTTTTTCATTAAGAATAAAAATAGTATTGTCGTTTAAGTTAATAGCTATTCCTTCAAGACCACTATTTGACTCATTATTACTATAAATTATTGCATGCTTATTATACGTTTTTGAGCTTAAATCATATTCAACAATTTCTTTGGTTCTTTCTTCAACTAATAACATTTTATTATTTGAAACCATAGAAATTCCTTCAACATCATTACCATTATAAACATATTCTTTTATCACAGTTCCGTCAGTTGCTAATTCATAAATATTACTTGTATTATCACTTATGGCATATAAGGTTGAACCTGCAGCATTAATTGTTAAGCCAGAAGCTTCTGATACATTTATTTTATTGCTTGAAATTAACTCCAGCTCATTGTTAGCAACAACTACAGTTTCACTCTTACTACAAGCTTGAAAAAAGACCATAAGAATTATGGTAAAACTCAATATTTTACTTAAATGCATCTTTTTATAAGTACCAGCTTGTGAAAATTCACAAGCTGGTTTTATTAAAAATTATTGAACTGTATAAACATTCCAAAGTGATGGATCATCTTTGAAATCATCTGTAATATTGTCATCCGTGTCGTCATCAACATCATCTAAGTACATAGAGCCATCATTACCATAGTAGTATTCTGCTGTTGCTGTTGCAATACGTACATAAAAAGTAACTTTAGTCCCAGTAATACTAGTGTTACTAGTAAAAACACCACCTTCGTCCTCAGCATCAACATTAGCCATATTTATAGTAACTCCTGTTTGTGTAAATGAAGCATCATCTTCTCCTTTTATTTTATTAGCTTTTACATAAGCAGGTGTATCTCTAACATCAAAATAAATTCTAGCCTCATCAATATTTTCTGAACTTTCATAAGTTAATACAACATTAAAATCTGTACCAGGCACTGGGTTAGTTGAGAATGTAACACTTGTTAGCGGTCCATCAGTATAATTTACCGTTTGATCAACAACGTCATCATAAACAATAGCTTCAACTGTATAACTTGGCCAAGTAGCGCCTAAATCATGGTTAAAGTCACTTATTACATTCTCTTCTGCATCTAATTCTTCTAAAGGAAAATACGTTTTTGTCCCGTCTAAATATTCTACTCTAATGTAATAACTAATTATATCATCTGTATTTTGAGCTGGAATAACCCCTACATGATTTTCTCCATCTTGATCTAAAACTACTTTAGTTTTGTCATCAAATCCATTATCTTCATCTTGTTGTTCTCCAGGAAGCAAATAATATAATCTTACTTCATCAACTTGTTCTGGGTAATAAGGAGATACTGTAAAAGTAACCTCACCTCTATACCCTACATCTTCTCCTACTATTTCTAATTCTTTAACACCACCTGCAACTGTAAATTCAGCAGGTTCACTGCTTCCATTATCAGGATAATAAGTAGTTAAACCTGTATTATCTGTTGCAACAACATAATAACGAACCAATTCACCAACATTAGCTTTAGGTACAGAAGTTTTAAATTCACCATCTACCAAAGCCATATCTATAGATTGAACACTTTCACCAGCCATAAAAATTAATTTTACTGAAGAAATTCCATCAGCATCTGAAGCTGTAACTCCATAAACATCAATAAATTCAGTTAAAGAGTCAGCAACTAAAATTGGAGCTGTATTTACAGCAGAACCATTTGAAGAAGCTGGTGTTGGAGAACTAACCATCCACTCTCCTGCGCCATCAATTTCTCTAGCCCAAGTCAATCCAACATCACTACTCATATCTGGAGTTACAGTATGATCTACTATGGTACCATCTGGTTCAGCTAAACTCACATCTTCCCCACCCGAACTAATTGATTCACCTGACTCATTTGCATCAACAAGATAAAATCCTCCTGCCGTAATAATTGTCCCTGCAGGAATTTCATATCCACCTGCTATTGCTTTATCATTCAAAAAATATCCTGAGATATCTACATCTTGTGTTCCACTATTGTAAACTTCTATCCAATCTGGATTATCACCTACATCTTTGGACATTATTTCATTTAATTTTAGTACGCTACCTTCTACATCAGGCCCTTCTTTTGTCATTACCTCATCTTCTACACAACTATAAGTCGCAGATAACATAATTATAGTTAGAAATATATATTTTAAATTTTTCATTATTTTATTTTTTAGATATAATTATTAAAAATTAACTTCAAGACGTATTGAAAACTGACCATAATCATCACCTGCTTCACCCTCTTCTTCAGTTACTAACGACCAATCTTTTGTTAAGTTCCCTGAACTATCGTGACCAACATATAATTTCCCTTTTCCATTTGCAAAACGGTCATGATTGTGATATGTATAGTTTGCTACAAATTTTATATTTGGATTTACATAGTAATTTAAACCTGCTGTATAACCTTCCGCAGAACCACCATAAATACCCGCATTAAAATCATTTAAATCAATAAAGTCATATCTTAAAGCAAATTCAAGATCTCCTTTATCTGAACCAGGAGTTATTCTAGTAAATTCTCCTTCAGCTGTATTATAATTGTGATGACCGCCTTTTAATAAGATTGCAGCTTGTGCATAATATGCTTTAAAAGATGCATCAATACCTTCAATCATATTTACATTGTGCTCTTTATATTCACCTTGGAACATAACACCCTTATACTTCCCTGCTAGTTCAAAAGTATATCCGAATACATTGTCAACTCCTGCAATATCATCAGTATCAATGAATTTTTTTCTGTTTACTGCTGAATGAGATCTTGTACTAATTCGGTATGCACCACCTTCCCAATCTGTTTTAGGGGTTCTATATGTAGTTGCTACACCCAAGTGTAATAATTTTTCATTATCATTGATTGGTGCCCATACAGCTCTACCTGTTAATGAATATCCTTCATCAACTCCATCATCTTTATTAGCATCTTTTGTAAATTCAACCTCTTCAGCATCACCTACTGTATTAAAATGAATACCACCAATAAATAAAAACTTGTTAGCAAAAATATTTGTTTGAAAACCTAGATGACGTGATGGATCTAGTTCTGAAGCAAATGAACGCTCCATAAAAGTTAAATACCTTGAAGTTGTAGTTGTTTCCATACCATAACCTTCTTTAAAGTGACCAGCTTTAAGATTCCATTTTTTTGAATCTGCCGTATACTTTAAGTAAGCATCCTTAATCTCAGTTCCTGAACTTTCAAAATCTAAATCAATCTCTCCATACCAATTTCCCCAAAACTCAGCTTTAATAGCAAATCGCATTCTACGAATTGTAATTCCGTTTCCTAACTCATTTAAAGCATCATCAGAAAATATAAAACCATCTAGTTGAACTCTGTTGTCCATCCACATTTTATAGTTACCATCTTCTGAAAACCACTTAATAAAACCATCTTGCGATTCAGTATTTAAAGGAACCGCTTTCACTTCTTGTCCATACTGGTTAAGTCGAATATCTGTTTTCTTAATTTCTTGTGCTTGCAATCCAATACTATAAAGAATTGTAGCAATTACTAGTGTGTAAAATTTATTCCCCATTTTAAATTTATTTATATACTTGTTTTTAACAGTTAAATATTTATAGTTTCCTTATTATTTTAGAGAGTTTATCGGATTTTTTAATATTCATTTTTTTACGCAATCTGTACCTATTTACTTCAACACTTTTTGGTGTAATATTTAATATAGAAGCCATCTCTTTTGATGTTAGCTTTAATCGTAACAGTGAGCAAAGTTTTTTCTCATTGTCAGTTAAATTTGGGTATTTCTTTGTTAGGTTTTGATAAAAGCTTTTGTTCAATTCTTTAATATACTTATCAAAAGATTTTCGCTCTTTTTCAACATTTAAATTTTCAAGTATTAGTATTCTTAAAGTATTAAGATCACTAAACTTAAGTTTACCTTCAGGTTTTAATTTTAAGGTTTCTATTTCAGCTTTTAATTTAGATAATATTTCATTTTTTCGAATAATACTTAACGCTATCTTCTTCTGTTCTATCTCTTTAGATTCAATTTCTCTTTCTAATTTAACATTAGCATTAACACTAATTTTTAGTTCATTTTCTAATAACACTTGTTGTGCATTATACCTTTCTATGTTTTCCTGATACTCTTCAAGTTTATCCTTGTCTTTTAAATTATTGATAACATATGCTTGATAAATAATTAAAATAACTAATAAAATTAGCATTATAACTACTACTGGTTTGTAGATATTAACTGTAGTTGTTTTGTCAGAAATTATATTGAAATTGGTAAGTTCTTTTGTATTATTAGGGTTAATAATACTAATATCTTCCTTTATAATTTTATCAGCTTTTACAAATTCAGAAGGGTTTTCTGAGACTTTTAAGTTAAATACATTGCTCATAAAAAATAATGCAAAGAATGCTATTAGGCCTGAAATAATTGGAGTTACAACCCAACCCAATGAAATTTTACCTATAACATTTAACTGAATACTTTTACCTCCTTTTAACAATCCTATTCCTATAATTGCCCCAACTATTGCTTGCGAACTAGAAACAGGTACCAAAGGGATTTCAGGAAGGCCAATTCGTACAAATAAATTTGATAAAGATTGTGATGAAAAAACAAATAAAACCAATGCATGAGCCAATACCACAACAATTGCAGTTTCAGCATTTAATTTCATAAGTGAGTTCCCAACTGTCATCATAACTCTTTTTGAATATGTTATAATTCCAACAGCAATAGATAGCCCACCAGCTAAAAATAGTAACTGCATTCCATTTAGTGTAAAAAAACCAAAATCAATTAATATATCTGGGACGGATGGTACAAACACTCCTACAACGTTAGCAATGTTGTTGGCTCCTAAACTATACGAACCAAATGCACCAACAATTAAAAGTGCAAATTTTATATATGCATCTAGTTTTATTAAATGAATTTTACTCTTCTTAAGTATATATTGTAATAATAAAAATAGTAATACAGCAAATACACCTCCTAAAATAGGTCCTGATATCCAAGTTGTAACAATTTTGGTTAGTGAATTAATATCGGTAGGGTTTCCTGTAAAAAAATTCCACCCAATAATAGCACCTACAATAGCTTGTGAAGTTGAGACTGGAAGTTTTAATTTAGTCATCCAAAACACCGAAATAGCAGCCGCTAATGCAACTGTAAATGCACCACCTAAAGCATCAACCGAACCTAATTTACCTAATGTTTCAGACCCTCCATATCCTTGTATAACGGCTCCTAAAACCACAAATACAGAAGCAATTATTGCTGCTTGTTTAAAACGAATCATTCTTGACCCAACAGCAGACCCAAAAACATTGGAAGCATCATTAGCTCCTAATGTCCACCCTAAAAAAAGCCCGCTTGAAAGAAAAAATAAAAACATCTAAAACAATTTATTCTTAATTACATTTTTATTTTAATTACCAATGATGACAACTGTTGTGCAACATTTTTAGCTACATCAGAAATCTGTTCTATATGTAGCGTAAAATAACGTAAGTGAATTTTCTCACTCAATTTTGTAATATCAGATTCTTGAAAGATTTTCCTCTTTATGTTATTTGATAAAACTTTTGTCTCTTTATGATAAAAAATTGCTTTTTGAATTTTCTCTTTCACTTGCTCTGGTGATGTGAAAAATATCCTAGCCGCAGGAATTACATTCTCAACAGATTTCACAGATAAGTTAACTAATTCTAAATAATCATTTGTTATCTGTTCATGTAAATGAGGTCTTTCAACATCAAATTGACTAAGTACATCCTTTGACATATCTATTATGTCATCAACACTATCTAATAAGTTTAATATATCACTTGCATAATTAGGCATCAAAGAATGCATATAAAATTCGTTTTCAATTTTTCTCTTTATGGAGTCTGCATCCTTTTCTAAAAAAGTTAGTGTATTTAAGTTAAGGTCAAACTCTTCATTATTATCATTTACATAATTATTAACCCCTTTTTTTAAATTCAAAATCCCTAAATCAATTTTGTCAAAAAATTCATCTATACTTAAAGCTACAGATTTTGAAGTTTTGAATATATTTATCATAATATTAATTACATTTATATATCCAAAGTTAAGTACAATAGTCACGCAATCATATGATAAAAATCAATATGTAATTTTCAAAATTCTTAATGTTGTGGTTTGAAATATTTTAACTATTTGATATTCATAATTTTATATATTTTAAATAGTGTTATGTTTTAAACGCGTAAAATAAATGTAGTGTTTGTGTTTTGTTTTTATACGCGCATGTATTACATGAAAATACCTGTGTAGTGTACTATTGCTAAATAACGACATGGATATGCTTGCTAAAATAGATCTTCAGGCTTTAAAACACTAATATTGTATTAGTTAGTAGTCTTGAACCATAAGGGTGTGTCAAAACTCTTAATAAAGCTTTATCTCAAACTAAAAGCATTATAATGACTTATTCATCATTTCGATAGAGAAATACAGTATTACTGTAATATTTACACTCAAATTCTCAAAAAAAAAATACGAATTATGCCAAGGCTCAAACAAAAATTTCGAACCACAAAAAATCGTAAATAATTCTCTTAAAATGACTGACGAACCCTTTAAATACTGGGATAAATTAAACTATAATGAGAAAAGGACTTTCCAAAATATACTATTTCCAGAAGGTTTTAGGTTTTCACTAAAAAATAAAGAATGTCTAACGCCAAAAATGAACCTCATGTTTAATTTAACTAGCTGCTTTTGTGATTGTTAAGTTAATAAAAAAGAAAAACCTTATATAAAAATATATGTCGTTTTATTGAAAAAAATTAATCACCCCATGTTAGCTGAATTCCGATATATACATTTCTAAATTCTGTAGAATACCAACTCCCTGATGCACTAAATTTGACCAAACCAAACCACTCCTCAATATCATTTGGATCTTGTGTATAGGAATCTTCCAATCCAAATTTCCACCAGGCATCTAAATATTCATGAATACAAAAGCCTGCTATAGGCAAATTAGAAGTTGAAATATCATTTATATTTTGAAGTAGTCCATTCATTTGCTCAGCTTCAGTGATTAATAACGGAACAGTAGGATACTTTGATTTTATTTCCTCAACCCATCCCTGAAATAATGTTTGTGAGTAACTTCCTGATTGTGTGCTTGGCCTATAATATGGAACTGCATAAGAATACGCATTATGACTTCGAAAATCTAGAAAAGGAGTATCAATAATATCATCTGTACGAATATCATTAGAATAAGACACGAGCGATATATTGTTATAACGTGTAAATTCATACCATTTAACATAGTCTGCCATTTCAGCAATGAAAGCTTCTGTAGCACTTACACTTGAACCTGTACTAATATAGGCTCCAATGTAACTTGTAATTTCTGGATGCGCTGCATTAGTTGAGTATATACTTGCTTCACTAAGTTCATTACCTACCAAATATGCAATTAAAGGTGGGTTATTATCTGTAAAAACAGTATAAATTCTATCAATAACTATTCTAATATAATCTTTTGTTGCTTCTTTAAATACAGGATTTTGAAAATCAGGGTGTTCTCCATCAATCCAAATAGTTTAAAGGAAATTTAAACCTCCTATATTTTTTATTGCTTCATAACAATATTTAGGAGCTCCCCAAAATCGAATTGTATTAGCGCCCATTGCTTTTATATTATTAATATCAGTATCAATGCTTTGCTTTAAATTTACAGGTAATGAAGTTGATGTTTCCAATTCCCAAGGTAAAAAACCGGGGTAAGCAGGTACATACACAACTCCTTTTATATTTAAAGGAGCATCATTTTTTAGAATAAAATTTTCATCAGTTGTAAACTCATTAACATTCACTAAATCTACATTCCCATTGTTATTATAATCATCTACTACTATAACACTTCTTAGCCTAATTTCAGAATATTTCATTTTTTTTAATTAATGATTAAATTTATAAGGCCTTCACCAAAAGATATTTCTTAAAACTATAGAATTAAAAACTAAATATCTACTTCCTAGAAGTACCTTTTAATAAATTCCCAACTACTTTTTAAACAATATCTCCATTTCTTCCAAAGTTTTTCCTTTTGTTTCAGGTATAAATTTTCAAACAAACACTAATACCAATATAATGAAATGCAAAGAAACCAATTACAATTGCTAACTGGTAAAAAGTTACTAAATTCCCTCTTTTCTCTGCAGGAGAAATTTCAGCTATGTACATAGGTGCATTCATTGAAGTCATACCTATTGCAATACCTCCAAGAATTCTAAAAAATACCATTAGGGAAATAGATTCAGGAAGGATACTTGGTAATTCTGAACCCCAAGCAGATATTCCAAAAAAAACTGCTGCAATAATTAATGAGCTTTTTCTACCAATAGATTTGCTTAATATACCTGAAATTGCTGCTCCAACCAAAGCTCCTAAAAGTGCACTGCTAACAATAAAACCTTTTAATGCTCCTGTTAACTCAAAATATTTAGAAAAATAAAACTGTGTTCCATTGATAACCCCAGTATCATACCCAAATAGCAAACCTCCCAAGGTGATTACAATGGTAATAAAGTAAATGTTAATTCTTTTGTTTGCTGTATTTTTCATTAATAAAGTAATATTTTGTTTAATTAAATAAGAAGTTAAAATTGATAGTTTTTAATTTCTATTCAATTGATATTTCAAATTTCTTAAATATATTATTTGAAGCATTTCCAACATAAATTATATAAGTTCCTATTTCTAATTTCCAATCAGATAACAACTCATCATAATAAGCTAAGTCACTAACATTAATTGAAATTTCAAAAGCATGTGAACTTCCTTTTTTTATAAATACTTTTTTAAATCCTTTTAGTTCTTTAACTGCTCTTTTTACTTTTGAATTTGCCTTACCAATATATATTTGAATTACCTCAGCACCATCTAAACTACCTGTATTTAATATATTCCCAACAATTTTAATTTTCTCTTTTTCTAAGTACACCTTCTTATCTGCTTTCACTTCACCAATTTGAAATGATGTGTATGATAATCCTTCACCAAATGCAAAGAGAGGTTCAATTTTTTTCGTATCATGCCAACGATAACCAACCAAAATATCTTCTTTGTAGTATTGATTTATATTATCTCCTGGGTAAGATGATTCTCCAAAATAATGTGCGGCATTATCTTCCAATTTTTCAGGAAAAGAAAAAGGTAATTTCCCTGAAGGATTTACATCTCCGCTAATTATATCAGCAATCGCATTTCCTGCTTCACTTACTAGATACCAGGTTTGTATAACCAAATTCACCTTAGATAGCCAAGGCATAGCTACAGCATTTCCACTAACAAGAACTACTCCAAGGTTCTTATTTACTTTTAAAAGTTCATTTAATAAATTATTTTGACCAAATGGCAATTCAAATCCCTGTCTATCTCCTCCTTCACAATCTTGATAATGGTTTTTATTTAATTCACCAAAAAAAGTACAATGTCAGCTTTTGAAGTCACTTCAATTGCTTCTTTTTGAAGCTTCGAAGCGTCTTGTTTTGAAGGAATTACTTTACCATATTCCGGTGACCCAGAAGCATACCTCATTGAGTGAATAATAGTCGCATTTTTAAAACGCTTCTTTAATCCTTCTAATGTAGAAATTTCAAATTTTGATTTTAATTCAGAAGAGCCTCCTCCAACTGCCATAGACCTTGTTGCATTCTCCCCAATTACAGCAATTGTAATTTCTTTATTTGGATTAATAGGAAAAAATTTGTTATCATTCTTCAATAATACAATTCCTTCTACAGCTACTTTTCTTGCTACATCTATATGCTCTTGATTATTCATTCTCCCAAAAGAACGATTTGAGTTCATATTAGTTCGAAACATTAAGCGCAATATTCTTCGAACTTTATCATTTACTATTCCTCATCCACTTCTCCATTTTTTAATAAATTCAAAAATGGATTTGCCAAATAATAATTATCATATATATTTTGAGTAGATATCGTAAGTCCATCTCCACCTGTTCCCATTTCCATATCTAAACCATAAAGTGCTGCTTTATTTGTATTATGTGCAGAACCCCAATCTGAAATGACAACTCCGTCAAATTCCCAATCTCCTTTTAAAATTTTATTCATTAAGAGTTGATGATGGGTTGTATATTCACCTCTAAATTGATTATAAGCTCCCATAATTGACCAAACCTCTCCTTCAGTTACAGCAGCTTTAAATGCAGGTAAATAAATTTCATGCAAAGCCCTATCACTTAGTTCTACATTGATATGACCTCTCCATAATTCCTGATTATTAAGAGCATAATGCTTAACACAAGCTGCTACTCCATTTTGCTGAACTCCTTTTACATAAGGTACTACCATTTTTGATACTAAAAATGGATCTTCTCCCATATATTCAAAGTTTCTTCCATTTAAAGGTGTTCTATAAATATTAACACCTGGTCTAAGTAAAACATCTTTTTTCTATATCTAGCTTCTTCACCTAAGCTAAAACCATATTCTCCAGACAATTCAGGATTAAAAGTTGCAGCTAAACAAGTTAAAGCAGGAAAAGCAGTTATATAATCATTGGTCCAATTTGCATAACCCCAATTATCCCAATTAATTTCACCTCTTACTCCGTGAGGTCCGTCAGACATCCAAATTTCAGTAATTCCCAATCTTGCAACACGTGGTGTTGAATACTAAGATTGTGCATGGCACATTGCTACTTTTTCTTCAAAAGTAAACATAGAAATTATACTATCTATTTTAAATTCTACTCCCTTCTTAATATCAATATGCTGGGCATTCATTTTTAAATTATTAAAAACAAAACAACTAATTATCCATATATCTCATTTATATTTTTTAATGTTACTAATATTGGCTTTATCAAATATACACTCCATTGCAATAAATATTACTATTTTCTATATTCATGCTTTACCCAATCTACTTCCATAACCCATTCGCCTTCCATTGGTGAATCAGTAATTTTAGCGAAATTTAAAATAGCGAACATTGGTTCTGGATAGTTATCACCCTCTCCAACATTGCGATATACCTCTTTACCATCAAGACAATAAATGAGGTCGCTTCCTTCCCACTCTACTGAGTATTCGTGATATTCACTTAAGATTGAGGCTATATTTGTACGCAAACTCCACCAATCTCCTTTATCACACTCTCCAAGATTTTTAATTGCTCCTGTTGTATAATGATCTTTATCGTGATCTCCATGATGTTCAAAAATATCAATTTCACCTGATCCTGTTAGGGGCCAACAAATATTTTCATCTTCTTCTTGTACAGGAGATTCATTATTTTGAGCTCCTAAAATCCACCAAGCTGGAAACATACTTGCTACACCACTACCTGACAGTTTTAATTTTGCAGTCCACTTACCCTTGATAAATTCTTTTCTATTTTTTGATGCAATTCTACCAGCAACATACTGTGTTTCTTGGTGTTGTTTTCCAAACTTATCTAAATTATCACAACTGCGTACTTCTCCAATATTTATAACTTTTAATTTTATAGTACCATTGCTCACTTCACGTGTACCAAATTCGTTATCAGGAACATAACATTGCTTTTCATTGTTTACCCAAATTCGTTGATCTTGCCAATTTTCTGGGTTAAAAGTATCGAAATTGTCTAAAAAATCAACTTCCCAAATATCAGATACTTTAGTTTTATTTGGCTCTTTTTTTTCTTTTGTTTTGCATGATACTATACTTAATGCAATTATCATAAAACTTAATAAATAGTAATTCTTTTTTTTCATATCTCTGTTCTAATAAAATATTAATCGGTTATAAAATTCCAAACTTGACCATTGGTAATTCCTCCATGGTTATCCTTAACAATAACTTTCCAATAATAATTAGTTGAAGAGTTTAAATCAACCTCAAAAGTTAACTCGGATTGGTTTTCTGACACCTTTGAAACAGGTGGATTTACCGTATCAAAATAAACATCAAAAAGTAATGGGTCATTATCAACATCATTCGCGTTCCAAGTAAGTAAAGTAGTTGTTTCTTCAACTCTAAAATTTAAACTTGGACTAACAAGTTCGGGTAAAAACGGTAAATGATTTAACTCTCCATCTCCTTCTGTATAAAATTGAAAAACACTTGAATAATCACTTGATGCATTTTTAGAATCTATTGCTTTTACCCTCCAATAATAAGCTACTCCTCTATCTAATGAGAGCTGTGCACTTGTTGAAGAAATATTATTTAATGTTTGTAAATTCTCATTAAAAGTATTGTTTGTAGATACTTGTAACTGATAAGTAATATGGTCTCCATCAGAATCTGTTGAGGCATTCCATTCAAAAGTTAAACTATTATCCGTGCAAAGTAAATTGTTAGCTGGGTTTATATTTGAAGGGCTTGTTGGGTTTGTAT
>Ga0209345_10004597_pt1 | contig 13236 bp, 9 predicted proteins | sample Cruoilmetagenom7_FD_187294 | JGI IMG/M metagenome (GOLD analysis project Ga0209345, IMG submission 187294) | Oil polluted marine microbial communities from Coal Oil Point, Santa Barbara, California, USA - Sample 7 (SPAdes) (version 2) | ecosystem: Environmental > Aquatic > Marine > Oil seeps ...
GCGCAGAAGCGCTTTAATTTTAAAATAATTTGGAGGATCTCAACGTGGATCAAATATTAGAATTACAATATGCACTCGATACATTTTATTTCTTAATGTGCGGCGCACTTGTTATGTGGATGGCAGCAGGCTTCTCAATGTTAGAAGCGGGCCTTGTTCGTTCAAAGAATACAGCAGAAATCTTAACTAAAAACGTGGCGTTATTTGCAGTTTCTTGCATCATGTATTTAGTGTATGGCTATGAGATTATGTACGGCGGCGGTGCAATGCTGAGTGGTATTGAACTAGATGGAGCTGCGACTGCTGATGCGATAACAGCAACAGTGTTAGCTGAGTCAAAAGAAGCGGGCTTTGATGGTGGTTCAGTTTATTCAAATGCATCTGACTTCTTTTTCCAAGTAGTGTTCGTTGCAACGGCGATGTCTATTGTTTCCGGCGCGGTTGCTGAGCGTATGAAACTTTGGTCATTCCTTGCCTTTGCAGTGGTGATGACCGGCGTTATCTACCCTATGGAAGGGTCATGGACATGGAATGGGGCGGATGTTTTTGGCATGTATAACCTTGGCGACCTTGGCTTTTCAGATTTTGCGGGTTCAGGGATTGTGCATATGGCTGGTGCTGCTGCTGCTTTAGCTGGTGTTTTATTACTAGGCGCTCGTAAAGGAAAATACGGTCCAAATGGTGAAATTCAACCTATTCCAGGTGCAAACCTGCCATTAGCAACCCTAGGTACGTTCATTTTATGGATGGGTTGGTTTGGTTTTAACGGTGGCTCTGTGTTGAAACTGGGTGACATTGCCAGTGCAAATTCAGTAGCGATGGTGTTTTTAAACACTAATGCTGCGGCTGCAGGTGGTGCAATGGCTTCATTAATTGTTGCTAGAATAATGTTTGGTAAAGCAGATTTAACCATGTTGTTAAACGGTGCATTAGCAGGTCTTGTTGCTATTACGGCTGAGCCTTCAACTCCAACGGCGCTACAAGCGACCTTATTTGGTGCTGCTGGTGGTGTATTGGTTGTGTTATCAATTGTTGCCTTAGATAAACTAAAAATTGATGATCCTGTTGGCGCTATTTCAGTTCATGGCACTTGTGGTTTGTTAGGCCTTTTATTGGTGCCGTTAACAAATGATGGCTCAAGCTTTTCTGGTCAATTGATCGGCGCTGCAACTATCTTTGGTTGGGTATTCGTTACCAGTTTGGTTGTTTGGGGTGTTCTGAAAGCAATTATGGGTATCCGAGTTTCAGCTGAAGAAGAATACGAAGGTGTTGACCTTAGCGAATGTGGTATGGAGGCATACCCAGAGTTTATGAATAAATAGTGACTCTGTAATTCAAAAAAAAACGGGCGCTTTATGTGCCCGTTTTTTTTTGCTTAGAAAATATAGGGGTAAAAATTTAGTTAAAGAATGTGATCAGGTTCTCAATAAAGAAATAATTAGCAATAAAATAATCACCTTAAGCTAGGCTTTATCTTGTTGGAAGATAATAAATAGAAATAGCGTGTAAATATTTCTAAATAAAGCGTTAAGGAGGGCGTATGAAGGTGATGTTAATAGATGACAGCAAAACAATAAGAAAGTCTGTCGAGTTGTATTTGAAAGAATCAGGGCACGATGTGATTTTAGCCAGTGACGGCTATGAGGCGTTGTGTAAAATTTCCGAGCACCATCCCAATTTGATTTTTGTCGATATCACAATGCCTAGGTTAGACGGCTACCAAACGTGCGCATTGATCAAACAAAACCATCGTTATAAAAATATTCCTGTGTTAATGCTGTCAAGTAAAAGTGGTCTGTTCGATAGGGCTAAAGGGCGGGTTGTGGGAGCCGATGATTACTTAACCAAGCCGTTTACTAAAGCTAGTTTGTTAGAAAGCATTAATAAGTTTTCTATCAATGGAAGCTTAGCCAATGCTTAACTAGGGAGACTTTTATGTTACGAATTTTAGTGGTCGATGACTCACCGACAGAAATGCATATTATTACCAATATGCTTAAAAAACATAAATACCCGTTCATAACGGCTGAGGATGGTAATGAGGGTATCAGTATGGCAAAAAAAGAAAAGCCAGCATTGATTCTTATGGATGTTGTGATGCCTGGTTTAAATGGTTTTAAAGCAACGCGGGCGCTATCAAAGGACCCAGAAACGAAAGATATTCCGGTGGTGATTTTAAGTAATAAATCTATGCCAACTGATAAGTTATGGGGTGAAAAACAAGGTGCAAAAGATTACTTGTTTAAACCCATTGATGAGTCATTGCTAGTCAATACCATTAACCGTTTGTTGGCGTAGTGTGATGGTTGTACTAGAAAGGCAAGTTAACCCGTTTTATTTGCTTAGCTCGATGGATGAGCAGTACTTAAGCAAAAAGTCAGCTCTAAGAATTGTTAGTAAAGAAGCTGCAGATATTAGCGTTGTTAAGGTTGATGTGGCGGGCATAAGCTTCGCAGTTGAAGTGGGTGTGGCGGTAGAAACTATACTATATAAGCAACCGCAAGCATTACCACGCTCTCACGATTGGGCGCTAGGTATGATCGAAATTCGTAGTGAAGTGCTTCCGGTGATTGATTTTTCTATGTTGAATAACCAGAAGCCATCAATTATCGACAAAAATAGTCGCTTGATGATCATTAGGTATGAGCAATTGGTATTTGCCCTATTGGTTTCCAACGTGTCGACCGTTTCTTATGTACCTGAGATAAATGAAGGCCATCATAACGATTTAAATGAATTTGGCTGGAGTAAAGCAAGCACAAATAAGTGGGTTAATATACAGGGTAAAAAAACACATTTGTTGGATTTTGAAGAGCTTTTAAGTCAAACAAATTTCTTAACATTAACGTATTAAATAAAGGACTAGGGAGTGGTCAGATGGAAAATAAAAAAGAATTAAAAATTTCCGCACTACATGTATATGGTGTGCTAATTGCAATGTTTCTTGTTGGAACAATAGCGTCTTTTGTATATGTCAACACACTGGAGAAACATGATAAGGAGTATTTGGATGCAACATACCAAATTGGGGTTACTTCGCAGACCATAATACCGTTGGTAATGCAGGTCTCGAACGGTGAGATTAGAATTATGACTGAATTGAGCGAGAAGGCTCTCCATATGAAAGAGTTAGCGGAGAAGTTTTCCGAAGGTAACGAAGCAACTGGGTTGCCACCGTTACCAGAACGTTTTTCAGACATAACTTCAAGTCTAGTGACTAAAGCGAGAACCGTTTATCAAAGATTTGATCAAGTGAAAATAAATGTAGATAATAACTCGCTCAATTTAGTGCAAGAGATGAGTGGAGCAATCTATTATTCTAGTGCGTTGCAAAGTGACCTCAATAAAATAAAAGCAATAGTTGAGCGAGGTGAAGCGCACCCATTCTTGTTTTATTGGTACATTGATCATTCATTGACGACAATTTTAGGCTTAAGTACCTTGTTTTTCTTAATTCTGATGGGCCGCGAGATGATTGCTGCCAGTCGTAAAAGAGAGAAGCTGGCACAAAAGGCATTTATGGACAATCAAGATGCTGTTATGCACTTGTTGGATGATATTTCTAGCCTTGCCGATGGTGACTTATCACAAGAGGTTCGAGTGTCTGAGGATATTACTGGAGCGATTGCAGATTCCATTAATTATACGGTGGAGGAGCTTCGCTCATTGGTGCAGACCATTCAAGGCTCAGCTACTCAGGTGACAGAAACGACACTTAAAACCGAGGCTTTAACACAATCGTTAGCAGCGGCTAATGATGATAATGAGAAAAGGATATCGGATATTAATCTAACAGTGTCGAGCGTTGCTATGGATGTTCAACAAATGGCTGAAGAGGCTGAAGAAGCGACCGGTTTAGCAAATAGCTCGGCAACAGTGGCTCATGATGGAGCTAAAGTGGTGAAAGACTCCATTGAGTCGATGAGCCATGTTCGTGAACAGATTCAGAAAACGTCCAAACGCATTAAACGGTTGGGTGAGAGCTCACAAGAAATTGGTGATATCGTCGAAATTATTAGTGATATTGCTGATCAAACTAATCTGCTGGCGCTTAATGCTGCCATGCAGGCGGCAATGGCTGGTGAAGCGGGGCGTGGATTTGCAGTGGTGGCCGATGAGGTGCAACGGTTAGCTGAGCGATCAAGTCAGGCAACTCATCAAATTGAAGGCTTGATTACAACGATTCAATCTGATGCTAGTGAGGCGATTCAGTCGATGGAGTCAAGTACATCAGAGGTAGTGTCGGGTTCGGATAAAATTGAAGCAGCTGGCATATCGTTATCCCAAATTGAAGAAACGTCCGTTAAGTTGGCTGTCAAAGTGTCGGCGTTATCAGATCAAGCGGAAACGCAGTCAAACCGGACCAGCGAAATTAGTGAATCGATGGGAGTTATTCATGGCGCTACCACTAAATCGGCCTCGGAGACGCGTGAAACAACGTCATTAATTGGACAGTTGTCGAGCTTATCAGGCTTGCTAAAAGAGTCAGTGACTAGATTTACATTGCCGGCTGAAGCGAGTACGGAATCGTCTAATTGATACAAGAGAGCGATTATGCAAAAGAATATGCAATTTCCCGCAATTAAGTGGATTAAAGGCGAGCTTCAATTATCAATTCAACAAGCTAGGGCGTTGCTCGATGGATTTCAAGCCGACTTTAAGTACGATGCGCTAGAAAACTTTGAGACGATTATTCAAACACTCTCCTATAACTTAGAAGTAGCGAATGATGAGGTTGGTTCGATTTTATGTAAGGAACTGAGCCAAGTTGCAAAGTATATAAGACTGGAACGCTCAGCTGAGCCGTCAGCTAGGTCTGTAGTTGATCTAGTGGAGGGTTTGGTGTTGTTGAATGAGCATATAGAAAATATAAGTCACGGGTATAATGTTGATAGTCGGAGAATTGGCGTCATCATTGATGTATTCCGTAAGCGACAAGGAAGGCAAAATATTCAAAAATCTTTATTGTATGTTTTGGATATTTCCTCAGTTCGGATAACCACAGACACGGATGAAGACAACCAATCCATTTGTGTGCAAGCTCGCGATGTTCGGCCAGAATTTCAACGTTGTTTAGTGGCTTGGTTCCAAGATGCGGATAGAAACTCATCTATACAACGACTAATAAACCATACGTTAGCAATACATGACATAGCCAATATTGAGTTGGTTAAATTATATTTTTTAGCGAGCAGCCTAGTATTGACGGGCGTTAAAGATGGAGTATTGGTCGATGATAGAGACATCAAAATGCTGTTCAATAAAATGGATAAGCAGCTTGGTTTATTAGCCAGTCTGGGTGAAAAGAAAATGGCAACAGGCTTGCAACTAGGCCTAGTTCGTCAAACGCTTTATTTCGTATCAAAAATGCCGTCAGAAGATGAAAGGGTGGCCTCTTTACAGTCAGGCTTGGGTTTAAAGACGAATTTAGGAGAGAGCGAAAGTATTCATGCCATTGAGGGGTTAGTCTCTATCGCTACAGCGGTTAGAGAGGAGTTTAAAACCATTAGGCACTGGTTAGAGGATATTGTTGATCATGATAGACCGGCCGCTGAGGAAATAGACAGCTTTATAGATGCCGCTGAAGGCTGGGCGGAAACATTATCGGTTGTTGGTGAGCAAGTATTGTCAGCTGTTATTGCAGACTTTGTGCGCCGTTTAGCCTTTTGTGTTTATGGTACCTCAGGTTCTGAGGACTCTCAATTATTGGCGTTGGCTGAAGATTGGCTGAAGATTGATGAAGAACTAGCAGCCATCCAGTCTAGAGCTGAAGTAGGCAGTGATAATGCTAATCATGTAAGCGACGAGTCTGGAGCGCAAGATGAAGACATTCCGCTAAACGTAACAACGGCTAAAGCAACGTTATCTGAACTGGTTGCGATTAAAGAAATTGTTACGGAAGACTTTGATCAAGATGAACAGATTGATGTGCGTTGGCCTGAGATAAATCAGTTACTCAATAATGTACAGGCGGCTTGTTACTTTATTGATCTTGATAAGCTTGCCCAGTTTATTGCTAATTGCCGGTCTTTTATTTCCGCAGTGATGGCTAGTAGTGGTTATCGGGTGGATGAGAAAGAGGTTTCTTGCTTAGCAGATGTAGTGTCTTCGGTAGAGTACATATTAGAAGATATTGTAAATAATACATCGGTTGCAAGCGCTGCATTATCGTTAGCACAAAGTGCTGGAGAGTTCCTAGTTAGCCGAGTTGAGGCTATACAACATCATGCAGTTGCTGACAGCAGTGAGGTGGAGCTACAAGCACTAGACACCCCTGCTTTTAATGTTGACGAAGAGCAAGAATTTACTAACGATGATGATGCCGAAATACTAGAAATATTTACTGAAGAAGCCAGCGAAATTGGTGTTGAGTTGCTTGCTGACATAACCCGCTGGAAAGCGGATGTGAATGATGAAGAAACATTAAAAGATGTAAGGCGCGCATTTCACACATTAAAAGGTAGTGGCCGTTTAGCAAAGGTAGAATTTATATCTGAAACGGCATGGCCGATTGAAAATATGCTTAACGAAGTTCTTGAAGGAGAGCTAGGTATCCATGAAGAAATGGTCACCTTAGTAGAGAGCTTTGCTGATTCGCTACCGAGTTGGGTAGAAAAAATTAATGCTGAACGACCAAGCTTAGAAGATATGAGTCAATTCATCTTGGCTGCTGAAGCATTTGGAAAAGGCGAGTTGCCGAGCGTTTCATTTGAAGCTGACAATGTACTGCTGGGTGATGCTGAGGCAAACACTAAGGAGTTTATATCTCCTGAGCTATGTGAGATTTTCTCTAATGAAACAAAGGTTCATTTGGCCGCCATTAGTCAATACATGGAAGAACATGAGGGGCAGGATGAGGTGTCTGTCAACGAAGCCTTATTTAGAGCGTTACATACCATACATGGCAGTGCATCCATGTCCCATATCGATGAAGTTGAGGCGTTAAGTGGGGTGCTTTGCGATTATATTCGTGATTTATACGAAAATAATGTTGCCGTTGAGCGTGTTGGTTTTTATTCAATACTGGCGGACTACCTGAGCACCACGGCTCAACAAGTACAGGTGTTACATAAACCGTTAGCGCAATCACCTGAATATAAATCGTTACAAGCGATTATTTCTGAGAAAGTGACGGCATTGGCTGCGCACTTATCACAACAGTTGAGTCATGAGGTTGAAGATAACATTGGCCCTGTTGTAGAGCAGGACGAAATGCTGGGTGAGCCGTTAGAAAATACACCTGTGACCGTTGCGGAAGAGCGAGCAGTGGTTGAGTTGTTGCCATTTTCTTCTATAGATAGACCAGTAAACAACAATGATGAAGACGATGCTGAAATGCAAGCAGTCTTTGCTGAGGAAGGTATAGAGCTACTGGAAGACATCAGTGAGTTATTTAAAGAGTGGAAAGAAAACATTAATGATAGGTCTTACCTAGGTAAGACCTTGCATATCTTGCATACCTTGAAAGGTAGTTCGTTATTGGTTGGGCTTAATGAATTTGGTGAGGTTGTACACGAGGTTGAATCCTTAATAGAAGGTTATCAAGAACGTCAGATGTTGTTGTCGGCACCGTTAATATCAACATTGTTGCAAGTTTCTGATGAGTTATTAGTCGGACTTCAGCAAGCTGATAAAAGTGGACAGGTAGAGCATTATTCGTCACTCATTAATTTATTAAAGGATATCGAAGTCAGTGAGAATACTGTTGTCAATGAGCAAGCAGTGGCTCAACGGCAGGCAATAGAACCAGCGATAAATAAAAAAGCAGTTGCTCACTCGTTATTTGAAAAAGCAATGAAGCCGGCAGTAAGCACCAACGATCAGGCGGTTAAAGTACCAAATGCTTTATTGGACAGGTTAATCGCCGATGTGGGTGAGGTCAATGTATCGCAAGCTCAACTCAGTGAAAAGAACAAAGAGCGTGAATATCAAATTAAAGAGTTAACTTTGACTATTGAAAGGTTAGGTCAACAATTAAGAGCGCTCGATATTGAAACAGAAGCGCAAGTGTTGTTTAAGGTGGATAAGGAAGCCGAAGAGACTGATTTTGATCCGTTAGAGCTTGATAGATATACACACATACAACAGTTGTCTCGCTCATTATTAGAAAGTATTACCGATTTAGAGGATATTCGAGATAGCTTGCTAGCCTATGATGATGATATAGCCTTGCTCATGCAAAAAGAGAGCTCGTTGGCCGACACCTTAATGGGCGACTTGCTTAAAACTCGAATGATTGACTTCTCGCGTTATGGTCCGCGTTTCGAGCGTTTAGTTAGGCAGTTATCGGCTGATTTGGGTAAGCCTACGAAGTTGCTTGTGCACGGTGGTGAAACAGAAATAGACCGTTATATATTGAATCAGCTGCAAACACCGATTGAACATGTGATTAGAAATGCGATGGCGCATGGCGTAGAGCCTGCCGAGGTACGAGTGGCAAATGGTAAAGCCAAAGAGGCGAGCATAGCGCTCAACTTGACGCGTGAAGGGTCAGAAATTCACCTTATTATTTCAGATGATGGCTCAGGCATAGACCTTACTAAGGTTAAAGAAAAGGCATTAAAACTAGGTTATCTTAACGAAGGTGATAATTTAACCGATCAAGAGGTAATGCGGTTGATTCTCAAACCTGGGTTTTCAACCTTAGGTGAGGCGTCAACACTGGCGGGACGTGGTATCGGTATGGATATCGTTAATGACACTGTACGTAGTATTGGTGGCGAGTTAATTATTGAAAGTGAAGAAGGTAAAGGCGCTTCATTCCACCTAGTCTTTCCGTATACGATGGCTATTAATATGGCGTTAATGGTGAAGGCAAGTGAAGTACAGTACGGTATTCCAAATAATTTCATTCAATCCGTTGCGCGCATCCCTACCGAGTTATTGCGGCGTGGGCTAACAGAAAAACAGCCCACGTTAGAGCACTTAGGGAAAGACTATCAATTACATGATTTATCGCAACTATTGGGATACGGCGAGGGCCAAGTGCTTTCAAGTGACGCGCGCTTTATGCATGTTTTATTGATGGGTTCTCGACAGGAAAGACATGCTGTAGTTGTCGATCAGTTAGTGGGTAATAAAGAGGTGATGGTTAAACCGCTTGGTGTACACCTAGATATGATCTCTTGGTTATCCGGCTCAACGGTGTCCGACGAAGGTGATATTGTTTTAATGTTAGATTTGCCAGCACTTGCCTCGATTGGTGTGCCACACGATATAGATGATAAGCTGACTACCGTAACCTCAGAGATAGCAGCGGCGCCATTAGTCATGGTTGTAGATGACTCAATAACGTTTAGGAAAGTGGCGACTAAACTATTAACAAAACAAGGGTATGAGGTGGTAGATGCTCGTGATGGAATCGATGCGGTTGAAAAGCTCACTGGTATTCAACCAGACCTTTTCTTGTTGGATGTAGAAATGCCACGTATGGATGGTTTTGAACTGGCTCGGCATATTCGACATACTAATGGAATCAGTGATTGTCCAATTGTGATGGTGACATCAAGGACGGGTGAAAAACATAAGAACCATGCCAAAGACATTGGTGTGAGTGATTATTTCGGTAAACCATTTGATAGTAGATTATTGGTTGCCAGCATCAAAGGTTTATTGGAGAGTCAGTATGCCAGCTAATGAAACAATGATTAGATCGATACTGTTACCGATAACATCAGGCGCATTGCTCTTGCCTCACTCGGCCTTAGTTGAAATTATTTCTGAGCGAGATATCCGCCCTGTCGATAACACGCCAGACTGGCTGTTAGGTGAGATTGAGTGGGCTAACGAGGTGCTCCCAGTGCTGTCGCTGGACACGGTAATAAAGTCACAAGTCTCCAGCGTGCCAAAAAGGTCAAGGCTTATTGTGTTGGCATTTTTATCTGAGCACAGCCAATATAAGTACCTTGCCATTCGGGCAGCAGGGGTGCCCCGCTTGGCTTTGTTAAAACCTGACAGTTTGAAGTCAAAGCCAATGCTAGGGGTAAGCCCAACGTTTATTGATTTTTATGGAACGCTTAATGAACAAACAGTCATTGTGCCCAATATGCTTGAATTAGAAGCGAATATTAGCCAACAAGTAGAGTCTGTTTTAGCGTAGTACTAAGCGGTTAGCATGCTATAAGCTTCACGGTACTTAAGGGCAGTTTTTTCTGCAACTTCATCGCTTAACCTAGGCCCGGGGGCAGTTTTGTCCCAGTCTAGAGTTTCTAAATAATCACGAACAATTTGTTTGTCGAAACTTGCTGGGCTTGTGCCAACTTTGTACTCTTTAGCATCCCAAAAGCGCGATGAGTCAGGTGTGAGTACTTCGTCAATAAGGTGTAAAACGCCCTCGTCATCAAGGCCGAATTCAAATTTAGTGTCAGCGATAATAATGTTACGTTCTAGAGCATATTTAGCAGCGGTTGTGTACAACGTTAAGCTAATATCACGCACTTGCTTGGCTAAGTCTTCACCTAATAACTCAACGGTTTCTTGGTAAGAGATGTTCTCATCGTGATCGCCTACCGCAGCCTTAGTTGATGGTGTGAAGATAGGTTCAGGAAGTTGAGAGGCTTGCTGTAAATTTTCAGCTAACTGAATGCCACAAACCTGCCCTGTTTTTTGATAATCTTTCCAGCCTGAGCCGATTAGGTAGCCGCGCACGATGGCTTCGATAGGTAAAGGCTTTAGTTTTTTAACAATAATGCCACGTTTTTCAAGGCGTTCACAATCCTGCTTATTATCAAGAACTTGGTCGAGTGTTAAATCAGATAGTTGGTTTGGAATAAGCGTTGACAACCGTTGAAACCAAAAATCAGAGACTTCGTTTAGCACAATACCCTTGCCTGGAATTGGATCAGGTAGAATAACGTCAAAGGCTGATAGGCGATCTGTGGTGACAATCAGCATGTGCTTGTCATCAATATCGTAAATATCGCGAACTTTTCCTTTATGAATCAGGGGTAGGCTGTTTAAGTTGGCGTCGAGTAGTGAGGCTGGAATAGTCATTTGTATATTGTCAGTGATAAAAAGCTGCTAATGATCTAATTTTATTAATAATTTTGCAAGTAAAAGGTGTTGAGTGATGAGATGGACAGGGAAATTACTGGGTGGAGTGTTTGGTTTTATGGCGTTTGGTACGTTAGGTGCTCTGCTGGGTGTTTATATTGGCCATAAGTTTGATACGGGAATGGCACAAAATCCATTTGACCCAGAGCGTCAGCAGCGGATTAAGAAAACATTTTTTAAATCGACGTTTGCCATTATGGGGCACATTGCAAAGGCAGATGGGCAAGTGTCGCAAGAAGAAATCCAAATGGCAAAAAGAGTGATGGCTCAAATGGAGCTGTCTGCGAGTATGCAAAACGAGGCGATTGCAGAGTTTAATCGTGGTAAAGAAGAAAGCTTTAATTTAGATCAAGAACTGGAGACGTTTAAGCAAGCGTGTCAGCATCAGAAAAATTTAATTAGAATGTTCATCGAGGTTCAGCTCCAAGCAGCATTTGCAGATGGTGTGCTGGATGACACAGAAGATGAGATTCTGCAGCATATTTGCGGTCGCTTGGGTATTCCACATTTTGCGTATGAACAGCTAAAGCGGATGCTAGGCGCTAGCCAGCGTCGTGGAACGCATCAACAAAGTAGGTCAACACCTGAAGAGGCATACTCTATTTTAGGCGTGAATGAGTCAGCCAGTGATGCTGAGGTTAAAAAGGCGTATCGGCGCCTGATAAGTCAGCACCACCCTGACAAATTGGTTTCAAAAGGCCTGCCAGATGAAATGATGAAAATAGCGAAAGAGAAGACGCAGCAAATAACAGAGGCTTACGATACTATTAGGGACATGCGTAAGTAGGGTTGATTTTTTTTAATTATTAGGCGCTGTTAAAGTGCTAAGATGCTAATTTGTAAGACTTTGCTAGGGAATGGCTCAGGGTTAAAATTTTTATGGATGAAAATTACTTCAATGCAATATCAACGCCAGCGAGAATAAGTCGCTACTTTAGTGATGATATTCGGCACTATCAACAATTATTTGATTTAAACCCCAGCGCCATGCTCGTGTGTGGGGAAAGTGGCTTGATTGAGTTGAATATGGCCACGCTGCGTATGTTCAATGTGTCTTCACGAGAAGACTTTTTTGGACTTTATTTATTTTCACTTGCGCCGGAGCTTCAACCGAATGGGGTTGCTTCAAAAGAGCTTTTTAGTAATTTAGTACTAGAGGCTAATACGCATGGAAGTGCAAATATTAAATGCGTATGTAAGAAATTAGACAGTGACGATGAGTTTCCTGTTGAAATGGTGATGAACTTGTTAGATTTCCCCGACCAAGTATTGTACCAAGTGACACTGGTTGACTTGTCACATCAACAAAGCTGGCAAAATGCGCTTCAAATTGAAAAGAAGCAGGTCGAATTAACGTTAAAGTCAATCGATAGCGCAGTCATTACAGTATCTCAAGATGGTTTGGTAAGCTATATTAACGAAGCGGCGTGCAAGTTGACGGAGTGGAATCAAGCAGAAGTGTTCGGGGTTCCCGTTGAAAGAGTGGTTCGGTTAGTAAAAAAGGCATCGAGCACCCCGCTGAATTACTCTTCTAATGAAGAAGCGGGTGCTTTTAGTAAAGTGGAGCGACTTCCGGATGATGCAGTACTTGTAACCAAGACTGGGCGAAGGTTGCCTGTACAAGGAAAAATATCCGCTCAAGGTGCTTTAAATGAACATAGTATTGGATGCGTTATTACTCTGATGGATATAACGGACCGCTCAGCCAACGACGAAGAAATGATGTGGCATGCAACGCACGATATGTTGACAAGATTGCCAAACAGAATGCTATTAACAGATCGTTTTGAGCAGGCGCTTCATTTGGCTGGAAGGCACGGTACTAATTTAGCCGTATGCATGATGGATTTAGATGAATTTAAGCCGGTTAATGATAAATATGGCCACGCAGTAGGCGATAAATTGTTAATAGAAGTGGCGAGTCGTCTCAAAAAGCAACTTCGACAAGAAGATACCGTTGCTCGATTAGGCGGTGATGAGTTTGTTATGCTGATTGGCGAGGTGGGCCATAAATCGGAATTAGCACAAGCATTGCATCGTTTAAAACGTGCAGTGTCTGCGCCATATAGTATTGATGGTAAAAACATCGAGATCTCATGTAGTATTGGGGTGGCAAACTATTCAGGCGATGGGGCCGATGCCGATACGCTTTTACGACAAGCCGATCAAGCCATGTATATTGCT
>Ga0209345_10004598_pt1 | contig 13234 bp, 10 predicted proteins | sample Cruoilmetagenom7_FD_187294 | JGI IMG/M metagenome (GOLD analysis project Ga0209345, IMG submission 187294) | Oil polluted marine microbial communities from Coal Oil Point, Santa Barbara, California, USA - Sample 7 (SPAdes) (version 2) | ecosystem: Environmental > Aquatic > Marine > Oil seeps ...
GACATTCCGCGCTCAAAAGAATGATCAAGCCTTGCTACCTCATACCATTTTCCAAGATACCTATCGGCTTTGAACTCTTGAACAGGCTCGGCGTTAACAGGGTTTCCAGCACACCCAGAAAGAGCAAGAGCAGAAACAATATATGTGATGATATTTTTCATAGCAAATATTTCCTTATAGTTTCGTTTTTATATATTCACAAGGCAATTTATTTAAACATGTAATCTAATTAGCAGACCAATTATGATCTGACCAACTGATCCACGCTACATCAACAAAGGTGAATTAGCTACATTGCTCGTAAGGCGGGCATAACTATGCCCATAAGCCTTGAGCTAAGAAATGGCTCGTTCCCACCTCTCCAACTCCTCCCAAAAATAGTTCGAAGTTTATCCTGTTAGGCGCACCAAAATTTAGACACCTCCCGATTCTTAACTGATTTGCAAACCTTGCTAGGGGACGGAAAGTCGCCGTAATACATTTAACAATTTTGATTGGTGGGTAAGCTAGTGGGATATCTGTGGGCAGCATGCGGTTGGCAGAATTATTTTGAGGTTGCTTAAAAAATGAAAATATTTCATATTCTCTGAAATGTATATCAATAGTCGTCAAAGGGGAAAACTATGAAACGCTCAACACTGATGGGATTGGTCATGATCCCGCTTACACTTGCCGCCTGTTCGGCGCAAGAAACCGGCTCTCCAGAAAATTCTGCGGACGTTAAATTCCAAGAGACGTTACAACTGAAATTGTTGGATGCCAAATCGGGTGACGTCATCACTATCCCCGAAGGCACATTTCATTTTGACCGCAGCCTTAGCCTAACTGTTGATGGGGTAACTATTCGCGGTGCAGGCATGGATAAATCAATATTGTCGTTTAAAGGCCAAGTGGCTGGAGCTGAAGGCCTTTTTGTTACAGCGAACAACTTTACCATCGAGAACCTTGCGATTGAGGACACTATTGGTGACGCCCTGAAAATCAGTGAAGGTAACAATATCGTCATTCGCGGTATTCGTACAGAGTGGACAAATGGGCCGAGTACAAAAAATGGAGCTTATGGCATTTATCCTGTGCAAACGACCAATGTGCTGATGGAAGGCAATGTTGCTATTGGCGCGTCTGATGCCGGGCTTTATATCGGCCAGTCGAAGAATGTGATTATTAAGGGCAACCGCGCAGAATTTAATGTAGCTGGTATCGAGATTGAAAATACAATCAACGCAGACGTCTATGACAATATTGCAACCAATAATACGGGCGGTATTTTGGTGTTCAATATGCCTGCTTTGAAACAAGAGGGTAAAAATACGCGCGTTTTCAACAATAAAGTCTATGAAAATAACACCAAAAACTTTGGACATAAAGGCACGCCTGTTGCCAGTGTGCCTGCGGGCACAGGGGTGACAATAAACTCGAATGACAATGTCGAGATTTTTAACAATGAAATTCGGGACAATAAAACTGCCAATATTATTGTTTCCAGTGTCTATTCGACGAATTACTCCGAAGGTGAAACCACAACAGACTATGATCCTTATCCCGAAGCGATCTATATCTATGACAACCAGTTTTCCGGGGGCGGCAATTCACCGGACGGTCTGGATCTGAAAGCTCTGAAAGTGTCTATGTTCGGCCTCAAGGGCAGCTTTCCGGATATTTTGTGGGACGGATATTACAATAAGGGTAAGCTTGTTAATGGCAAAATGCCGGTTGAGTTCAGCATATGCATTAATAATGGGGATATAGGTATTGCAAATGCAGATGGTCCAGGCGGTTACAAAAACCCGACGAAGGATATGAGCATCCACAAATGTGACCTTCCCAAACTTCAACCTGTTAAACTGGGCACAGCGGGATGATGCTTAAAAAGGGGTTTGTCTTTGCGTTTTTGACCGGGATTTTATTTTTTATCACTGCTTGCGGCGACGAAATACAGCAAAGCCCGGTCTTTTATGAAACCGAAAACCCGACCAATCTGAGCGATTGGAATATCCTGCATATCCAAATACAAACCCTGTATTTATCAGACCGAGTCGTACCATATGATTTAAACTCACCCTTGTTTACGGACTATGCGCATAAACTACGCACGGTTTGGTTGCCTGAAGGTACGACAGCAAGTTACAGAGACAAAGAAGCCCTTGATTTTCCCGTCGGCACAATAATTTCCAAGACGTTTTATTACCCCACACCGAATGGTTCACCGCAGGGCGGGGCCACCGTTGTGCACAGTGACGACAAAACCGCGCAACATCTAAATCCGGGCCTGAATTTGTCAGCGGTACGACTTATGGAAACGCGGTTACTTGTGCATAGGAAAGACGGGTGGGTCGCACTGCCTTATGTCTGGACTGATGATCAGTCAGACGCGATTTTGAAGCGCACTGGTGATATTAAAAAACTTGAGCTTATAGGCAGAGGCGAGGGGCGCGAGAACTTTGCGTATATCATTCCCAATGCAAATCAATGCGCAGGTTGCCATGCGACCAATGCGACAACGCGGGATATTGCTCCGATCGGGCCAAAGGCGCGGCACCTTAACAAGGATTATCCTTATGCTGATGGGGTAAAAAATCAACTTGTCGCATGGCAAGACATGGGGATTTTAGTTGACCTTCCGGACGAAAAATGGCCACAAAATGTTGATTGGAAGGCCTCCAATGCCTCGTTGAATAAGAGGGCGCGGTCTTATCTGGATATCAATTGCTCTCATTGTCACAATCCGGTTGGCGCCGCAGACACATCAGGCCTGTTACTTGAGCCGAGCACACCGGACGGAACAAATTTGGGACGATGTAAGATACCGATTGCCGCCGGCACAGGCACGGGGAACCGCATATTCGATATAGTTCCCGGTAAGCCTGACGCATCCATCTTGACCTACCGCATGCATTCAACCAATCCGGCCGTTATGATGCCGGAACTCGGTCGCTCACTGAGCCATACCGAAGGCGTGGCATTGATTTCCGAATGGATTACAGCGATGAACGGAACATGTGAATAGAATTGGTCGGGACAACCTAATCGAGGTAAATTTCTAAATATGTTTTTAGCAATTTAACCGTTTCTACAAATACGGCTTGATCTAAACGCCCATATTTATATGCAAAATAAGTTTCTTCTATAACAGTAAACAAATTTGCCGCCGTTACGGCAACCGTTTCAATATCGCCGTCGTGGAAACCATCATGGCCAAGTTCCCATCTTTGCTTAAAAATTCGGGACGTTGTGTGGATGCAATCCAAGCGTACATCCTGAAGGGCAGGTGTCGACATAATCATCAGTAATTTGCCGTAAGCGGGGCGGGATTCGTATAGGTCAACGGCGCGCATCAAAACGATATTAAACAAATCATCCCAGCGTTGTTCTGGCGTAGCATTTTCAATTGTCTGTTTAATACGTAAGCGTAATTCGCCGTTCACTTCTTCGAATAACGTTCTGTAGATAGTCAAAACATTCGGGAAATATCGATAAATAGATCCAACCGGAATATTGGCATGAGTAGCAATCGAACTTGTCGTGACCTCTATGTCATTTTCCAATAAGTTAAATGCTGCATCCAGAATTTGGCGAATCCTGTCTTGAGCACGCGCTTGGCGCGGCTCTATACGCGGTTCTAATTTGGATGATTTTAACACGACAGCCCTTTGGTTCTACCGTAACCTAACTCAAAGCCTTCATTTTTACCAGTATTATCGGCAAAATCTTTGAAAAGTGAAAATTTTTCTGCTTTAATGCTACCCAAGCGTCAAAAGGCGCAAACTATAAAACAGGGGATTTTCAGATGCGTACAAGTGTTTCAAAAAACAATTTAAAAACAATTTTCTTACTTTCCGGTGCAACAATAGTGTTTGCTTCTGTTCCAGAAGTTTCTGCCCAAGCGGTTGGTGACGAGATTATTGTGACTGCCCAAAAGCGCGAACAAAATGTTCAAGATGTGCCTATCGCCATTCAAGTCATAGGTGACAAGTTCATCGATGATCTGGCTGCTGACAACATTAGTGATGTGAGCCAATTTATTCCGGGCTTGGAAGTGGGCGCTACAAGCCCAACGCAACCTCGCTATAAAATTCGTGGTATCAATACGTCTGATTTTGGCATTGGTACAGATCCAGCTGTAGGCGTTTATGTAGACGGCGTTTATTCCGCCCGCTCCGGCGCCGCTGTTCTGTCCTTTGGGGACATTGAACGCATTGAAGTTCTGAAAGGGCCGCAAGGTACTTTGTTTGGGCGAAATTCAGCAGCTGGCGCAGTGTCCATCGTAACCAAAAAACCAACTCAAGAACTTGAAGGTCATATCACTGGTCGCTTGGGTAATTATGGCAAGCGCCGCGTGGAGGCGACTGTCAATGTGCCTTTGACTGATAACATCGCAGTTCGGGTCAATGGTCTATACAATAAGCGGGACGGCTTATTTGAAGATGCCGCAACCGGGCAAGAACTTGGCACTGAAGACAATTGGGCAACACGAGCAGCATTGCGCTGGGAGCCTACAGACGCGACTGATGTTGCCTTCACGTGGACACATGATAATTTGGATCAAGATGCGCGCCCAGCAATTGGGATTGTACTTATTCCTGCCGCTCCGGGCCTGCCGCCTATTCCCGTAAATCCGGCAACATATTTGGACCCACTCACAGCTCCGATCATGAATGATGTGGTCGGCAACAGCGAAAGTCGTAACCTTGATGAGATGTCATTGGTGATCAATCATGACTTTGGCAATATTGCTTTTACCTCCATTACATCATGGCGCGAGTTTCAAACTCAGAACCGTGAAGATGAAGATGGCACTAACCGCATCGATCTCTACTTCGATACTAACAATATTGAAAACAACGAGAGCTGGTATCAAGAATTCCGGCTCGCGGGTGAAACGGGTCCTGTAAACTGGATCGCAGGGGCTAGCTATTTCAGTGAAAAGGCCAATCAGGCCAGTGATACATTTACCTATACGGATACTGTTAATACCACATTGGGCAATATTGGCTTCGGAACGCCTTTTGCTGATTTGGAAAACGATCTTCTTATCCCGTTCAATGTTCCGGCGACACTATTTGGTGTCGGATGGCGCGAAGCGATGTTCAATGAGGGTAACTTCACAGCCTTTGCCGTTTACGCGGATGCGATTTGGGCTGTTAATGACCAAATGAATGTGACAGTCGGTGGTCGCTACACACGCGATGACAAAGAGTTTCAGTGGTTAAACGGTTTGCGTGAAGCCCCTGAGCTTGATGCAACTCTAGCGGCCCTAGACGGTATGGGCTTGCTTGCATTGGCTGGCACTTCACCGGCCGCTTTCCAGTTTGACTTTGTTTTTGACCAAAGCGGCCTAGCTGGTGTGCCGTGTGATAATGGTGTCACTGTAACAGAGGGCGTTCCTTGTGTTCTGGACCGTGATTGGAGCGATTTCAGCCCCCGTGTTGTCGTGGACTACCGTATGAACGATAATGTTTTGGCCTATGCATCATTTGCTAAAGGTTACAAAGCGGGCGGGTTTAACAGCGTCGAAATTGCTTCTGAATTTGATAATGAAGACGTCACAAACTTTGAATTGGGTTTTAAAGGCAGCTTCCCGGATAACAATCTCACCTTAAATCTTTCTGGCTTCCGTTATGTCTATAAAGACAAACAATCTATTCGCCTGGGCACAGTGGCGGGCAGTGCTATTCCGCAATATTTGGTCGAAACCAGTGATGATCAGGCTTGGGGCATTGATTTGCAAACGAACTGGACGCCATCTGAGCCGCTTACGATCTTCGCAAATGCTCAATATATTGACGCTACTTTCAAGAAAAGAACACTTTCGAACGGTACGGATATCTCCGGTGAGCCTACAGGTGAGCCATCCTTACAAGCTGCCTTTGGAGCGCGTTATTCTCATGCGTTATCGTCAGGTGGTCGCTTGAAATTCCAAGTCGCACATTCTTACCAAAGTAAAACTCGTGAAAATTCTGGTTCTATAAGCCAAGGCACGACTTCAAATACCACTGCGTTTGAGGTGGACGCTGCACAAAACCGCACTGACCTACGGGCAAGTTGGGTCAGTCCAGATGAGCGGTTTGAGTTAGGGGTTTATGCCAATAACGTATTTGATAACCAATATGTCAGAGGCGTGAATAATCTTACGGCGGCCACACTCGGAACAGCATTTGCATCTATTACAGATCCAATTTTTTGGGGAAGCGATTTGCGCATAAACTTCTAAGCTGTATGTTTTTGAGTAACAAAATGATGTTCAGAAAAAGCAAACAAAAAATCATTGGTGTCTAGTGGTTTGAAACCGCATTAATTTATCGGTTCGTTCTAACGTACTGCCAACAAGGTGCATCCCCGAAACTGTAATTGGCATGAGTATGGATGACGGTTTGCACCTGTAAATTAAATCTTTTAATTCTCGGCATGCCCCAAGCTGCTTGGGCGTCTAGACTGTCATGCTCGTTTATAAATATAACCACATCTTGATTTAACCTTTAGGTTATGGGACAAACAACCCGATGGAAAAGTACAAATATAACGCATTTATTTGCTACAGCCATGATGATAAACGGGCAGCAGCTTGGCTCCATCGGGCTTTGGAGCGATATAATTTCCCTGCACATATGGTTGGTAAGCCCACCTCGACGAGGAAAGTGCCAAGCAACCTTCGTCCGATCTTCCGTGATCGCGAAGAATTATCTGCTGGTCATGATCTGGGAGAAAAAATAGAGGCAGCTCTTCGAATTTCAGAGAGCTTGATAGTTATTTGTTCGCCTTCTGCAACGCGTTCTTACTGGGTTAATCAGGAAATTTTGTTTTTTAAACGCATGGGTCGCGAAAGAAATATATTTGCCCTGATTGTCGACGGTGAGCCTAATGCGACCACCGATATAAGCGAGAGTTTTCCAGAATCGTTGAAATACCAGCTCGATCTGGCTGGGGAACTAACTAACATCCGCTCTGAGCCTTTAGCGGCAGACTTACGTGCAAGCGGAGATGGTCGCCGCCTTGGTCTACTCAAACTAATCGCTGGCTTAGTTAACCTCCCTGTCGCCGACCTAGTTCAGAGAGATTTGGCGAGGGCTCGTAAACGCATGACGGTTGTCACGGCAGCCGCGCTCAGTGCCATGTTAGTAATGAGCGGACTAACATGGACTGCGGTTGATGCTAGAAAAAGAGCAGAAGAAGGCCGAGCGCAAGCAGAAGGGCAAATTGAATTTATGTTGACGGATTTACGTAAAGAGGTTCAAAAAGTGGGCAGATTGGACGCTCTGCAAATCGTTGCTGATCATACGCTTGCTTATTATAAACAGTATCCGCCAAAACCATCAGATGTGGACGCAGTTTCAAGATTAGCTCGCGCCAAACAATTTTCGGGTGTAACTCTTTTAGAGGCCAAGCGTCAAAAAGGAGCCATAAGTTTACTGAATGCGGCTTTGGAGACCGCCAAGGCAGCTTATCAGTCCGACCCGAATAACCCAGAACGCGTGTTTGCAGTATCACAAGCAGCATTTTGGCGCGGTAGTGCAGATTTTGAGGCGGAAAACTATTATGGCGCTACGCCATTTTATGACATGTACTCTAAGTACGCTGCTGAATTGATGGTATTAGAACCTAACTCTTTGCGCGGTAGGACTGAATTTCCTATGGCGGAACTCAACGTAGCAATTTTGCTACATAAAAATGGCAATAATTTCGGCGCGATAAAAACTATTAACAAGGTTCTACCTACTCTTGAGGATACTTATCAGTCATTTGCTGAAAATGACGATTTAGCGCTAAATCTCGCCTACAGTTATGGCTGGGCCGCTGATTTCCATTTCTTTGTTTCACTGCCTACGGCACGTAAATACCGTCAAGCTCAACTTGACTTAATATCTAAGCTCAACAAACCTGGCCAAGATGACGCATATTTAAGACATCAACAATTACTGGCGGTTGTAGGGTTGAGCAGGGTTCTTTTAGAGAGCGAAGAGTATGAAGTGACACTTGAGCTGATAAGTGAGCATATGGCCGATTCAGTCGGCCTGCAAGCATTAGACCCGTCGAGTAAATATTATGAAGAAAATGTCAAATTTTTGGAAAAATTTCGCTATACTGCTCAGGTTTGTTTGAAAAAAGAAGGCATTGGCGAAAAATGCTAAACGCAAAAGGGCAATAATTTTAAACGTAGGAGAAAAATACGATGGAACGAAAAATGGTGATAATGCATAAGGAAGACGGAGTGTCTTTGGAATGGGACACTGGTCAGGATAGAGGAACAGCCTTGGATAAAAAGATGTTTAAGCGTTGGACAGACGACCCGCGATGGACATCTCGTGAGTGGGTAGATTATACGAAAAACACGATGGGGTTTGGTATGGAAACTAATGACACGGCGATCATTCGTATTTCGGATCAACCCCAGTTTAGGAAGTATGAATTTAAAGATTTTGTTCGCCCTATTGGGCATCGCAATGCTTTATGGGAAGAAAAGGCAATTAGTATTGATGATGCGCGCAACTTGGAAATGCAGTTTACGGATCACAAAGCCAAAGATTGCTTCATTGAATACAAAAAAAGCGCGGACGAAAGAAGCCTGACAATTAAATATGTGGGACCAAATGCAAAAGATATAGGAGTTATCATCTATTTTGCCTATGACCTATACATGAGAGAAGGGGGCACCTCTACCAATTATTATTGGATAGGCCCAGTTATTCGAAATGATGGATCTGGCCCAGGAGGTGGTGGTTAATTCTAGACGGTGGCATCAAATCCACTTAGAGTTTGTGAATGAACCAAAAACAAGCAACAGCATATATTCTTGACTTGGCACGGGCGGGAGCGTTTGACTTCGCCCTTAAAGAGTATCATCGACTTAAGCTCGATCATGAATGTCATGATGAAGACGTCATGGCGTTGCTTGGACGTTTGTACAAAGATCGTTATCTTGCTGGCTCTCCTGCCAACACACAAGAGGCGGCACAATTATCGGTACAAGCCTATGAAAAGGCTTTTATCGCAAGCGGCGGGGTTTATTCTGGGATTAATGCTGCAAGCATGAGCTTTGTGGCTGGGGACGAGCCAGTTAAGATCGCAATGAAAGCGCAAGACATATTGACGCTCTTGCCCTCAACACCACAGCTAAACGCTGAAGTCCTTTATTTTATAGAAGCGACACGAGCCGAGGCTTTCCTCTTGCTTGGCCAGCGCAACAAAGCTCGCTCGGCGCTGAAGCTGGCATGGAATTATGATCCACTGAACTACATAGCGCATGCTTCAACACTGAAGCAATTTCACATGATCGAGAAACATCAGGGTGCAGATAGCTTTTGGCTTGATTCATTTAATCCGCCACGTTCGATGCATTTTACAGGCCACGTTTTCAATAGTTCGATATTTAGTATGGAACAATTGGAGACATTTCGGGAAAGTATATCGAGCGCTATTCAGCAGCAAGATGTTGGTTTCGGGTTTGGCGCTTTGGCGGCCGGTGCTGATATAGAGTTTGCTGAAGCGCTTTTGGCTGAAGGTTGTGAACTTCACGTTTTTTTGCCAAGTGACATCGAAACTTTTGTCGAAAATTCCATTCTGCCCTTTGGTCAAGAATGGTTGCCACGCTTTAGAGTATGCCTTGACCGAGCAGAGAGCTTCACTATTGCCCAATGGATAGGAAGCACGACGGGTGCAGAACAAACCCGCCGTGCTCAACAACACACGAGTGTGTTATCCATGGGCTCAGCTCTGCATTTAGCCCAATTACATTTGGTTGACGCCATACAAATGGCTTTCTGGGATGGGGTTAAGAGCTCCACAGGGACAGGTTGGGATGTAGCAATATGGGAAGCACAAAACTTGTCACGCATAAATTTTTCAGTCCCGAAAGAACACCCAAAAAAACCAAAGACACATATTAGCCCCTATAGCTATCATGCCTTTTTATCAGGTGTGGATATGCAGATGCAGTCCTTCCCCGTCTTGCAAGACGCTATATTAGCCGGCTTCATTGCACGTAATGAAAACCCGGAACATCCTGTTGTTCTCGAACTGGCAACATACCCGAATACTCCGCCATCTGAAGATAGGATTCGAACTTTGCTGGACGCCGCACTTCCGGGAAGCTTTATTGTCTCGCAGAGTGCCGCTAGCCATGCCAACTTATTTTGCCCTCGCACTGTGGCTGTGTCAAAATTTGAAATTTTATCGAGCGGCGAGCAATTGTTCGCACTCTCACCATTACCAAACTTATATTAGGTTATGACCCCCTGCAAAACCTAGGTGCAACCGGCGACCAATTTACCAAAATCTCTCACAATCAGCGCTCCAGCTTTTCGTTCAAGGACACTGGCTGTGCATAGATCAGATACGGTACGTGAAATGGACTCGCGGCTTGTACCAATTTGTTTGGCTAGCTCAGAAAAAATTGGCACTGGCCGGATCACATGCAAGCCCGGTGATTTGCCCACTGGCATGGCAATGCGGCAAAGCTCTGCGCAAACTCGGCCTGGCGTCGACAAGGTGGAGCGCTCAATTAACCTGCATGACATGTTATGTAACCGTCCGTGTAGCCCCTGGTTAAGGGTATAGGTAAATTCTGCATTTTCCTTACAAAATGCCTCAAACGCACCAATATCAATTTTCATGACTTCAAGCCGGGATAACGCCTGAAATTCCAAGTGTTTGGTTTCGTCTCCCCCTTCATAGGCGAAAAATTGACCTGCGCTGAAGGTTTCTAGCCAAACCTCGTCACCATTTTTGGAATAATAAGAAGTTTTGAGTCTGCCTTTGCGAACAAAACCTACAAATTCCCGTGGCCTACCCGCAGCGCTCACAATTGTATTTTGCGGCAATTCGGTCATGCGAACATGCTCTAACAGGCCATCGGGGAGGGCGGCAAATATGCCCCAATCATCCACACGGTTCTCCTTTTTTACCAAAGAAGTAATAATGGCAACTTCTGCAGGTGGGTCAAGCCTACAAAGAGGCGGCACGGGCATCACAGCAACCTCTCGGCCACACCAACTTATTGTATAACAGTAATCGGAAACGGGAAAGGTAGTTATTACAAAGCAACCTTGAGCTTATAGCTAAGCTTAATATATCTACTCAGATATTAACTGTTCAGCTAACTCAGATATTTTGGCTTTCACCTGTTTGGGCAGTTGTGTTTCAGGACCGCTAGCTATACCCGACCAAAGCGTCCGGCCATCAGAAATTGAAACTGCATGCAATGCTATAGCAGGATGCCCATCCCAGAGTATGAGATTACCAATGACAACAATTTGTGCATTTGGTTCGGGCTTGATGTTCAGATTTTTATTTTGTGTAATTTCGATCGTCAACAACTCTGTGACCGCAGTCGCTAACGCCGTAAATTGCACATCATGTGTCTCATTCAAAACTGGCTTCACAAAAATATGTGTAATTTGTTTGGTGTCATCAAAGTTTCTAAAAGACCCGAAAACAATTAAAACAATAATTGTGAAAACGGCCAACAAGCTTAGTAAAAAATTTTGTCGACGAAAAGTAGGCACGAGAGGTGTGGTCAAATTCTGTTTTAGTGCCGCTTCACTCAAAGGTGTGGTTACCGTAGCGATCATACGATAGCCACGCTTGGGTAAAGTTTCTATATAATTGGGACTTCGTGCATCATCTCCCAAGGCACGACGAATGTCAGAAATTACGACAGCAACACTATTAGGGCTAATGAAGCGTCCACTCCAAACGTGTTGAATAATCTCTGCGTGAGTAACGAGCTGGCCTGGGTTTTGGCATAGAAACTCAAGTAATGACGAAGCTCTATTTTCCAACCGATTATTGGTATTTTCTTTTGTTAATGTGCCAATTAAAGGTGAAAACTGCCAAGCCCCAACACAAATTGTCTCGTTTGATTTTATTATCATTTGAACGTTTTACACGAAGTTTTGGTATCCTTAAAGAACATTGTAATTTCAGCACGTTTTCTTTATTTGACTTTTCTCTCTATATCCACCCTGATCGCGACATTCACATCAGGAGTTTTTCCTGCGTAAAGTCGTTCACTATATTACAATTACATTTCAAATTTTGCTTGTATTCGCAAGCGTAGCCGAGGCTAAGACCTTACAGTTTGAGGGAAGCACTTGGACTGCAGGAGACTATGAGGATAGCACGGCTCGTGTTGAAATTTTCCAAGGACGCAAGGCTTTATTCTTGCAGCGCAATACTGCAGAGCTAGACGGCTCTGATCTACGCGATGTTGTTATTGAATATGAGTACGCTTCTTCTCACGCTTCAGGTTTTATTGGTGTTGATTTTCGTATGAATGACGAAACAGCTAGCCTAGAACAGTTTTATACGCGCCCGCACCAGTCTGGGCAACCTGATGCAACACAATATATGGTTATGATAAATGGGGTGGCTACGTGGCAGCTTCACGCTGGGCCAAATGATGCAACGGCAACTGACCTTACCGTAAAAGAATGGATCAAGGTGAAAATCATAGCCATTGGAGATCGTGCAGATGTTTTTGTAAACGACATGGAAACACCCTTACTACATGTCCCTAACTTACGCTATGATGGAGGAAAGGGGAAATTTGCAGTTTACGCATCTGACCGCTCATGGCGAAAAGATACTGGGGCATATTTTTCAAAAATATCGGTTCGAGAAACTACAGATGAAGATAAAATTGTTGGTATACCCAAACCTGTTGTTCCATTGCCGGATGGACTCATTTCTCAATTTCAAGTATCCGTCCCTTTTTTAGAGGCAAACATTGACAATGTTTTTGATCTTTCGGAGTTGGACAGCCCACCCAATGAATGGCAAATCCTAGACGTTGAGGATAATGGCGTAGCAAATTTAGCACGTACAACTCCAATTGCTGACAAGAAAAATACTGTCTTGGTTCGCATCAAAATAAATTCAGATAAAGATATACACCGGTTATTAAAATTTGGCTATTCTGACCGTATAAGGCTTTTTGTTGACGGCAAGCTTGTTTTTGCTGGCAATGCTAAATGGCGTTCTCGCGATCATCGCTTCCTTGGCACCATTGCACTTGCAGACAGCATCGCAATTCATCTTGATAAGGGTGAAACCGAGATAATAGCGGCCATATCAGAGTCTTTTGGAGGGTGGGGCTTCATGGCTAGTCTTGATAGCCGAGAAGATTTGGAAGTTTCTCCAAAATGAAGCTGCTTGAAGCACTCAAGCGATATCCTGCGCCTTTTACACTCTGATGGAACAGTGTGCTGCCCGTGTTTTCTGTGCTAAATATGCGTGAAAA
>Ga0209345_10004599_pt1 | contig 13229 bp, 19 predicted proteins | sample Cruoilmetagenom7_FD_187294 | JGI IMG/M metagenome (GOLD analysis project Ga0209345, IMG submission 187294) | Oil polluted marine microbial communities from Coal Oil Point, Santa Barbara, California, USA - Sample 7 (SPAdes) (version 2) | ecosystem: Environmental > Aquatic > Marine > Oil seeps ...
CAGGTCCATCGCCATCACCTTCACCGTCTTTTCCTTCTTGGCTTGCTTGTTCCGCCAATGCTTCTTTCACACGTTGTTCGATAACCTTTTCGTTTTCCGCTTCAACTTCTTTTCGGATTTCCGCTTCCGTCTTCACTTGAACGTGTTGTGGAATAATCACCGTGTCGTCTTCTTCTAACTGCGAAGGATCGTGAAGAACAATCATTTTTGAATAACCATGCACCGCATAATTTTTCGTCATTCTTTCGAATCTTCCTTTGTCGTAACATACACGATCAATTTTCACCGCGTTTTTAACTTCACCCGGACGATCGATGATTTTTACAAGCGCCACGACGTAATGTTTACGATCCGCGTGTGGGATCTTTTGTTTCAAACCTTTTACAAGATCTTCGCTAATTGCTTTCAATTCTGCGTGTGCATTATCGAAATTGTTTGCTTTGATTTTTTTCATTTTAAGTAATGATTTTAATTAAACTTTTATTTATTCGCCTTCGATCGGTTCCGGCGGAATTGGCGGATTTGGTGGCGTTGGTTCGCCTTCATCCCCTCTTTTCTTCCTTTCTTCGATCATTTCGGTGTTGTACAAAGATAATTCTTTTTTGATACGCTCAACCCTTGACCAATATTCAAGGTCAATTCCAAATTGCGTGATGTCAATGTTTTCGGCTTCAAACTGTGAAATGAATTGAAGAAAATTCACTTTTAAGTTAAATTCAAAAACGTCCACAACGCCTTTGTCTTTTAAGTCGGCAACTTCAACAACCGACGACATTGGATAAGGATCCAAATCAAGCAACATCAACGCACGATTCAATTTCGTCGAATTGCCTTTGTATTTTGTTTGCAATAACTGTTTGTAAATGTTCAATTGTTCTTCGAGCGGAAGCCCGATTTTCTTGGCATTTTCAAATCTCAATTGCAAGTCTTCTTCGCTAATTAAATAAAATTCAGTTCCGAAATTTGCTTCAACTTTTAATTTTAAGTTTTGATAGTATAATCCGCCAACTGTGTTCACAATCCATTTGTAAAGGAAATCAAGTTCATCCTTTGTTCTTAACAAGATCGTTTCCATGGATGCGAAAGATCCTTTCATTTGCATTTCGTTGACCGCTTCTTTGTTCATTACTGAATTGATCCCGACGGTCTTCAACCTTACTTCCAATTCAAGGTTGTCAAGTTTTTCGGGAACATATTTCAATTTATCCGTGTCGGGAAATATCATTCGGAAAACACCTTCACCATTCTTTGCGTCGGCTTTCACGTTTATTCCGATATGTGTTCCCGGACCGATATGTTGTCCATGATCCGCACCGCCACAAACACCACAAGTTGTCCAAACTGTTTTCGTTATGTCCTTCGCGGGATCCACGATCACTTCTTCGGGAACCGCGCCATCTTTACATTGAGGGTTTCCGCATTTCTTTTTCGGGGCTTCCGTTACAGGAAAAGGACCATAATGATCCAAATAATTTCGATAAATATCAAATATTGTCCAATCTTCCATTTTGGCAAGTGCCGAAGAAAAGGCAACGCGACGCGCAAAATTGTTCTTTGAATTTGAAGGGGACTTGATAAATGATCGCCCGGGGCAATGCCCGATTTTGTGTTTTGATTCCGATACAAAAACGAATTCGTCGGAATTAGATTTTTTAGAATAGACGAAATATGATTCTTCGTCATAAACTGAATAAAGCGTTGTCACAACTTCTTTGTCCGCGACTTGTTCCACGCTTTGTGAATGAATAAAAGCGATATAATATAAATCGCCATGACTATTCTTGAATTTAGCATCGTGAAGTCGATCGCTATCAATCAATATTAAAAATGGGATCCCGTTTTCATCAATATCAACAACAACAAATGAATTTGGCTTGTTCTTGAATACTTCAACGGCTTGTTCTTGGATCCATTGATCCGGATCGTTTTCGTCGATCCATTCGTTTAGTCTTTCAATGTTGCGATCACCTTCAACATTAAAAAATCGATTCTTTCCGTCAAATACTTTAAAAAAGTCTTTTAAGATTGAATCCGATAATTGAACAATCGGCAATGGATAGCGTGAAAACTGCAAAACGCGATCAAACTTTTTAGCCGATCGCGCCTTCATTATCGCCATGATTTCTTTCCAATACGATTCCGTTGACAATTCGTGTTTGCTCATGTCTTCCGTGAACACACGCAATTGTGATTCTATGTTTTTAACCGATTGGATTTGCTTTTTGTGACGTGGATTTTTCAAAATTTCCATCGCCGATAGTTTGTTCAATTTCATTGGATTTTCGGGTGTTTATGATTTCGCTTTCGCAATCTCTTTTCCGTTATACGTAAAACCTTTGTCATTTAACTTCCATTGACTGTTGGATAAATTTAAAAGTTTATTCGCTTGACCGATTGGAAAAGATCTTTCGATCCCTTTTCCACCCTTCTTGAAATCTTTGGATATTAATCCAACTTTGATTTCTTCCGGCTTTTTGTCTTCTGCCATAATGAATGATTTGTGTCAACCGATCAATTAAAGATCTGTCAACGGATTAAAATTAGGTGATAAGATGACCAAGTTGTCGGACCATCCCGCTTCAAGTTCGAAAGACATTGAAATCGTGTCTTTTGTTCCGAACCCGGCGTTGTTACGATCGGAAACAAAAACCGATTGAACGCGGAATCCTTCATAAGCGGAACCGGCTGTGATTTCAGTCACGGCGATTTTCCCACCTTGCAAGAACAAGTAAACAACTAAATTTCTTTCGCAATTTAAAGCCTTTAACGCTTTTTCAACTGTTGAAGATAACGACTTAAACATACAAGAAAATGAAGAAGGGTTCACGCCTTCAACTTCTTCAACGCCGTTCAATGTTGAATTATCACCACCACCCGTTGTGATAGCTTCACCGGCTTCGATCGTTGGATCGGCTCCGATTAATGGTGTGACAACGATTTTCGTGTCATCTGTCGCGGTCATCAATGCTTGCCATGCTGACAATTCAAGGATGTCACTTGGGGTTACTGCCCCCGAATCAAAAATTGTTCCGCTTCTTTGGAAACCTAATCTTTGAATTTGTTTTAAATCAACGCCACACGCTTCCGCGATTATCTCTACCAAGGAAGAAGGCGCCGGACAATTACAATCCATAACTTTTGTGTTTTAATTAAACAAATGATTTTTAGAATTCGCGATTGCGTTCCCTTGGCAAGTCAAATAATTCTTTTCAAAAGTAACAAAAAATACGGGCATAAAAAAAACGCCATCCAAATCGGATCGCGTTTTCATTTATAAAATCTTTTCTTATAGTGCTTTAAGCCTTGTCGGTTCGGGCTATTCCGCCACTACCACTTCCAAACATATTGACGACTAAATTTTCCGTTCCCGGTGGCGGGACCGTCCTTTTAAATGTCAATAGATCTTCTTTGATTAAATTGGTGCAATACAAGAATCGACAATCTTCGATTTCTGTTTGTATTGCTAAAAAATAACCACCGCTTTCGTGATTAACCTTTTGGGCTGTGACTTTGAATTGATCATTCAATTGGTCCACTTCCATGGATCCAAGATCAACGATTGCCACAATTCCTTGGTCGCCAACGTCGTCCACGATCACTTTGACATAATCGTTTCCCACATCATAAACCGGCGAACTTGCAAGAACGGATCCCATAAATAGGAAAGTAACCGCAAGGAAAAATAATTTCTTCATGTGTTTTGGTTTTAATTGTTAAACTTCTGTGAACTCAAATGTAATAAAAATTATCTACTTAAAGCGTAATTCGCACCGATCGCCAACCAACCGATCACCTTTCGAATCTTCTTAACCTTTAACCTCATTACTCTTTTTAAATATTGTAGTTCTTTTTTCATATTCAAGCATTTATGATTAAAAAGCAAATTTAAGGATCATTCGGATCCAATTCGATTTTATTCCATTAAGAGTAAGAAACTTCGATGTCATCGAAATCAAGATAAAATAATTCATTCATCATAAACGCGTCCCACGCATCCGGTGAATTGTTATCCAAAAAGACTTTCATTTCTTCTTTCTTGATAACAACCAATTTTCCATCGCTGTTTGGCTTTCCACGTTTTATCGCTCTACGCTCATACAACAATTGTTCTTTCAATGTCCGGTCCTTTGAATATGGCATATTCGCGACGTGTTCCGGAATGTAGTATTCGCCACGCATTATCGCGTCACCCGTCTTGAAGTAACATTGTGATTTTAAGTTTTGATAGTTTTCACCTTTCTTCGGACGACCGCCGTTCATAAATTCGATCGCACCATCAATGAATCCATCCACAAAACCACCGACGCCATCATTATCGAATACAACGTTCGAATAACTGACAAAGTGTTTTCGCGCCATCTTCTTGATTCCGTCGATCACCTCGTTTCCTTTGCTCTTATCCATAACAAGGAAATCGATCATCATTCTTCCTTGCCATACATAAACAACAAATTTGTCGGATCCTTTCAATGCGATGTCGGTCGTGATTCTTCTTGGTTCATATTTCGAAAGATCCGCAACATACGTATTTGTGAAGATGTCCCGTGTTTTAAAGTAGTCCAATATATCATCACCACCAATCTTCACGTTCCAATTCCCCATCAATAACCTTGACTTTTCTTCTTCGGACTGTGAATTCAAGTTCCCTAAATATCCCGGATCGACTTTTAAAAGTTCCTTATTATCATAAATGGATCCACCAATGAATGTCAAAGACTTGACAAAGTGATCCGGCGCAACCCCCGATTTCTCGCATAGTTCTTCGAGAACGTGCCACCCTTTTTCGATCACTTCTTCTTTGCTATCGCCCCAAATATAATTGTTATTATCAACCATGAAGTAACGCAACACACCTTGACGTTCCGGAATTGGGAATCCATCTTCGCCAATCCACCAATCAATGAATTCACGAACCCATGAATCCGGGTCGGGGTTACAAGTTGCCCGAACATAAGGTTTCACGCCACTTGTTGATCTATTACGCGAAAGAAGATAAAAAAACATTTTCTTCGTGAAGTGTGTTAATTCATCGAAGCCAATTAGCGGGATTTCGGATCCTTGCCAATCATAGATGTTCTTTTCATATTCTAAATGCGAAAACTTTAATTTCACGCCACTTGTGAAGGACCATTCAAGTTGAGATCTTCGAGGGGTTGCCCCGTCAATCAAGGAAAACAACTTTTCCGAAGCATCCCACAAACCACCTTCCGCGCGAATCATTGGATTCGTTCTTCTGAATATAACACCACCGAATCCCTTGTTGTTTACATTTCGAAGTGATTCAAGTAATAAAGTGAAAGTCTTTCCAACACCCGCGGCCCCGCCACCGATCACAATATCCGCCGGGCTTGACAATGCCATTTCTTGATAACCCGATTGGGGTTTTATGTATTGGATTTGCGACATTTATTCAATTATGCTTTTTTGTTTGGATCTTCCTTTTGCGCCACTTCACCACGTCCGTTGTCCGGAAGTTGGAAGACCGTGACTTGCTGTGTGATTTCTTTTCCGTCCGTCGTAATATCCAATGACGCTTTCGTTCCATACATCTTCGGATAAAACTTCGCCACTTTCCATTTCAATGTGTTGATCAATAAGTGTCCTTGTGAATATGTCATGTTCCCTTCTTCAACTTCTTGTTCTATTTCGGCGATTCTTTCCATTATAGATTCGGTTTTGTCTTGCAAGGCCCCCACATACAGGTTCAATAATTCAAGATTTTCCCGTTTCCACTTGCACCAAGTTGAAAAGACCGGATATTTTCTTTTCTTCTTCAATATTGCTTTGATGTTCCCACCCTCGCGGATTTCGTCACAAATCAATTCGCATAATTCCTTATTATATTCACTTGGTCTTGCCATAACGTCTTTTTTAGATCTTCACTTTTCGTGACGTTTCTTGGACTTTAAATTGAAGGTTTTGAATCCATTTTGCACGGATTTACATCATTTGACTTCATTTCTTGTCCCGTAAGAAACGATAAAACAAAGATATAAAAAAACCAACATCGTTTCCGGTGTTGGTTTGAATGGCAATAAATAAACAAGTATTACACTTTATTCATAGGAGTTTCAAAGATACACTAAAACTTGATCTTTTCGTAATTATGTTTTTTCAATACCTCAACAAATAACCATTCAACGAAGATGGCTTGCCATTCTTGCGTGTCCCTTACAATGTCGCATCCCGTCCGGTCCCCGTAATACCAAAGTACATGAACCAATTCGTGAACAAGGATCCTTTTGTTGAAACTTTGAAGCGTCAACAATATTCGTTTTTCGCCTTTTAGTATTGAATCTTTTCCCGATTCCAACCAAGTCACCGTGTTGACAACTTGATAATCCTTGAAATCATATTCCGGAATTTGGTATCGTTGCGAAGTGAATGTTCGAACTTCTTGTTCGTTCTTTCCGATCACAACGTCCAATGTCCAAAGTGATGGTTTCAATGGAATTTCTTTAAATCGGATCATTAATTTCGGTTTTTAAAGTACAATTCAACTTCTTGACAAATACTTTGGATCTTCCGGATGTCCTTCGAATGAACCGCCACTTTGATCACATCCATCATTTTTGATTGTTCTTTGACTTCGAAATGGACAAACCCTTTTTTCTTCAATGTCTTTTTGAATTTATTGGTCTTGTATTTATCACAAGCAATTCCGACCAATTTCGCTTCGTCGCTGTTTGGCGCTTTGCACCCGTCTTTACACATCCCGTTCGACACCGGGCAAACGTCAAAGACGCATTTTTTTGATTCTTCCATAAGTGAATGTATTAAATTGAAAAACCCGATCAGTGCGTTTGCGTGCATGGATCGGGCTTCAAATGTTATGTTATGCTATTAACCAACAATTTTCATTAAGATGTTCAAATATAATTGATTTAAAGAGTTTTACAATTATTTTTCGTTGAAATTGTAATTCCAATGATAAACGAACCTAAAACACAATATTTGAACGAACACTTCTTCCCATACCTTTGAAACACCAAAACCGATCGGCAAAACCCAGGTCCCGAAATCTAATTCGAAATCAAACTTTTTTCTTTTTTTCATAATTTATGTATTTGTATCAATTACAATTCTTTGTCTTGCTTGTTCTTGCAAGTCAACATCAACGTCGTTCCAATCATAGCCGTTCACAACCTCATGGAATCGTATTCCTTGAATATGATCAATTTTGTTGATCATAGTATAAGCGACATAAGTTTCACCTTTCCTTGCGATCCATTCACGAAAAAGAGATCCGGAAGGCGTTATCACACCAACCCTTTTTTTCGATCGTTCCATGGATCCTTCGATCGCTTTTTCAAATTCTGACTTTTCGGGTCTTGGTCGGCAACCATCCTTTGTCATTCCCGGACATTCGTTTTTAGACCATCCACATTGACAATTCCCGTTGACAACTTCAAAGTCTTCAACTTTTATTTCGTTTACTTCTTCAACCCAAGTTCCTTTGTTGTATAATTCAGCAAGGAAATTCGACGGTGTGTTGTCGTCCTTATGCTTGATCATTGCCATTTCTTCTTCCGTTTCCGGATGACTGTATAAAACAACTTTTCCGCCGATTGCTTTTGCTATGGCATCACAAATTCTTCGCGATAATTTATCGCCATCAAAATATCGTTTTGATGTCCAATGAACGATTTCGCCTTCGAAGTCTTCATGGAAGTAATTGAAAAATTCAATTGGATTTTCAAATCCATCGTTGATCGCTAATTCCAAAACTTCATCCGCGTCCAATATCATTCCATCAACTGCAACGCGTGGTATTATTTGACCTTCTTCATACTTGATCAAAACGTGTTCCGTCCCGGTGCAAATCTTAACGGGCGCAAATTGAAAACGATTCGATTGTCTTGAATTGATTTCAAAATGGATCTTCATTCCTTCTTTCCACCTTCCGATGGATCTTCGCATGGTATGGATCTTGTTCGGTTCGTCCGTGATCTGTCGATCGAATTCAATTCGTTCCGCTTCCGTCTTTAGAAATTTAGTGACGTAACCATCGTAATATGGAACGATTTCAATTGGATCAAAACCACCAAGGATCTTTCCAACAAAATGTGTTGGCATCCCGCCAATAATATCAATTTTTGGCGGGAATGTTTGTGAAAATGCTAAATTCATTTAATTGTCTTTTGGATCCACAATTTCCACATTCTTCCATTGTTCTTCCATGGATCTTTGATTGTATGAATGTGCGGCCCGCATGAACGCGTCTTGCATTTCTTGGAATGTTGGCGCCCCAATTTCCGGATCCAATTCCATTTCGTCGATCGCTTTTCCAACGCCATCCATCATTCCTTTGTATAGCATTTTACAACGGTTCAAACTCTTTTCTTTGCGATCAAGAACAATTTTGTCCATTGCTTGTTTCTGTTGATCGGCTTTGTTTAACTGTTTTTTAGGAATCATATTTTTGACATTCCCTTTTCCTTTTGACATCTGTTTTGGTTTTAAAATTAATTATTATTCATCTTTATTGTAACTTTTACAATCATGGTCTTTTTCGAACTTAATATCCGCGATGTCTTCATCTACATCACAAAAGAAAATTGTTTTTCCTTTTCCGAACATTTTTACGCACTCTAAACAATCACTACAATTAGCCATTATTTATCCAAGAATTTAACATCCGAAGGTGTCGGCGTGTGTATTTGTCCGTTTTCGTCTTCGATGATAGCAACCGACAACGTCGCCACCTCGTTTTCACCTTCTTCAATTTCGGATCCCCATTGATGGAACAATCCTTTTTTCTTCGTTACTATGAGCCAATCTTTTCGATCCAAATCCTTTCTTTCTTCGTGTGGCTTCATTTCACGGTTGACCACGAATTCAACCGGTCTTTTCTTTTTTGCTTCCATCCTTTCTTGTGGTGTTGGTTGTGAAAATATTAAATAAAACACAACGATTATACTTGCGATAACTATTCCCATTATTTACGTTTTCTTATTGAATCCCTTAACGCTTTTAGTCTTTTAAATTCCTTCGGATGATTTCGCACCGCCCAAAGATCGAATCTTTTTTCTTCAACCATTATCATGGGACGATTTACGTGTGTAAAAATCAAACGATCTTCAATGTATTCAACATCTTCCGGATTCGAAACCGAAGCGTGTCCACATTGCGGGGATCCTTGACCTTCCGTGGTCTTAAAATATCCCGTTGCGTTTTGATTGTCAATGATCCATTTTTCGCCAAGATATTCAATTTCTATTCCTTGACGTCTTGTTCCGACGATTGCGTTTTGCCAATGCAATGGCGTTTCCGCCACTTCTGTCACCGTGTATTCCAAACCCTTTATTTCGGCGGGTTCACCGTTCCAATATCCTTTCATATTCTTTTAAATTCTGTGTGATCAATAATCCATTCAAATTTTCTTTTTGGATAATCCCATGAAAAATATGTGATCACCAATGGCATTTCCCGAACCATCACGTCTTCTTGATATTCGGGCGCATCTTGTCTTATTTCTTCGATTTCATATTGCTTTGACAATAATTTAATCGCTTTCCTTGTGTTTCCTGTCAACATTGTTGAAACTTTCAATGTTTCTTCCGCCATATCAAATCGCGGATGACAATCAAGGACCGGTGGCATCATACTACAACAACCCATCTTTAAAATTTTGTATTTGGGAATGTCTTTTCCGCCAACCATTTCGGCAATTCTAATTCGTTTTTGTCCGAATTGAAATTCACTTGCGATTTCGGAAACCATTCGGGACCCCCTTCACAATCCAAATAAAATGATTTTGTTGTTTCACGGATGAACTTCGCTTCGATGATCACCGGATTTTTAATTTCTTTAGGTTCCTTTTTTTTGCTCATTTTCTGTAATAACCACGACCCGTGTGTTGACGTGGATTTTTTAAAAGTTTAATAAATTTGCTATTGTTCACGCCCCTTCTATAAAGTTGCGTTTTTCCTTTTTTTGGATGATCCATTGCCGTGGCAATAGTTAAGTTCAAATTTCGTTTCGATGAATCCTTTTTGTAATAAACATTTATTCGAACCGGCTTCGACGAATAATCAAATTCCTTTTCAAAAGAAATCATGTGGTTTTTTTCTTGATGACACAAGAAAATCCAATCGCGGTTTTTTGCAAGGCGTTTGATTTCGTCAACAACGTTTTTTAATACTTCAATTTCCATACTATGAATGTTCACCGCAAATCCGACAAGCGATTCCCGTTTGTGTTTCAATTAATTCATCGTGATCACACTTTGATGGCTTGTCGATATGATCTTTAAAATATCGCCACACAAATTGTTTATGCGGTTCGTTTGAAAGAAAACGCCATGTCATCGCGTTGAAGTCATACCAACCGACCGTGTGATCTTTTGTTTTAGTGTCGTATATCAAAACATCAATGGAAAGCCCGTTTTGTGCTTTGCTTAATTCACCGGGGAATTCCATTGATGAAGTAAATCCATTATTCTTTGACATTCGCGAAACTTTTTTGACGTTTCACAAATGATCTATGATCGATTTTCGCTTTTATTCCCCACACTAAATTGATTAACGTGAAAGCAAAACCCAGGACCAAACACAAGGGCCCTTGATATTGCCATTTCATAGCAAATAAAGAAACCGCCATGAAAATGATTCCAAATAAAAAGTTTATAAGCCTATAAAGCCCAACGCGCACCAATGCGTCGTTTTGTTGATTCTTGTAAATACTATCAATCAAGTTCAATTCTTTTTCGCCCAATTCTTTTCCGAATTTCCTTTTCATATTGAACCACACGAAGAATCTTTCTTCGCTGTCGTTAAGTCCAACGCTTAATTCTTTGCGTTTTTGTTCTTGGTTTTTTAGATCGTTTAAAACTTCCATTATAAATCTTTTTTAAGGTTTTCAAATATGTGACATACAACATCGACGGTCCATCCGTTTCCTAACATCTTATATCTTTGAGTGTCACTAACAACTGACGTGTAGTCGTCCGGAACTGTTTGAAGTCTTTCACATTCGATTGGGGTTAGTTTTCTTATATCTTCCCAATTAGTCACATAATTGTCCTTTTGAACGGTTGTCAAACAATTGGTTTTTCCATCACTTCTTGGTTCAAGTCTTTGGGTTGTTAATCCTTTGGTTTTCATTTTATGATCTTGCCTTTTACCGTCAACGATATATCTTCCGCGTTGCGCCACACAAGTCACAAAATTCCCCGACCAATTGGCATACTGTCGCGCCGTCATTGTGATCGCTTTTTCGGGATTAACTGTCATGTATTTTTTCTTTAATCTTTCCGGCGCGTGTTTGTCCAACCATGCTTTCCATTTGTCCGTGATTAAATATTTTTCATCAACTTCGTTTTGAAGAATATCCCCAACGATGATTCCTTTGTCAACGGGTTGTTCAACACCTTCAATGTTTGTCCAATAAAGACGGCGTCTATTTTGAGCGCTTAACAATCCACTATTTATCAATATTGGTTCCACACCAAGATGTTCGGAAATAACATCTTTATACAATTGTTTCATCACTACATTTTCAAGAACGAACTTTATATTTGGATTTCTTTCCTTTAATTCTTTGTACAATCGAACAAACTCGAAGAAAAGCGCACTTCTTGGATCGTCGAAGTTTGCTTGTTTTCCGGCGAATGAAAATCCTTGACACGGACTTCCGCCAATTATTAAATCAATTATCGGAAGATCTTTCGAATCAACCTTGGTCACGTCGCCAATCTGTTTTGTGTTTGGGAAATTCGCTTGTGTGACCGCGATTCCATATTTATCGATTTCACTTGCAAAGAATTGATCAACTTCGATTCCCATTCGATCCAACGCTATTTGTCCACAACTCATTCCGTCAAATAGCGATAATACATTTATTTTTTTCATTTATTTTCTTGATTTACTGTTATTAAAATTTTTGGATCTTTTCTTTAACTTGCTTCACAAATGCTTCGAAGTCTTCTTCCAATTCATCAAATAAAGGCTTCATTTCCTTAACATCTGAATACGCTTCAATCTCAAATCTGAAAACTTCATCCAAATAATTTGATAACTTTTCTTTTTCCGGACCGATCAATTTGGATCTTTCTTCATCCGACTTCATATCATTAACCGTCTTTTGAACTTCTGTAAAATATTGCGGGAAGTTTTCTTCATTTCTTATTTTTTGGAAATCCAACATCAAACCATAACCAACCAATTGATCGAAATCCTTGTCTTTCTTTAATCCAATGGCTTTCAATTTCTTGATTCTTGATTTTAACTTTTCATCCTTCTTGGCTTCAATTGCCTTTAATTCTTCCGCGATCGATTCAAGTTTCGACTTTAAAGCACGATTAACAACACCAACCATTCCGTCAAATAAAGATTCCAATTGTGGTTCGATTCCGCCTTTTTCATTTAATTGACCTTTGATTTTGTTCACTTCTTCAATATGTTCCGAAGCCGTCATTTGATCAATTCGATCCAAGTAACCTTCTTGAATTGTCGCGATTCTTTTTGTTTGTTCCGCAATTCGTTGATTCTTTTCGTTCAACGCTTTCATTTCCGCCAATTCATCTTCCTTCTTTTGATCGGATATTAATTTTTCGATATGATCCGAAGCCTTCTTTTTTACACGAACGACCATTTCTTGAAACAATTCCTTTTGATCACCAAAATCAATTTCAACCGCGTCAAAAAAGTTCTTAACTTCTTTCACAATATCTTTCCTTTCAATTGTTGCACGCTCAATGAATCTTGATTGTTCAATTTCCATTTTTTGAATCTGTTGGATCCTTTCGTTTTTCAATCCATTGATCCTTGTTTCTTCTTGATCAATCAATGTTGCTTTTTTTGTATTGAAACTTTCCATTTCACGGTCAACAACTTCATCAAATAATGGTTGATATTCTTCAAATTGAATTATCGAAGATTCGTTTTCCGTGTATTCGAATATCTTTTTTTCCGTTGATTCAATTAATGGAAAAGTCAATTCTTGAACCCAAGTTTTTATGGTGTTGCCTATTTCTTCAATCTTGTCCGTGATCTTCTTCACCCTTGCTTCTTCAACCTTCTTTTCTTCGTCCTTCTTGTCTTGGATTATTTTTTCCCAACGATCAATTTCCGTTTGTTGCTTTTCTTCACCCGGTTGAACTATTGAAACCAAACTTTCGTTTTTATCTTTCAATGTGCTTCGGAACTTACGAAGGAAAGTTGCCAACAAACCATCTTGTTTTTGAACTTCCGTTCTTCCCGATTTTAAGTTGGTCCGCCTTTTCTTTG
>Ga0209345_10004600_pt1 | contig 13227 bp, 15 predicted proteins | sample Cruoilmetagenom7_FD_187294 | JGI IMG/M metagenome (GOLD analysis project Ga0209345, IMG submission 187294) | Oil polluted marine microbial communities from Coal Oil Point, Santa Barbara, California, USA - Sample 7 (SPAdes) (version 2) | ecosystem: Environmental > Aquatic > Marine > Oil seeps ...
GGTTCTTGTTTCGGAAAAGGCAATGAAAGGAACGGTTTTTATTCCGCTGCCATTTGCCGCGCCACTAGACTCCGCAGCCGAAACCCTGGAGTATAAGGCTTGTACCGTAAAAATCGAAAAAGCTTAATTTTGCTTTTGAAATCGATGCACCAGAGGAGTTTGGAAGGATGACAAGTCCTCAACCGAAGGAATAAACGATAGGAACAGAGCAAGGAGCTCAGATTATGCGATATCCACAAAATCTAGAGGAAATAAATGCTGATCTAACACCTGAGGTAATGGCTCAGATCGACGAGATCATTGAAAGGCTGAGAGATACACCTGGCAGCCTGATTACCGTATTGGCGGAGGCCCAGGGAATAACAGGCTATCTTCCCATTGAACTTCAGGAACACGTGGCAGCCGGAATGAATATTCCCGGCAGCACTGTTTACGGTGTTGTGACGTTTTATTCGTTCTTTTCCATGGTCCCTAAAGGCAGACATATTATCAAACTCTGCCTGGGAACGGCCTGCTATGTGCGTGGTATTCAAGAAGTCGCGAACCGTCTTGAAAACGAATTGAATATTAAGGTTGGGGAAACGACCGAAGACAGACGATTTTCTCTTGAGGCGGTCCGCTGTCTTGGCGCATGCGGTCTGGCGCCAGCTATGGTTGTTGATGAAGATACCCACGGCGGCGTTTCACCAGAAAGCGCTTTAAAGATCGTTAATGGATATGAGTAGCAGGTTTAGAGAATAATCCCTTAAGTCAATATTAAGGGCTCGCGCAAAAATAAATTCACATTTTGGCGCGAGCCCCAAGTTGCTGGCGTCCATTAAAAGGAGTCCAATAATGGCAAAAATCACGGTTGCTGATCTCAGTAAGATCAAAGACAGGGTAAAAAAGGAAACGTCCCTCACCAAGGACGGATATACTGTTGAAGTTACCGCCCATCTTGGGACATGCGGAATCGCGTCCGGGGGGGACAAGGTTTATGCTGCCTTGCAGGAAGAGATCGAAAAATCCGGAAGAAAGGATATCCGGATTGTGATCTCAGGCTGTGCCGGAATGTGCAGCAGTGAACCCAATGTGACAATAAGGCGCATAGGCGAAGATGCGGTTATATACAAAGACCTTAATGCTGATAAGATGCGAGAGATTTTCGAGGGGCATATCCTCAACGGCGAAATTCCGAAAAAATATGCAATGGCAAGAATAAAGTAGCCGGGTAAAAAGGAGAAGTCTTTCATGTCCGAAGAAAAAGCCAAGACAGAAGAGAATCAGGAAGAACAGGAAAAGGAAGAAAAGAAGGAAAAGCCAATTCCTTATATGGAGGAAGTTCCTTTTTTTAAGGATCAGGAATACATTGTACTTTCCAACAAGGGGATAGACCCTGAATCCATCGAAGATTACATTGCCAATGACGGCTATGTGGGAGCTGCAAAAGCGATTCTTGAAATGACTGACGTGGAGATCATCGAAGAGATGAAGAAGTCGGGTCTCAGGGGTCGCGGCGGCGCCGGCTTCCCCACCGGAATGAAATGGGATTTTGCCAGGCAGTCGGTGAGTGATAAGAAATATGCCCTTTGTAACGCTGACGAAGGCGATCCCGGAGCTTTTATGGACAGGAGTGTTCTTGAAGGCGATCCCCACGCGGTTCTGGAAGGAATGATTATTGCCGCCAAGGCGATCGGATCAAATGAGGGCTATATATACTGCAGGGCTGAGTATCCACTTGCCATCAAGAGACTGAATATCGCTATCTCAGCTGCAAAAGAGTACGGCCTTTTGGGGCAGAATATTCTTGGAACGGATTTCAGTTTTGAACTTTCCATCTACAAGGGTGCCGGTGCGTTCGTATGCGGTGAAGAAACAGCCCTCATGCATTCCATTGAAGGTAAACGCGGCATGCCGCGGCCCAGACCGCCTTTTCCCGCACATCAGGGTCTTTGGAAAAAGCCTTCGGTCTTGAACAATGTTGAAACATACGCCAACGTGTCGCGGATTATCCGTAAGGGCGGTGACTGGTATGCCGGCTATGGTACGGATGATACGAAGGGCACCAAGGTCTTTGCTCTTACGGGTACTGTCAACAACATCGGTCTTGTGGAGGTCCCCATGGGGACCACGTTGAGGACCATCATTTTTGATATCGGTGGCGGTATACCGAACAAAAGAAAGTTCAAAGGTGTTCAGCTGGGAGGACCTTCCGGAGGATGTGTGCCGGCACAATTTCTTGATACGCCTGTTGATTTTGCAAATGTTGCCAAGGTGGGGGCCATCATGGGTTCTGGCGGTATGATCGTCATGGATGAGCGGACCTGCATGGTGGATATGGCGCGCTTTTTCATGGATTTTATACAGGATGAGTCCTGCGGCAAGTGTACCCCCTGCCGAGAGGGAACAAAACGCATGCTGGAGATCCTGGAAAGGATCACCCAGGGAGAGGGCAAGCACGGCGACATTGAACTTTTGGAAGAGCTGAGTGAGATTATCAAGGATGGCGCCCTGTGTGGTCTGGGTCAGACAGGACCGAACCCGGTACTTTCGACCATCAGTAGATTCAGAGATGAATATGAAGCACATATCTATGACAAGCAGTGCCCCTCAAAGACGTGTCCGGCGCTTCTGGAATTTGAAGTGGATCCAATTAAATGTAAGAAGTGCGGTCTCTGCGCCAAGGGCTGCCCTGTGGATGCTGTTTCGTGGAAGAAGAAAGAAGTGGCATTTATCGACAAGGAAAAATGTATCAAGTGTATGACCTGCATCAGCAACTGTAAATTTGATGCTATTTTCTAGCATTACAGCGTCCGGATTGAAAGATATGAGGTAACTACTCAGGTTTGAATATAAGACGTGAAAAAAGGGCGGGGTTTTCTCCCGCCCTTTTTTTCTATTGAAACCGGCTCTAAAGCATGTAGCCTTTAAATTCTTCCTTCCCCGGCGACCTGGACATCAACATCTTTTCTGTTCCTTCTTTTATTACCCTGACAGTCGTTGGCTTGCCTTCCTCTGCATCACTGTAAGCCGCGGTAACTGCTGCAGCCAGTTCCAGAGATATATCGGTAAAATTTCCAAGACCAAGAACGGTCGGCCCGGGATCGGCGGCGGATGTCAGGATAAAATCATATGCTGCCCCAAGGGCGCGGAGTTCTTCATTCTCTTTGTTGTTTCTTCCAACCACGAGCTTGGCGTCGGGAGAGATCCTGAAGTGTCTGCCCAGTTTCAGGAGCTCGATCTCCCGTATTTCAGGATTCTTCTGAAAGCTAAACAGGTCCTTCAGACGCCGTGAAAAGGCCTTTTCAGTCAATAGACACCCTCCGGCTGGTGTCGGGTATGTTTTTATGTCCAGCCTTGCAGCCATTTCCATTTGGGGTTTTCTTGAACGGCCCTGAAAATCCATCAAGCGATCCCTGTTTACCCAGGCCTTTTTTTCTGGGGTTGTCTCTGGAAGGTGTTTGGCCGAGAGTGGCCTCAGGAGAATGTCACCATAGCCGCATTCAGAGGCGACTAGAGCGAGAGACTTTCTGTTTTGAGACATTGGCCTCTGCCCCAATACTTCTCCTGAAAGGATAAAGCTTGCTTTTTCCTGTTCAAGCATCTCACCTGCAATCCGGAACATGAGGGCATGGCAGTCTATACACGGGTTCATGTTGCCGCCATAGCCGTGTTTTGGGCTTTTTACCACTCCCAAATGACGTTCTGCTATATGTTTGACCTTGAAAGGAAGGTCTATTGACTTGGCCGATTTTCTGGCCTTTTGGGAGGTAAAAAATGGGGTTTCAAAAAAAAGGGCCAGGACATCTATGCCCTGAGCCCTTATCAGTTCAGCTGCCAGCATACTATCCAGGCCGCCTGAAAAAACGCATAAGGCTCTCATGTTTTGCTGTTTTGTCTCCTCTCAAGCACTAGGATATTTACAGCCCTACTTCTGCCATTGATTTGATTAGATTTTTTTGTTTTTTATTCAGTTTTTTTGGAACAGCGACACTGATTTCTGCGTAAGCGTCTCCCCTGCCGTTATTCTTTGAATGGGGGAGGCCATAGGATTTAAGCCTAAACTTGGCATTATTCTGTGTCCCGGGGGGTATTTTCAGTTTCAGCCGTTTTTGATCGATTGTCGGGATCTCAATCTCCGTCCCCAGAATTGCCTCTGAGTATTTTATTTCGTGCTTTGAATACAGGTCATGATCTTCCCTTTTAAAAATGGGATGGTCCATGATTTTGATCTTGACATAAAGGTCCCCCGCTTGCCCTCCATAAGGACTGGGGTTTCCTTTACCCCTGAGTCTCAGCTTCTTGCCATCGGATATCCCCGCAGGGATCTTGACAGATATCTTTTCCTGGCTGCCGTTTAGTTGATATGAAATGACTTTATCTGTTGTCTGAACAATTTCTTCCAAAGGCATATTGAGATTGTAAATCAGATCAGAGCCTTTCAAGTCCCGAGTGTGATTTTGGGGGCCTCCTGAGAAAGACCCAAAGGGCGAACCGCCGCTCTGGTGTTGGTGTCGGCCGCATCCTCCCGTGCCTCCAAAGAATTGATTGAATGGATTGGCGCCCCTTCCTGCACCGCTCCCCCCTCCGAAACCAAATTCTCTAAAGATGCTCCCGATATCAAAGCCACGGAAAATGTCTTCCTGAGAAAATCTGCTTTGGAATCCTTCCGCGCCGAACATATCATAATTTTTCTTCTTTTCCGCATCACTCAGGACAGCATATGCCTCACTGATCTCCTTGAACCTTGCTTCAGCAGATTTGTCACCTTTGTTTTGATCCGGATGGTATTTCAGGGCCAGTTTTCGATAGGCTTTTTTGATCTCCTCGGGAGAAGCTGATTTAGAAACCCCCAGGATTTGATAATAATCTTTCCCCGCCATAATCTTCTCACTTCGCTTCTATAAGGTTGAAAATAATGAAGAACTGCTAAGAAAATAATCATAAGGAGAGAGAAGTCAAGGCTAGGCACGACGAAAAAGTTGCCGTTAAATTAAGGGGCCTCAATATGCTCAAGTATTCAGGATTGCTACCATGCGGGAAATATTTTAAACCGCAGAATATCGAATAGCGAATGACAAATGACGAAGTATGGAATCGCTTCGCTCTATTTGTTTTATTTAATTGATAAAAACTCCTTCCTTCGTCATTCGGAGTTCATGTAATCGTTATTCGTCATTTGGTCTTATTTGAGCCTGGTTGAATGAATGACCAGGGTAAGAAATTGAACATTCGTTAACTTAAGGGGATTTACTGACCATTGATTACTCTTCGATTTTTGGACTCTTAGACTCTTCAACTTTTTCAATATGATAGAGTGTTGCACCAACGGGCGCGAAGGAGAGAAAAAGGATGTTTAACCCAGGAATCAGGAAGGGGAGCCCGAAACCCAGATGAAAAAAAAAGTTTTTAAATAAGAATTTGAATCTATTTCTGAATGGAACAAGTTGTCTTGCAGGGATAAGATCCGTGTTGTCCCATGCAAGGAATACGGCGGCGATACCGCATGAAACTATCGCCAGTATGGGACCGAGAGGAGTCAGCCCTCCAAACATCAGAAATATCGATATGATAACGGGGATTATGGTCCTTGGTAACTCCTGTTTGATCAGGTAAAAAAACAGTTTCAACATTGGCAGGGTTTCCGGTGCCTTGACTTTCCCTGTCATTTGAATTTCGGTTAATCGTGACATGTGGTCCATAATGACAACGCTGAAAAGAATCTGGGACACAAGATAGGAAAGTACCGCTGCGATACCGACCAGGACCAGTGAAAGCAGCCATGATAAGAGGTGCCACAGCCAGAGAACCCATGCACTTTCAGGTTTGCTCCATATGAGATTGAGAAGTTCCTGGTGGTAAGAGAGGATAAGGCTGGCTGAAACAATCGTTATGATAATAACCATAGCAAAGCGAATGAAACCCCAAAACAGCAATTTGGGCGTTCTCAAGCCGAGAAAAAGACCACGAATATTATAATTAATTCCATCTATTAAAATCATTATTTAATGTCCTTTGGTAAGATTATTGGTAACTGTTCAGGTTGCTTAGGCTGTAGGCTAAAGGCTGTTAGTTTACGAAGCCTGCTCTCTATCTGCGCATTGATCGAAGCAAGGCGCCCAAAACCTTCTCGTCCTGACTCTCACGTGCGTGCCCTTCTCATTTGGGGCCAAACCATACATTTCCTCTTTGGGGAATTCCCTGGTTGCTCGATAGATCAGAAGCACCACTTCATCAGCCAATTCAGACGCTCTGAGTTTCGTATGATCACGCATGTTTCCCTTACTGCGGTACCTCAGCCTAAATGCCTACAGCCTATCTACCTGAGTAGTTACGATTATTGTAGGGTGATCGCATGACGCCGACGCGGTTGCTGTTTTTTTACTTGCCCGCAGTCAGCCTGTATGCAAAATTCGCTTTGATATTCAGTTTTTTCACGGTCACAGAACCTGGAAAGGGAGGGAAGGGGGCAGACAGCCTGATCGTTCGTGTTGTTTCATCATCAAGGATTGCGTAACGGGAAGGTTGCAGGATATTGATACCCTTCAACTGTCCTTGCCGGTTCATGCTGAAAAGAACCAATACCTCCCCCTCTATCAGATTTCCCCATGCCTCATGTGGATATTTCCAGTGCTGCATCAGTCTTGATTTGATGATTTTGGCATATGAGCTGTATCTTTTGTCCTTTGTTTCCAGTGAGATGGTGTCCTCGGATTCCTCCAGCGAGGCGCTTTTTTCCGGCTTGATTTTTGCCAGTTCAGTTGCCGCCTTTTTATCCTCTTCCAAAGGATCAAGAGGGGGGCGGAGCAGCTCCACATGATAGGTTTGCAGCGGTTTGGCAACCCAGTCAATAGGGAAGGCCTTTTGGAGCCCTGCCAGGATAATTAAATGGGTTACCAGAGAAACAACCAGACTGGTCTTCATAATTGGAGCGCTGCTGATGGCAATGGGGCCCCTGTTTTCCTCACTGTTGGTTTCTTGAGCCATTGACCCACCAGTCTGTGTTTTTGTCGAACCACCAGTTGGTGCTGTCGGTTTCCAGTATTTCCCTGGCCATTCTCCTGGCATTTTCAGTGAGTAGCCTTTTTACAGCAAAGTCAAGCCAGTCTTTTGCATTGGGATTTCCAAAATCCAGCTGCTCCTTTAGTTCCAGTATCAGATCCAGCTGATCCGCGTCCCTGGACAGTTGTGCTTCCAGTGTGACATCGTCATTGAATTCATTGGCCAGAGCAATAACCTCATTCCCAAAGGGCAAGTCTCGAACCTGGTCCCGGAGGGCCCCTTCCTCATCAGCCTTAACATACTTTTTGTTTACATAATTGTGATCTCCCGTCCTTGCTTCGGGAAAATCATGGAAAAGGCATATCAAAATAACTTTGTTCAGATCAACCTCAGGTTCCTGGGTGGCAAGTATATACCCGATCACCGTTGTACGGAAGGAATGATCAGCAACTGACTCTTTGCCTGAGCCAAGGAACTGGTAGCCGGTACGGGGGGTCTTTTTTAGCATTCCGACTTCAAAAAGAAATTCAACAACTCTTTTCATAATGTCTTCTGAATAGGTTTATGGTATGGAAAAGTCAAGCAGGTTTTATACACATGACGGCTTGATTTATTTTGGCGCAGCGTTTAATATTAAGAATATAGATGCGATTAAAGGGCGGTAATAACCAAATGAAAATCCAAACATACCCGGATCCGGTTCTTAGGGCGCATGCAGCGCCGCTTGAAAATATAGATGAGGAAGTTCAGAACCTGATCGAAGAAATGATTGAAATCATGTACGGTGCGCCCGGCATTGGCCTGGCTGCCAACCAGGTTGGCGCGCTGAAAAGGATAATTGTATTTGATGGGGCCCCTGGTGAGAGTGGAAGAATGCCGGAGGTATTGATTAATCCCGAAATAATTTTCCAGGAGGGAAAGATCTGCAGCGAGGAAGCCTGCCTGAGCGTAATTGACTTTGCCTCCGATGTAAATCGCGCTGCACAGGTCAGGGTGCAGGGACTGGACAGGCGCGGAAATTTGGTTGGGATTGAAGCCGAGGGTCTGAAAGCCATTTGCTTACAGCACGAGATCGATCACCTTGACGGCATTCTCTTTATTGATCATATCAGCAGCCTCAAGAGGTCTTTATATAAGAGAAAACTGAAAAAAAAGTTGAAAGAGAGTGGAAGACCAACCTAAAGAGAGATTTCCTGAGCGTCCCGGGATCATTTTTATGGGGACGCCTGATTTTGCTGTGCCTTCACTCAGGGCACTTGTTGAACACGGCTATGATATTCTGGCAGTGGTGACGCAGCCTGACAGACCCAGGGGGAGGGGCAGAAAGATGCTTCCTTCTCCGGTAAAGCGGGCAGCTATGGAATTGGGACTTGAAATCCTGCAGCCCCAACTAGTCTCCACCCCTGAGTTTTGTAAGGAAATTCGGCTTAAGTCCCCCGACCTTCTTGTGGTTGTTGCCTTCGGACAAATATTGAAAAAAGATTTTCTTGATATCCCCCGGTGGGGGCCTCTTAATATCCACGCTTCCCTATTGCCCAAGTATCGTGGCGCCGCTCCCATTCACTGGGCAGTTCTCAATAACGAGGTTAAGACAGGTCTGACCGCCATGAGAATGGAGGTGGGGCTTGATTCCGGCCCGATCCTTCTTCAGGAGGAAGTGCATATTCTCTCTGATGAAACTTCAGGACAGCTCCATGATCGACTTGCTCAAATATCCGGCAAGTTTCTCATAAGGACCCTCAAAGGCCTTGCGGAAAATCGGTTAAAGGAAAAACCACAGAACGAAAATCGGGCTACATATGCATCAAAGATTGATCGGGATATGTCTGAAATAAAATGGGATCAATCAGCCAAAACCATTTCAGCCTTCATACGGGCTTTCGATCCCTGGCCCGGCGCCTTTACAAGACTTGGTAATAAGCACATAAAGCTGTTTTCATCCCGGGTCATTAATGAAACATGCGTTGATGGAATTCCCGGAAGCGTCACAGGATGTTCAAAAGGAGCACTTGAAGTGGAAACAGGAAAAGGCGTGGTACAGATCCGGGAATTGCAGGCCCCGGGAAAGAAGAGGCTCGCTGCCATAGATTTTCTGAGAGGATTCCCCATAGACAAGAATACGTTACTGGGCTGAATATGTCGGGAAATGTTTCGCCAAAAGCTTCCGAAAGCCTGGATATTTTAGAGCCGCCCAGGAAAAGTACTTTTATCTTTCTTTTACTGCTTTCCTGTATTGTCCTTGTGATGATGGCCATTCTCCTCTGGTGGATCCCGTACGTTGGACTTTCCAGTATTCATCAGAGCTTACCGGTGATATTGGCGATCGCATTCGGGTGTATTGTCCTGTTTGGACTTGGTGGCGCCTTAACCCTTGTCTTTACCATAATCCGAGGGAAAAATCTCTTTTTTAACCGCCGTATACGTGGAGGGGTAATCAGGGTTTTGTTTCCTATGCTGGTTGTGGTTGGAAAATGTCTTGGGATCAGGGAAGATGAGATTCGGAAATCTTTTGTCGCCATTAATAATCGATTGGTCTTGGCCGAGGCAAAAAAAGTAAAGCCGGAGAAACTTCTTCTGCTTCTTCCCCATTGTCTTCAGCATCATGAATGCACTGTTAGAATTACCGGAGATGTTAAAAACTGCAAAGCTTGTGGCAAATGCAAGATCAAAGATCTGGTGGCGCTCTCAGAAAAATACAACGTCCCAATATCCGTGGCCACCGGGGGAACCCTGGCCAGGAAGATTGTGATAGAGAAAAAATCAGAGGTCATTATTGCGGTGGCGTGCGAACGGGATCTTACCAGTGGAATACAGGACAGTTATCCGATTCCTGTATTCGGTATATTAAATCAAAGGCCATTTGGTCCCTGCTATAATACTGACGTGGATATGAGTTTTGTAAAGAAGGGAATGAGCATTTTTCTGGACTGTGAAGTAAGTGATGACTAGAGACCTGGCGCTTGCAGTGCTGAACAGCCTGGATCATGATCCCGGTTTTCCAGAAAGACACCTTGAGCGCGCTATTGAACGGAATCCGCAGATAACCAAAAGAGATCGGGCTTTTGCCGTTAACCTGATTCAAGGGGTTTTTCGGTTTCGACTTCGATTTGACTGGATCATCCGGCAATTCATTCGCTTTTCTTTCAACAAGGCAGAACCTCCTGTTTTGAATATCCTCCGCATTGCCCTCTACCAGATATTTTTCATGGATCGCGTCCCGGAGTCTGCCGCTGTCAATGAGGCGGTCAAGCAGGCAAAGGCCATGGGAAAGGGACATGCGTCAGGCTTCGTTAATGGCATTCTGAGACAGATATGCCGGCAGAAAGATCAAATAAATTTTCCTGATCCTGAGACCGATCGAGTGCATTACCTGTCCGTGTATTACTCGTATCCCCAGTGGCTGGTTGAAAAGTGGATCGGTGAACTTGGAATCGATTCTGCTGAACGTCTTCTCGAGGCTGAAAATCGGATTCCGGATCTGGTCATCAGAGCGAACAGCCTGAAAGTTGACCGCAATGATCTGATTCGCTTCCTCCAGGAAGAAGGCGTGACAGCAATCCCAGTCAGTCATTCGCCGGAGGGAATAAAGGTGGAGGGACTTAAGGGGCCTGTTAACCAGTTAGAAACGTTCAAAAATGGTCTGTTCCAGGTTCAGGGAGAAGCGGCGCAGATCTGCTCTCATCTGATTTCTCCAGGATCGGGTGAGTCTGTCCTGGATCTGTGTGCAGGTCTGGGAGGGAAATCAACTCATCTCGCTGAAATAATGGGAGGAAAGGGCAGGGTGCTTTCCCTTGACATTAGCCATGGCAGACTGATAAGGCTTCTGGAGAGTTCTCTCCGCCTTGGAATTAGCTGTATTCAGCCTGTTGTCGCGGATGCCGGCGTTCGCCTCTCCTCGGTTTTGCGCAGACCTTTTGACAAAATCCTTCTTGATGGACCTTGTTCAGGACTGGGTATCCTTTCAAGGCACCCGGATGGGAAGTGGTCAAAAGATGAAACAGATATCAAAAGGCTGACCTGTTTGCAGAAAAGTATTTTAAATGAGGCGGCTGCCCTTCTCAAAAAAAGGGGCGCCATGCTTTATGTGACCTGCACCATCTCAGAAGTAGAAAACGAAGAAGTGGTCAGTGCATTTTTAAAACAGAACTGTGGGGTTTTCCTTGAAAACCTCAAAGATCATGCGCCTGAATGGGCTCTCGAATTTATTAATGATCAAGGTTTTTTTAAGACCCTCCCGCATGTCCATGGAATGGATGGTTTTTTTGCTGCGCTATTTAAAAAGGTATAAGGGTTTAAAAGGAGAAAGATATGGGAAAAATATCACCTTCAATCCTTTCAGCGGATTTTACCCGGCTCGGGGAAGAGATTAAGGCGGTCGAACGGGCCGGGGCTGACTATATCCATATCGATGTAATGGATGGGCATTTCGTGCCCAATATCACCATCGGCCCCATGATCGTTGAGGCAGCCAGGCGTGTCACGGATTTACCCCTTGATGTCCATCTGATGATTTCAAACCCGGACAGTTTCATCGATGAATTTGCTGAAGCCGGCGCCGATATTTTAACAGTCCATGCTGAGGCGGTAAACCATCTTCACAGAACGATACAATATATCAGGGATAAAGGTGTGGGTCCCGGCGTTTGCCTGAATCCTGCCACGCCGTTGGATATCCTCGAATATATCCTGGACGGGCTCGATATGGTTATGCTGATGACCGTTAATCCCGGATTTGGAGGACAGAAATTTATCCCTGAGGTTATCCCGAAGATAAGGTTATTAAGAGAGGTGATCGATAAAAAGGGCTTGAACACTGAGATTGAGGTTGACGGCGGCATTGGTCCTGAGACAGTCCAACAAGCGTCCTCTGCCGGAGCCAATGTTTTTGTGGCGGGCTCTGCTATTTTTTACAGTGAAGACTACGAAAAGACCATAAGATTGATGCGTGAAAGGATGTCTGACGCGGACAAGAAATGAGTTGAGATCCGTCATGACAATCCTCTATCAATGTGGGGGAGGAGTTGAACCAACCTGGTTTTTGACGTTTTTTTCGCTTGATTCTTGACAAATCAGGGGACTATTATAATAATTCGACCGGTCACATTCGCGGGTTGGCTTTACTCTGAAAGACTGAATTTTTTGCCAGAGTGGCTGTCTGGTGTTTGCGATCATATTTTTTAAAAAGGAGGTTTGTACTTTGGCAGAAGGAATCGTTAAATGGTTTAGTGGGAAGAAAGGGTACGGTTTTATCGAACGGGGAGAAGAAGGGGATGTATTTGTCCATTATACGTCAATTGCCATGCCCGGGTTCAAGACCCTTAACGAGGGCGAACAGGTGCAATTTGATGTTGAAGACAGTGATCGGGGTCCTGTGGCCAAAAACGTCGTCAAGCTCTAATTTTTAGTGTAATGTGATTCCCAGGGGCATCTCGTCAGGGAGAGACGGGATGCCTTTTTTTAGCGATTGCCCCAAAAGAAAGATTTGATATTGAGCCGGGAAGTGTTATAATAAAAAATTACAATCTGTTCTGTGAGCCGGAGGGATGGCCGAGTGGTTTAAGGCGGCGGTCTTGAAAACCGTTGAGTGTCAAAGCTCCGTGGGTTCGAATCCTACTCCCTCCGCCATTGATCCTGCGCTACCGGGTCTGCGAATTCATGAAGAGGTGTCAAAAACAAAACCAGCGGAGAGATGGCCGAGTTGGCTGAAGGCGCTCGCCTGCTAAGCGAGTGTAGGGTTTAAAGCTCTACCGAGGGTTCGAATCCCTCTCTCTCCGCCATTTCATTCGGCTTTTGAAACCTGGTCCTCAGGGCCAGGTCAGAGAGTGATGGCTCTGCCGTGTTGATAGGGACTAATTGATAATAGTGATCTAAAGTGAACTAAAGTGCCTAAAGTGATCTAAAGTTGAGGAGTGCGCTTAGCGCGCAGTCATTTGTAAGAGAAAATAAAAAAGATGCTTCGCAAATAGTCAACTGGAATGAACAGTCTGAAATATATCAAAATCGATCGCGAAGCGCACCACAACTTTAGCTCACTTTAGTTCACTTTAGACACTTTAGTTCACTTATGAAGACCGTGTGTCCATGTACACCCCTGCGGGGTGAAACCAATGCCGGGCCCTCAGGACCCGGATTCTTACTCTTTTATAGCGCAACCAATTGAACTTGGTAGCATTATTCGTGCCGATGGTTGGGAAGGTTATAGCGACCTGGAAACCAAAGGGTATAGGCATGAAGTTAGAGTAATTA
>Ga0209345_10004602_pt1 | contig 13221 bp, 9 predicted proteins | sample Cruoilmetagenom7_FD_187294 | JGI IMG/M metagenome (GOLD analysis project Ga0209345, IMG submission 187294) | Oil polluted marine microbial communities from Coal Oil Point, Santa Barbara, California, USA - Sample 7 (SPAdes) (version 2) | ecosystem: Environmental > Aquatic > Marine > Oil seeps ...
CGACGAAACCGTCAACGCCGGCATCGAAGGACTCACCATCGCCCGCACATCGATGGCCATCGGCACCCTCGTCAGCGCCGCGATTTACCTCGCCATTGTGTACGCCGTGCTGACCGCCCTCGTAAGAAACTTCGACTTCACCGTCCGCAAGCTCGCAGGGTCATAAGACAGTTTAAGTATTAAACTGCTTCCGCATCCGCGCGGTTGGTAGACCGAGTTGATCGCGATACTTCGCAACGGTTCTGCGTGCGATTTCGATGCCACGCTCTTTGAGCGCCTGGACAATCTTCTCATCGGACAAAGGCTTCGCCTTATCTTCGTTCTCGACAAGATCTTGAATCGAAGCCTTCACCGAGTTTGAGCTCACATCCTCACCAGAGTCTGTCGCTAACCCGCCAGAGAAAAATCCTCGCAGCGACACGACACCCCGTGGTGTCATGATGTATTTTTCGCTCACCGCCCGCGAAACTGTCGCGACATGAATCCCGAGTCGATCGGCGATCGTCTTCATCGGCAATGGCTTGAGCGACTCAGGTCCAAAGTCAAAGTAATCCCGCTGCTCATCAACCACCGCGTTGATCACCCGCAGCAATGTATGTCGGCGTTGCCCAACAGCATCAATGAGCCACTGCGCGTTCGAGAGATTCTTCTTGAGGAATGTTCGATCAGCCGTCGGCACTTCTTTGTCCGACGACATCCGCGCGTACTCTTTGTTGATCTGCACATCAGGCAATCGACCGTCGGTCAGATACGCGATATACCGATCATCTTCCTCGTCGTATTCAACAATCCCATCGGGCGTGACCGCCTGGGGCGCTTCGGCAACCAGCCGACGCGCGGGAGACAAGCTCAGCCGGCGCATCAAATCGATCCCCATGTTGATCTCATCAAGATCGAACCCGGACTTGGCTGCCACCTTTGGCAGCTTGTTTTTCATCAGTTCATCAAAGAACTCGGCGATCAGCTTTGTCGCAATCTCAATCGCTTGCGAGGTCACCGTAATCTCATCATCACGATCATCTTCGCCGAGCCGATCAGCGAGCGCATCGATCTGGATCAACAAACATTCCTTGGCATCGCGCGCCCCGACCCCGGCGGGTTCGAGCAATAACTGCAACGCCTGCAATCCCAACTCCCAATCCGCCTCGCTTGGTTCGAGCGATTCGATCAAGGCCGGTGATCGATCTGCAATCTCTTCAAACGATGCACGCAAATATCCATCATCATCAAGGCTCTGGATCAACACCTCCCCGATCGCACGGATGCGGTCATCGATATCCGTCAATGCCCACTGATCAAGCAACTGATCCGTCAGCGACGCTTGGCGAGCGGGCGCCGACGCCATCGCGTCCATCTTCCCATCGCGTTCACCAGAAGCCACGCGCGATCTTGGGAGATCCTCAAAGTCGCGCGTCATCTTTGAATCAGAGTAGGTATTCTCCGCGGCGTCAGGATTCGCGTTGGTGTATTCATCGAGGCGAGCGAAATCGGAGGCACTCTCAGGATCGATGTTGAGTTCTACATCAACGGCCGAACCGCCATCTTCTTGCCCGTCACTCGCCTGAGGCTCAACCTCGGTCAACTCAATCGTTGGGTTGGATTCAAGCTCCTGCTCAATGCGTTCACACAACTCCGCCAATGGCATCTGCAGAATCTCCATCGACTGGATCATCCGCGGGGCCATCTTCATCGATTGCCCGAGCTTCATGTGTTGGTTGGTTTGAAAACGCATTCTTTGAACTCATCTACAACAGTGTCCATCCCGATTCGTTCGAGAGGCTCACCATGTTTCATTTCGATTCACTTCATTATCACTATCATCGGCGTTTCGTGCCGAATTTCACCCGTTGCAACGGGCAAATAGAAGTATCAGCTCACGAATGGGCGAGTTAGCCCATCTCTTGACGCCCGAGAATCGCATCAGCAAGCACCGCCTTGTTGGCAAACTCAAGTGAGCCTCCACTGGGCAAGCCACGCGCGAGTCGGCTTATCTTTAGGCCTTCAAACTTCTTGAGTTCGGATGCCAAATAGAGTGCCGTCCCATCGCCCTCAACGGTTGGGTTGAGCCCAAGCACCACTTCGCCAATCTCGCCAGCCCGGATTCGATCCATCAGTTGATCAACCGTCAGATCCCCAGGCCCGATCCCATCGAGAGGCGATAGCCGACCCATCAGCACATGATACAGCCCGCGATACATCCCTGTTTGCTCCAAAGCGATGAGGTCTTTGGGCTGCTCAACAATCAACACCCGTGTTCGATCACGCTGGGGATCGCTGCAAACGCCGCACAAATCACCATCACAGAGGTTAAAACACGATCCACAATGCCCAACGGTCTCTTTGACTGCGACGATCGCCGCCGAGAGGGCTGTGGCGGTCTCCGCGTCAGACTTGAGCACATGGAACGCGAGCCGCTCTGCTGATCGTGTCCCGATTCCGGGTAAAAGAGCGAACTGCTCAATCAACACCCGCACGGCTTTGGGGTACGCGCTGTTGGCCTGGGATTTGGATTTGGGTTGGTACATGGCACACATTGAAGAATACTAGTCCAGTTTGGGCTCGGATGTATAGAGAGTTATCCCCATAAAACCTAGGGCAGATTACCTATCTTCACATTCTCGCCTCAATCAATCCCCCTAAAAGGGGATTGTGTGGAAATGAAGCTCTTTCCCACATATTTCTCAATAACCAAGCCTGAAAACAGTTGCATCCGACTCCGCAATTCTGTAATCTCAACTCTCAATCGATGGCAGCTTTGAGACTCTTTTGTGGAGAGAGGTAGGTCTCAGGGCTGCTGTCTTTTTTGTGCGCAAAGCACCCAAAGCACAATCAACCCAAACAACCAACCAAGATCACAAGCGCTTACCGCAGCACTACTTCGATCGGGATAATGCTCTCGGCGACGGTATCGCCAACCAAATCTCGCATCACCACTTTGAGGTGATATCGCCCAACCCCGAGGTTCGCAGGCAGGGTGATCTGATTGATCAGATAGTAATCCCGAAGCTGATTGCGTGAAATATCTGTCACCGTCTCGGCGGCTCGGTTCCAAGTGTTTAAATCATCGGCCACATGATACAACTCAAGCCGTTGCGAAAGCCTGGTCTCGTAGCGAGCCTGCCCGTCGGTGCCTGTAAACTCACGCTGGCCAAATCGTTCAAGCTCAACATACACAATCGCCTTCTGTGCTTGGCCTGCAATAAATCGATACGAGGGGAAAGTCTCGTAGCGACCAAAGCCATCGACATGGGTACACAATGCAGATTTGGTGATCTCCATCCCCGCCCAAGCACCGAGTTGTGACTGGATTTCTTTGAGTCCGTTGGCGATCGCTTCAGGGCTTGCGATAGCGCCGTCAGCATTCAAAGAGCGGAAGATTGTGCGTACTGCCTCGAGTGAAACCAGTTCGGCTTCTGAGAGCACACCATCATCGACGAGCCCGGCGGTGTCTGGAGGCAACAACAACTCAAGCCCGGCCAAAGCGAGGGCCGCCGAGCCGGGATCGTCACTGGCAGCGGCTATTGATCTTAAAATCTCGGCCAACTCCTGAGCCAACACTTCTTTGCGTTGTTCTGGATCCGTCGCAAGATCCGAAGGCTCAGAACTCAACTCCAACTCATTGGATTCTTCATCATTTGACTGAGCCGAACTATCACCCCCCGAAAGCAGGGAAACGCGAATGCCGCCATCATCTATAGGCGTATTCTGCGATGAATCTTGCTGTGAATCTGTATCGACAACCTCTTGAGGCTCACGAGCATCGGGCTCGAAATCATCAACTGAATCCACTGATTTGATATCGCTCGGGAGCAGCATTTGTTCGGTATCGTTTGGATCGACCGACTCGACGCCATCGATTTCCATGTTGGCAAAGTAGACTTCGAGCTGGCGAGCGGATTCGGCGATCTGATCGCTTACGGTGCCAAACTGTCCGTCTTCGTTGATCAGGTCGCTTTCGCGAGGCAGCCCCAGCCCATCATTCTCATCGATCTTGCTCAAGCCGGTATTCACAGGCTCGGTCGACGAAACCGGCTCACGGGTTGGTTGGCTTTCGCATCCGCTGACCCCGGCGCCCATCGCGAGCGATAAGCCGGCAGCCGCGACGATTCGTGCAAGCGAATTGATTGTCTTTGGCCTCGCCGTCGTCCTGATTGAATGTATTGAATGGATGTTCATTCGTAGTGAGCCTCCTGCTCATCAAACCCCGCGATCCTCGCAGCGTGTTTCGACTCTATCTATCAACTGTATATATCGACTGTTCAACAATCCAAGCACCAAAATCACCCGCGTGAGAGCCTGGCGAACTGTAAGACCAGCATCTCAAGGGTTCTCATCGGGGTGCCGATGGAACTTTTGAGCGCCATGTCTGCTTTGATGCATTCATCAAAGAGTGATCTCGCCCGAGCGGGGCCGATTCGGCGAGCGGTGTTCATGATTGGATCTCGGCTTGGGCCCCAGAGTTTCATGTCCTTGGCGAGCGTATTGGGGTTGACCCCTTGCTTCATGCCCTCGGCAATCCCGAGGAGTTTGCGAGCCAAATCGGTACATGCGAATGAAACCGGGACATGGGCGCCCTTTGAGCCGTTGTTCATGATGATATCAAGTTCGCCCAGGGTTCTTTGGGCGTCGCCACAGAGAAGGTAGGACTGGATTGCCCAAACATCATCTTCGCGCGTCATTCCGACAAGCTCGACGATGAGTTCAGGGGTGATCGGGTTCCCTCTGCCGGCGGCGGTCGCGAGTTTAGCGAGCTCGGAATCGATCCGTCCAAGATCACACCCCAATCGTTCGACAAGCATGGCGGCCGATCGCGGATCGATCGAAGATTCATAGGCTTTGGTGCATCGCGCCTGAATCCATCGCGAGGCGGTGCCTTCATCGACGGATTCACATTTGAGAATCAACCCGACATTGGCAATCTCTTCGTCGAGTTTGCCTTTGTTCCATTTGCTGCCTCGCAGGACGAGGGTTGCTTGGTCGCTGGGGGCTTGGGCGTATCGCTCCATCATTGGGCGGGTGTCGGCTTTGATGAACTGGTCGGCCTCGTCGACGATAATGAGTTTATGCCTAGCCATGAGTCCGAAGGATCGGCATTCATCGAGGACGGCTGCGGGCTCTGCCGAATCTCCTGAGAACTGGAAGATCTCAATTTCGCCATGGGCTTCTTCGAGCGATGCTTTGAGCATGTTGGTGTATTGGCTGCGGAGGAAAAGCTCCTTGCCGACGAGCACGACGATTCGGTCTTGTGCGCTGGGTGCCCGGGATGTCGATGCTGCTCGCTTGGCCATACTCAACAATAGCACGATTTGGGAGGCGTGTGAATCACAATCTTGATCTGGCACTTGATCGAAGACTTGATCATCATCGACGCGAAAAGCCCTCGGCTGCGGATGGCCGAGGGCTTCGTGGGGGCGAGCCGAGCGGGGTATCAAACACAAACGCCGCTCAGCATGGTACAGCGTAGATTTATCGTCTTCGGCGAGTCATCATCAAGCCCGCAGGAGCGAGCGCGAGGAGTGTGCCTGGCGCAGGGACGGCCGCGACGGTGACAAATGAGACCATGCCGATATCCTCGTGCACCTCGCAGTGGTAGCCGAAGACGCCTTCGTCGCTGAAGGTGTACTCAAAGAAGGTGCCTGCATCGCTCGTTGGCGGGCCGGAGTTAAAAATCGTATCTTCATCAGCGTCACCGGGGAAGCCGTTGACGACATTGTGGAATCCTGAGATCCATTCCCAGCGAACGGTATCGCCGGCGTTGATGGTGAGATCGATATCCATGTTTGTGAGCCCGCCGTACAGGAAATCTGGGCCGGCGAGTTCGACGACATAGGTTTCTGCGCTGGCGAGCAGGGTTCCTGCCCCGATGGAAGCGAGCATGCATGCGTGAGTGAGTTTCATATTTTTCCTCTCTGATGAGGCACTCCAAGGTGCCTACTGATTGTTTGTTGGCTCAAAAACAACTCTTGAGCCTCTTTCTTGAATCTTGATGATCGATTGCTACGAACAGTTCGATCATCTCAACACATCAAAGATACCCTCAACTGAAACAACCCCTCACCCACTAAACAGCGGGTACCATACTTGATAGATATGATCTTGTGATTCTCTATGGATTCGAACCGGAGCGCTTATGTCCAAACTTACTGTCATCGAAGGGCCAGACGAGGGCAAGAGTTTTGTGCTCCCGACCGATGAGCCTCAGCTTATTGGTCGATCATCCGAAGCACTCCCGATTACCGACAATACGGTTTCTCGTCGCCACTCTGAACTCACACCTGATGGCGACATTTGGTATCTGCGCGATCTCAAATCACAGAACGGCACGCTGGTCAACAATGTGCCGATCGTCAATCGGATTCGACTCGAACAAGGGGATCAGATTCGGGTTGGTGCAACGGTATTGCTCTTTGGGACTCCGAACGAAGCGATCAAGAGGCCTTCGGTTTTGATCACGGATGACTTTGATCTTGAGACTGAAGTCGAAGCGAAGATCATCACGCCAAGCGATTCGTTTATTGCTCCTGAACTTTCTGATGATTCACCCACGAGCGAGGCGGCGGTCGATCATCTGCGGATTATTTATTCACTCACTGCACTGACCGCACAGATCGTCAACGAACGCGAACTCCTCGAAGCGGTGATGGATTTGGTGTTTACTGAGTTCAAGCCTGAGCGCGGGGTGATCATGATTCCGGGGGCGACCGATGAAGACCAGATGGTGCCCGGGGTTGTTCGGTTCGCCAATGAGAAACCGGAAGAGGCCCAAACGATTCATGTTTCGCGGACGATTCTTAATGCCGCGATGATTGGCGAGGGCGTGCTCTCGACCAATGCGATGACTGACCCAAGATTCGCGGCTGGTGATTCGGTGCAGAAGTATCAGATCCGAAGTGCGATCTGTGCACCAATCGTGTTTGGCGATCATTTCTTTGGCGCGATCTACATTGATTCGTCCACGCAGAACCATGCGTTCATCCGCGAGCAACTCGCGCTGCTTAATGCGGTCGGACAGCACACGGGTTTGGCGCTTGCCAATGCCGACGAACATCTCAAGCGGGTGAACTCTGAACGGATGGCCGCGATCGGGGAGACGGTTGCGGCGCTTTCGCATTCGATCAAGAACATCCTTCAAGGCTTGCGAGGCGGGGCCGATGTCGTTGAGATTGGGCTTCATAAAAACGATCTTGCGATTTCAAAGAACGGCTGGGGGATTCTTCGGCGGAACCTCGATCGCATTGCATCGCTCACGATGAACATGCTCGCGTTTGGACGCAAGCTTCAGCTCGAACTTGAACTCTCTCGGCTCAATATGATCGCCGACGACTGTGCTTTGCTGCTTGAAAAACAGTGCCAAGAGAAGGGTGTCGCGTTGATTGTGGATGCCGATGCGGAGATGCCTCCGATTATGGTGGATCCAAACCTGCTGCATCAGGCGCTCATGAACCTGCTCGCCAATGCCCTCGAAGCGGTGAGCCCGGAGACCGGGGTGATTACTGTTCGCGTCGCGTTTAATGAATCTCGCCCGGACCCAAACAAGCCCGGCGCGATGCTCCGCCCGGCGGCGACCATCACGGTCATTGATAATGGGCCGGGCGTCGAAGAAGACAAACTCGCATGGATCTTTGAACCTTTCAATACGACGAAGGGGCTCAAAGGCACCGGGCTCGGGCTCGCGGTGACCAAGCGGATTGTGTACGAACACAAAGGACGGATTCGGTTAGAATCAACACCTGGCAAGGGAGCGAGCTTCCGGATTATCTTGCCTGCGGATTTGGATACGATGCTTGATCCGTCGGCGACGAGTAATAGGCAGGGGCCTGTGATGACGGATTCGTTGGGGTTGTTGTGATTATATTTTGCTATGGAGTCTGTAATGCCAAATGATCAAATCCAAAAGATTGCTGATGATTTTCTTAAGAATGCAAGCTGGCAGCTTGCCGATGGATCTTCTTGGCTCCATGAACATCATGAAGGGATGTTCGAAAAAGAGCACTCGGATCTCACCGTGGATGATATTGTCAACCTCATGCATGCAGCGTGCGAAAGCCGCGAATATGACGCCGAGAAGTACATACTAATAACAATCATCCCGCTAACTGATTTTGATGGAATCAAACTGGAACACCCAACGGATCTTGCAATCGCGATCGCTGAAAACATCGAAGAAAACTATGAGCCGCCTTCGCTCAACCTGATCCACCGTTCAGGCCTGAAATCATCACTTTTGGGTGGAACCCAATTTCGTGTGCGATACACACAAGATCAGATTCCCGACCAGCTCCGCGAGTGTGGTGTCGTGATCTGGTATAGCACATGGCCATTCGATGACAACTTGATCGATCCCAAAGAATCCGGCTGGTCCCGAAGCATTACAATAATGCATGCTCCAGAAATCGATGATTAACCATGCCTCCCCGCTCTATTCTTCATATCGATATGGATGCGTTCTTTGCTTCTGTTGAGCAGCGGGATCATCCTGAGTTGCGGGGGAGGCCGGTGTTGGTTGGGGGCGATGGGCCTCGCGGGGTGGTTGCAGCGGCGAGTTATGAGGCTCGCAAGTTTGGGTGCCACAGCGCGATGCCTTCGTCGATCGCCAAGCGGCTGTGCCCGGATGCGATCTTTGTCAAAGGATCGCACGGCGTGTACTCGTCGGTCTCCAAACAGGTGTTCGAAATCCTCGAACGGTTCTCGCCTGCGATTCAGCCGATCTCGGTGGATGAGGCTTTTTTAGATGTGACCGGCTCGACGCATTTGTTTGGGTCGCCGACAGAGATCGCGATTGAAATTCGTCGGCTGGTGAAAGAAGAACTCAACCTCACTTGCTCGGTCGGCATCGCGCCCAACAAGTTTCTCGCAAAGCTTGCGTCGGACATGGATAAGCCTGATGGGTATACGGTGATCACGCATGAGACTGTGCATGCGATTCTTGATCCGTTGCCGGTGGGTGTGTTGATTGGTGTTGGGCCTTCGGCGAAGAAGAAGTTTGATCGACTTGGGGTACGGACCGTTGGGCAGCTCAAAGCGCTGCCTGTGCGCACAATCTCGGAGATGCTCGGATCGTTTGGCGTTCGGCTCCATGAGCTTGCCCATGGGATTGATGTTCGGCCGGTGAAGGTCGACAAGGGTGCTCGATCAATTTCTCATGAGCATACCTTTGAGACGGATCTTGAAGATGCTGATGAAGTTCGCGCGATCATCGCGAGGCAGGCGCTTGATGTGGCCGCCCGGTTGCGCAAGCATGGGCGTTTTACCAAGACCGTGTCGATCAAGGTTCGGTTCGGGGACTTTGAAACGATTACGCGATCGATGACGCTTGATACGCAGACCAACGAGACGAATGCGATTCATGATGCCGCCCGATCGTTGTTTGATGCGTGGGCGAAGACCTATCGCCCGGTTCGGCTCATTGGTGTTGGGTTATCGCAGATCACTGATGCGCCAGTGCAGGGCGGGTTGTTTGACAAACAAACCAAGCAGTCGAATCAAGCTGTTGATCTTGCGGCGGATGCGATTAATCTGAAGTTTGGGAAGCACACACTCACGCGAGGGTCAACACTCAAGGCGAAGCCTTCGCATGGTTTGCATGGGCCGGGATCGAACCCGGAGGATCGACCGGATTGAGCCCAGGAACTAGGCTGCGGATTTGGTTTGTGTATCAGTGTTGTCTTGATTGATAAGTTGGCGGATCAATCGGTAGAGACGGTCTCGGTTGATTGGCTTGGTCGCGTATTCATCGCACCCGGCGTCGAGGCAGTCTTTTCGGTCACTGGCCATTGCGTGGGCGGTGAGCGCGATGATCGGGATGTCCATGCCTAGCTTGCGGATTTCTTTGGTTGCCGCATACCCATCCATAACGGGCATCTGCATATCCATGAGGACGAGATTGAAATCATGATCGCCTTGGAGTGCATCGACACCGAGTTGGCCGTTCTCTGCGATGACGACCTGGACATTGGCCTTCTTGAGAATCAGCGTGATGAGTTTTTGGTTGTCAACACCGTCTTCAACGAGCAAAACTTTGGCGTTGATTGGGCGGACCATTTGGCGTGGTTTTTTTGAACCATCTGCACGACGCTGTATGCCACCGAGGTAGGCGGGAAGCTTGGAAACCATCTCGACATTGTCTGGGGTATTCCTCGGGAGAGAGAGCGTGAATACTGTTCCTTTTCCGAGTTCTGATTCGACCGTGATATCGCCTCCGAGCATATTGGCGAGTTGCTTGGAGATTGTGAGCCCAAGCCCGGTCCCTTTGTGAGCACGGGTCATGGCGTTGTCGAGTTGTTCGAATGGACGGAAGAGTGATTTGACTCCCTCTGCGTCCATGCCGCCACCGGTGTCTCGAATCGCGAAATCGAGATGATCTTCTGTTGTGCAAAGCCCGATGGTGACCGATCCTTCGTTTGTGAACTTAATCGCATTGCCGATGAGATTGATCAAGATCTGTTTCAATCGATAAGAATCTGTGCAAAGCATGGCGGGGAATGGTGTTTCGAAATCGAGTTTGAGTTCAATGCCTTTCTTATTGGCGCCAATCTGGAGCGCTTGCTGAGCATCGTACACGGTTTCAAGAATCGAGCTGTTTTCTAGATCGATCGTCAGTTTCCCGGATTCGATTTTTGAGAGGTCGAGTACATCATTGATGACCACGAGCAAATGCTTGCCGGCCCGTTGGATCGATGAAATTGATTCGTGGCATTCGGCATTGAAATCATGATCTTGGGCCTGGTCTTTGAGCACTTCACTATATCCAAGGATCGCAGTCATTGGTGTGCGGATCTCGTGGCTCATGTTGGCGAGGAACTCTGACTTCGAGCGGCTCGCTAGGTTTGCCTCGATGGTCAAGCTTCGTTGGCGTTGTTCACTCTTCCGGATTGTCTTTGTCATCGACCGAGCCATGATGATGGCTTTGGATCGTGTTCGTGTAAGCGACCAGGTTACCATGGTCAGGAGTGTAGTGATCAAGACGCCTGCGATGAGGATAACGATTTGCTTGCCGCTGGCAAACCACTTTGAATGGTGTCCATTATTCGTAAACTTGATCGCCAAATCCGTGTTTCCGATTTGCATTGGTAACTCGGCAAATACTTCGTGAGCATTCTCGTTTTGTTGGACAGTTGAAAAAATTTCTACCGAGTCTGTGGGCTTACCTGGCATTGAGCTCATTGAGATACCAAAGGCACCCCACCCCTCAACCCATTCGGAGGCCATAAACTGATCGATTCCGATCGAAACAGCTACCCAGCCTTTGATCGCGGATCTTCGTTGTTCGATGGTCTCGATCGGTTTGGCTTTGTGGTAGACAGGGGCTGCGATAACGATTCCCCAGTGTACTCCGCCGTCTTGATATAACTCGAAGGGCGCAGAGACACTGAACTCGCCGGTGTCTCGGGCTTGGTCATAGACCGCTCGGTTTGCAGGGTTCGCGCTGACATCAAGCCCCCAGGCTTGTTTGTTTCGTTCTTCGGGGATGAGGTATATGATGAGGTATCGCTGGCGATCATCAGGAGCATCTTCGAAGCCGACGGGAACTTTTACACGAAAATCAGGAACGCCGTTGTTGCGAACCGCATCAACAAATGTTTCCACTCGATCAGCATTCACAACCTTGACGAATCCGTACCCCATTACGCCGGGGAAGTACTGATTGAGTTTTTCCGTGTTGTAGAACTCGTCCCATTCTTTACGCGAGACGAACTTGCTTGAGTTGTAGAACCCTTGCCCGAACTCAAGCCCGAGGCTGTAGCTGGCGAGTCTGTTTTCGATATCATCACGGATAGTCACAGCATCGTGATAAATTTGATCTGCTCGGTGCTGGCGATCCATCTTGGTCACATGGACGAATGCCACGCTGAACACCACGATAGAAACGAAGCACACAAACAATACTGTTAGGCTACTGCTTCCGAGGAACGGAAGTGTGCCGTCACGAATATCGTCAGGACCAGATTGTGGAGACCCGAAGTGTTTCATACATACCTAAACGAGAGTGGTGGTGAATACCGCTGAACAGCCCCCTGTATAGGTGATTTATCGACATCAAAGTTGGGTGAATCGAGCAATACCTCGCCCCATAGGGCGAATTGATGAATTCACCCTCACTTAGGGATAACTCCCCACATTTCAGTCGTTTACCAGCATTCGTGAGCTGCTTCGATGTTCATGACGCGCACAATACGCGCCTTGATTGCCGCCCCAAACCCACCTTGTTGTGGTAGTCTAATAGTCCACCCCATAAACCTCGAGGCTACACCCATGTATCGATTCATCCTTTCTCTGGCGATTTCAATCGGATTCGTCAACGCCGCCGCTCATGCGGAAACCACATTGATCCATTGTGGCTCGTTGATCGCTGTCCCCGGCGAACCCATGCAGACAAAGCAGTCTATTTTGATCGTCGACGGCTTCATCGTTTCGATCGTTGATGGCTTTACTGATCCGGCTTTGATTGAAACTGATGATGAGCATGTGGAGTTGATTGATCTTTCGGAGTCATTCGTCCTTCCGGGATTGATTGATTGTCATACGCATCTCACCGGGGAGATCCGCCCGGCCCTTGAGCGGATGCGTCGGAGTTTGCAAGAAGGCGAGGCGCACGCCGCCATTGATGGGGTGGCGAATGCGAAGAAAACGATTGAAGCCGGGTTCACCACGGTTCGCAATGTTGGATCACCAGGCTCGGTGGCTTTGGCATTGCGAGATCGGATTAATCAGGGGGTTGTTCCTGGGCCACGGATGTATGTTTCTGGGCCTCCGGTTTCGGTGACTGGTGGGCATGGTGATCCGACCAACTCGCTCTCGCCTGCGCTTCGCCCGGAGCTTGGGGCACACCTCGCGACGGCCGACGGTCCAGCCGAGGCACGCAAAGCCGTGCGGGCGAGGATTCGTGAAGGGGTTGATCTGATCAAGATCACTGCGACTGGGGGCGTGCTCTCTGCGACGGCGGCGGGTGTGGATCAACAGTTCTTTGTCGATGAGCTTGAGTCGATTGTTGAAGCAGCCCGGATGATGGGGCGGAAGGTCGCGGCTCATGCGCACGGCACGGACGGTATCAACGCCGCCCTGCGAGCGGGCGTGTCATCAATCGAGCATGGGACATATTTGGATGATGAATCGATTCGTTTGTTTATTGAGAACGATGCGTATTTGGTGCCGACGATTCATGCTGGGAAGTTTGTTGAGGATAAGGCCAAGATTGATGGCTACTTCCCGCCTGCGATTCGC
>Ga0209345_10004603_pt1 | contig 13218 bp, 14 predicted proteins | sample Cruoilmetagenom7_FD_187294 | JGI IMG/M metagenome (GOLD analysis project Ga0209345, IMG submission 187294) | Oil polluted marine microbial communities from Coal Oil Point, Santa Barbara, California, USA - Sample 7 (SPAdes) (version 2) | ecosystem: Environmental > Aquatic > Marine > Oil seeps ...
ACCCCGCAGGCAAGGCCCGGGTGGCACCAAATTTATCATCATGCGCATGGGTCACAGCCGCTGCAATATCGACAGCACCATACTCTTTGCTTGGCACCACACCCGAGCTGCGCAGTTCCGCCAAAACCCGCCCTGCCAGCGGGTCTTTGGAAAACAGCAGGCTGGCCAGTGCATAATACAGCGGGTTATCTTCGCGAAGGTCTTGTCCCAAAATTTCCGGTGCCACAGCCCGCACCGACGCAGGGGCAGCGTGGCTATGTTCGACAATTTTCAGCTTGCCGCGCATCTTGCGAAACAGGGCCAATTGCGCGTTGGCCTCGAGCTTCCAGTCGCTGAGCGCTTCCAACCCGTCTTGGCCTTTTTCCATCGAGACCGCGATTGTAGACAAAGGATCTGGGTAGACCAAAATCCCGTTGGTTCCATCGCTCAGGGCTTGATCAGCACCGGCCAAATCCCGATTTTCTGGTGAAAACACCCCGTCGCTCCCAGCGAGGTAAAAGCCGAACCTTGCCGCAACTTCGACTGGGCAGACCGACCTAAAAAGTTGCGCCAAATCCTGTGCCAGTGTTGGCAAATCGTGACGGGCCTGCGCCAAGGCGCGGCCAGTGCCTGCAAGTTTTTGACGCAAGGTCGGGTCAGATAATTCCTTGAGCGCGGTTTTCAACGCGGGAATTTTTTCTACATCAACCACCTGCGTCGCCTGATGCTTCATCACATAATCGACGGTTGCCACAGCACGCGGGCCATGCACCAAAATAGGCACCCCGGAGCCGAGGTATTCGGGCAGTTTATTCGCCATGCTATAGCGCACATAGCGCAAAGAATCCTCGTCGAAATTATACGCTATCAACAACGCATCTGCCTCGGCCAGCCATTTGGAATAATCTGTAAAACTGCGATTATGACTGGTCACCGTGGTTGCCGACAGTCCGTCAAACAGAGCACCACTTTTTTCAAGCCACCACGCTTGGGTGTTGATCTCAAAGCGAATATCCTCGCCCTCGCCCACCAATTCTTGCACGGCTTGAGCAACACGCTGAATGCTTTTGGCGTTCATATCCGGGGCCATTCCCCCAGCATAACGCAGCACCAGCGGCCCTTCTTTATGGGTTTTAGGTTTTGGCCAAGCCGCCAGATCAACCCCATTGGCAAAGGCTTGAAATGGCAACTGGTAACGTTCGGCAAAGGCTTCTGACATGGCGTCACAGATCGATAGGCGCAGCACCGAACGCTTAAGCAAGGCTTTGAAACTTGGGTCGAACTTATGAAAGGCTGCGTTGTCTTCGGCATAAAGCCGACTTGGCCAGTCATCCATCACCCAAGTGACCAACGGTAGATCAAGATCGTCTATCAACGACTGAGCCAAAGCATGCAGCTGGGGTCGATCCGGCAATGGCCGGTAAAGGATCATATCCGGTGCAAAACTACGGATCGCTGACGGGATATCACCGACCTCACAACGGGTTTCATTACATCCCCCGTCAGGGGCAGCACGCACCAAGGACAGTTCACTGGGCGTAGGGCTTGCAACTTGCAACAGCCGATCAGTCGGCCAATCCCGAAACAGGTTTGATTTGACTTCACCGGTTGCGGTGCCATTGCCCATGGCGGTCATATCAAGGATCAGCAAGCGCGGCAAAACAATGGATGCGATGGAAGAATTCTCCGATTTTGAGTGAGCCGGTTTTACCGGCTGGGGTGCTACATATTTTGGAATACGCGCAGCGACACGTTCCTGTGCCGTTCGATTGTGCAGAATATACGCCGTTTCAAAGCGCAAAAGCAGATCCGTTTCATAACTTGGAGCCAGATATGCCAAGTCCTCCGCGCCAGAAATGTTCAACATATATTCGGTGTAGCGAAACATATCTCCATGCTGCTCGACCACCTTGGCAACCTCTGGGTCGCTGTCTTTCTCTTCGTTAAATACTCTCTGAATGATACAATCATAGGCCAAACGTTTATCATGGTTTTTAACCATGTGATGGGTGCGCGGTTCCCAGAAGGTTTTAACAAATTCCTGAAACCCTGCATCCCCCACCGCATAGACCGCATTGCCATTGATGTGATTTTTAAAGGGTGCCGATAGTTTATGGACCCCGTGATACGCTGATCCAAGCACCCAGAAAGGAGGCTGGCTGGCCACATGGTCGCGCAATGCAGACAGCCAGCCCGCGCACAAAGGCACACAGTCGGTTTCCATCTGAAACGCATAGCGCCCCAGTTTCTGGGTTGCATACATGGTGCGGAAAAACTGGTTGTTGGGGCCAGATTTATAGCCGTGATCGCCGACCTCTTTGGAATAGTCCCGCTCGTATTTATCAAGGTCACCTTCGAGTCCGAGATATTGAAACTCAACACCAGAGAAGAAGCGCCGCATCTGTGTGGCATCAAAGCGGGCACGGATTTCAGCTTCGTGTTGTCTGGCACTGTCGTTGTTGAACATGAACACCAGCGCGGTGCGGTTGTCACGATCCCCCCGCAAAAGCGGCGCATATTGGGCCGACGCCCAGATGTCGAAATTTGCCAGAATAGCCTTTATTTCGAACCGTGTGCTTGGCACGATGATCGCGGCCATCTTATGGGGGGCCAGCATCTCGTCGATAGGCACCAATGGGAAAACCTTTTCCAACTCCAGCAGTGATTTCGGGTTGGTGTTCACAACCTTGGTTTTCTGTCCGAACTGGTCAAAATCGGCAGGAATCAGCTGAAACGCCTGGATGTGTAATTTATTGTCATGCTCATCGGGGTTGGGAATGTTGTATTTATCGCCAGCCTGCTGGTAGCTATCAAAGAAATAATTTGGGTTCTCGTCAGGCGTTTCGCGCATCACCAGCCCGATACCTTCGGTCTTCTCGGCTTCTTTGATGATTTCGACGTATTTCAGATCAATCCCCATCAAGGCAAGCATGTCATGCCCAAGATACGCCGCAAAACGTGCCGCATAGGCACCTGTTGTGATTTTATCGAAATTGCTGCTTTTAAACGCTGGGTGTTGCGATAGATCTGCCCAGCCTTGGGCTTTGCCACGTATTCTAAACCAATACGGCGCTACCTGATCGAGCGTGTAAAATCCTGGCGCGCAAATACATTCAGGGTGATGGGTGAAAAACGAGTTATGTAGGAAAAACTGCTCAATTCGGCCTTCTTGCCACAGGCGGTAAATCTCATTGTGGTGGGTTTCGATCATCTGGTCATCAAGGCAGGCGTAATAGCTCGGATACCAGTCAATCTCGTCCCAATAGCGATAGGCAGCATTCATCCCGATCGATGCAACCCCTTGCAAACGCTTGAAATCAAAGCCCTTCAATGAAGGGCCATTCCCCAAAACAACACATAAATTTGTCATACTTTTCCCGCTTTACCTTGTAGCCACTGCAATGAAAAACCCTTTACTTCGCCAAAAATCCAGCCAGATGGTCAATCGCTGCATGGCTGGCACGGATCACCGCATCAACCGTATTCGAGCCATTATGAGTGCCGAAAATACAGCGCTCCATTTCTCTTAGCGGGCTATCCATCGGTAGGGGCTCGACCTCGAACACATCCAGCGCCGCAGAATAGATTTTACCGCTTTGCAACGCCGCTATCAAAGCGGCCTCGTCAATCAACGGGCCACGCGCCACATTTACAATACGAATGCCATCTTTTGCTTTGGCCAGCACCTCGGCATTCAACATGTGATGGTTGTGGTGGTTCAGCGCGCAGGTAAAGACCAAAAAGTCCAACTCATCCACACGGTTCGGCCAAACCGCGCGTTCCAGACCATCCAGCCCCGTGTCACCTTCGACACCGGGGTCATAAGCCACAACTGTCATGCCAAGCGCCTGCAAACGGCTACAGCTGTTATGACCAATATCGCCAAGCCCAACCACGCCTACAGTTTTACCACCAAGGCTGATGCCAGCAGGCTTTATCCAATCGCCTGCCCGCACCGCACGGTCAATCATAAACGTCTCGCGCGCCAGACCAATCACATAGCCAAGGGCCACATCGGCCACTTCGGCCCCAAACATCATTGGGGTATTTATGATAGGCAGGCCCAAATCCTTGCAGGCGGAAAAATCGACATTATCAACCCCAATGCCCCATTTGACTGCCGCTGTTAGGCGCCCACCCTGCCCTGCTTCAAACACCGCGCGGGTTGCCGGATCATCGCCAATAATCCAGCCGTCATATTCGGGCAGCAGTTCCTTAAGCTCGGCCTCTGAGAGCACCTGAGTGACCTTTGCCGGATGCAGGCGCAAACCACGCTTTGCGGCGTAGTCCGTGAACAGGGCAATCTGACCCAGCATTGGTGGGCAGGTTACAAGTACGTCTTTCACTTCGTGGCCTCCATACGGCGAGTTAGAATCTGGGCAACGGCTTGGGCCATATCCCAATCATCTGGTGTATCAATGTCGACGCTTTCCAGCCCCGGTGTTTCAAACATCATCGGTTGCGCCCCGATGCGCGCGCCTGTTTTGGCAAAACTTTCACGCGAGAAAATAAACAGGTTTGAGTTTTCCTCATACCACGGTTCCAGGTCTTGGGTCTGGATCAGATTATCGGGGTCGTGGTTCACAGGGCTGCAATCGGCGCGATAAAACCGCGTCTGGATTTTGTTGACGGTGAACAGGCTGTCGGCCTCGCCCGCGACAAGTTTGCTGTGATAGGCCGACATTGCGCGTTTGATTGTATCGCTAGAGAGCATCGGGTTGGTGGTGTGGGTCATCAAATAGGTGTCAGCAGCATTGGCTGCAATGTCATCGGCAAGGATCAGGTTCATCGACACCAGATCGCCGCAAAGTTCAGGCTTGCGATCCCGGATCAACACCCGATCGCTATCAGTCAGGCCGTTTTGCGCCAGAATTTCGCGCGCATCCGTATTGATGATCACCTGATCAATGCTTTCGATCGCCAGCAGGCTATCCAATATCCAGCGAAACAGCGGCTTGCCATGCAGCGGGCGAAAATTTTTACCTTTCACCCTTTGGCTGTTTGCTTTCATCGGGAGAAGCACGACGGTGCGATTTGAACCACTCATTTCCAGTGTCACTTTCATTTACAGACGGATAAAAGAACCCCTCTTTGCGGGCCTGCGATAGGCGTCTTTGATCATTATTACCTTTGTAGCCACCGATATATTGCGCCATGCGATAGCGAAGAATGCCCCAATAGCTGCTGCGTAACTTGCCATGCCGATACGCGCTTTGCCAGTCCATCCGCACACTGGATACAATATAACGAAGCACATCATATCGGCTAAGGTGAACCTCGGGCATGATTTGTTGCAACGCGATGGCCTCGCGCTCAAACCGGCGCTGCACACCGGCCCATGTTTCTTCATGGTGGTGAAACACTGCCGCCTCGGCCACATAAGCAACCTTGTGTCCGGCCTCGACCAACAGCTTGGCCAGCGCCATATCCTCAAGCCCTGTCAATTCTTCATCAAAGCGCTGACTGGCCCACGCACTGCGCAGCACGGCCGCATTGGCATTGTTGCAAAAGAACCCTGTTTGCGGAATTTGGCTTTGGATCGGGTAATATTTTGCGAAAATCCGCCGCTCGGAATAATTACTGTCGTCATCGCCGACTTGTCGACCATAGGAATAGCTGGCCCGACCATCAATCAGCGGCTGGCACAGGGTTTGCAGCCAGTTCTGGCTTTCGGGGATACAGTGCCCGGAGATGAACACCAGAATGTCGCCCGAGGCAAAATCACACCCTCGATTGAGCGAGCGGCCAAAAGAGAATTCCTGTTTGCTGATCGTCGTGACCCGACAACCGTGACGGGTGGCGATTTCAACGGTGCCGTCATCAGACCCTGAATCGATCAGCACCACTTCATGGGACATACCCCGAGTATTCTGGCGTGCGATCATTGTCAAAAGATCGTCCAAATATTGCGCTTCGTTCAATGTCCGTATGACAATACTCGCCAACACGCGCTGTTCCCTTTCAATACCTTAAGCTAAGCCGGTTTATTTTAACCTTTTTAAACTGGTGCAAACGACCCTACACAACTGATGACATATGCCAGAGCCCCATAACGGGGTCAATTTCAAAACAACTTGCGGTAATCTGCTTTTGGGAAGATTTTGCAAGCCCCGTCAACCGTCGCATCTATGATCCGGCGATTGTCCGCCTGATACGCCGCAAGTGCCGCTTTATAGGAAACTTCGGATTCCCGTAAATCCGGTGCATCCCAATTCTGGTCGCGAAAATAATCAGGGCTGAAATGGTTGGTATCTTCTCCAACCAGATGCTGGGTGCTGTTAGGCCGACCAGACGGAGCAAACCGATGATCCATGCCAATAATCACAACCTCATTAAACCCCATGTAATAGGCAATTTGCAACGCTGCGTGGGTGACCGTATAACCTTCGTGCAACCCAAGGCTGATATCGGTATAAAATCGCTGGCGTGGATTTGAGGTGGCAAGCGGATAGGTCCAAGGGCTTTGGGGCAATAAATGCGCTGAACGGTCCGAGATAAACTTTACCGCTGTCATTTGCCCAAACGCCGCTAAAGATTGCTGAATAACTTTGTCATTCACAGCGACCAGATAGCGCGGATAAAAGCCGAATTTTTCTAACCCAAGGTGTATTTTGTTCAACCCGAAAACCGTTTCACGGCGCAAAAAACCAAGGTCCATTTTGTTCAAAGACGGACCATTACACACCAAAACACAGCGTTCGCGGCGATGGATATCTTTGAAACGTGTGAGCGACATATGATTCTCAACAAACTGGAATACCCATATGGCGGTATGGCGGTAGTGTTGGCAAGCCTGAGCAAAATAGCTTCTTATATGGGAGGAAATTGAAAGCACGGCAACAGGCGTGCGTTGCCAAGACTATGACGGCCCGCACTGTGCTGTAACCAAATATCAGCCCCAACACCGGATGCTTTGCGATGTTCTCATTTTCGGAAAGGTTTTTCATGCCCGATCAGTCTCCTCGCCTAGCGCTGCCGTTCATTCAACCCTCACAAGCGCAAAAACACGTCACTCATAACGAGGCGCTGTTGACGCTCGACACAGTGGCACAGCTTGCTATTGATAGCTTTGATGCCATTACCCCGCCCAGCCAGCCGGTTGATAGCGAAACCCATGCGCTTGGCCTGGACGCCATCGGCAGTTGGGCCGGCCAAGATGGCAATATCGCCACCTATCACGACACAGCATGGCGGTTCAGCACACCCCAAGAAGGCTGGCGCGCCTGGGACAAAACCGCAGCCCGGCTTCGCGTTTATTCCGGTGGGGACTGGGGTCCTATATCGCAGGATGTGCAAAACATTGGCGGGGTTGGAATCAACACAAGTTCCGATGCGACCAACCGGCTCGCGGTGGCATCGGATGCCACATTGCTGACCCATGACGGCAATGATCATCGACTCAAGATCAACAAAGCCGCTACCGCTGACACTGCCTCTGTGTTGTTTCAAACCGGCTGGTCCAGCCGTGCCGAAATAGGCCTGACTGCGGACGACGACCTTCATCTCAAAGTCAGCAGCGACGGAAGCACCTTTCAGAATGCGCTAACCGTGGCCTCCAACTCCGGCACCACCACGGCCAAATGCCTACATAGCGGGCTCATCACGATTGCTGACGACAGTGTTGGCAACATCACCACCCCAAACGCTGGTGGCTTTGTGCTGATTACCATCGTCGATGCAGCCTACCCACAATCTACCCATAGCGGCATTCTGGTTTATGATAGCGGCAACTCTCTGGCGCTGACCTCAATGGTTTTGACCCCCAACATGCAAAACCACGGCACCACCCCCCTAACTGGCACCACCGGCACCGACGGGCTTACCAGTATTGGTGTCGCAGCCGACCAAATTCAGATTGAAAACCGTTTTGGTAGTCCGCGCGTCTATTCTTATACATTTCTTGGAGGCCTATAATGAACGATACCCCACAAACACCGACTAACGATCCGCAACAGTATTATGTAAACGGCATGGCGATCGCCGGTGCAAAGGATCTCGAAGATGCCAAGCGCATTTATGACGAATCCCAAAAAGTCACCGGCCCTTAACCGGCGGCGTCATATTCATTCTGCCGACACTGCACGTTTAGGAAGGTGGCTACACGCACCCCGCGCTTGCGGAGAAGCAAAGCTGGCCACGCCGGACTACAAAGTCGAAATCATCATCGTCGCAGCAGTTTAAGCCTCGACTGAGGCCCTAAGAAGAGTAAGGGGAGATTGCGTCTACACCAAGCGATCTTCCTTTTTGGCTCTGATCGTCAGGTTATCGACACATCGATGACCGTAGGTCATCCCGTCTCGGCGAATGCGGGGTTGGCTGATAGGTGCCCCCCATTTTCCCGACCACGGCTATTCAACACCGCGCTTCGCCAGTTCGGCCTCGATTCGTGCCACATCAACCGGATTGTTCAATTCCCAAAACACAGTGCCGCGCGCCTCGACCTCGACACAGCGCACCTTGATGCCACGGGCCAAAAACCGCAATTGCTCCAACCCTTCCAATTGCTCTAAATCGCACGCGCCCCAACTGTGATACGCTGTCAGGGTTGCGGGCCGATAAGCATAGGCCCCGACGTGGTGAAACACTGGCGTTGGCGCATCCGGCGCATAGTCATCATCGGTAAAGGGCACCACCTCTTTGGAAAAATACAGCGCGTCGCGGTTGGTATCAAACACTGCCGTGGTGCCGCCAACGCGGCCGTTACGCCGGTCCTCGCGGAAATTCGCCAAGGTTTGCCCATCGCAGCGCAATACTGGCGTGGCCATTTGCACCGACGTATTACGGCGCATCTCATCAATCAAAGCGGTCAAAAACCACGGCGGCGTTAGCGGTGCGTCACCTTGCAGGTTCACCACAATGTCAGGCATCTCGCCAAGGCTGCGCAAACTGTCCGCGACCCGTTCAGTGCCGTTGGCGCAATCCTCGGATGTCATCAAAACCTTGGCACCGAACGCTTCGGCGGCCCCGCTAATACGCGCATCATCCGTGGCGATGTAAACCTCGGCGACACCGTCAACTTGTTTGGCCGCCAGCCAACTGCGCTCAATCAGCGATTTTGCAATACCAGTTGCCCCAATCAAGGGCGCAAGCGGCTTGCCTGGATAGCGGCTGGAGGCATATCGGGCGGGGATAACGATGATCACTTTGTTGCTCATATTGCCTTGATGGTCGATCTGTGCGCTGTGGCCAAGCAGATTTTACATCAAACCGCCATTTTTGCCCAACGGTCCCCTATCCGCCGCACAAAAACCTGTGTAAAAGCACCGGCAACGAAAAGGATATGCTGTGACAAATTTTCTATACCAAAATGACCTGCCAGATGATCTGGATCTTGGGCCGATTGTAGCAATTGATTGCGAGACCATGGGCCTGCACCCGCATCGCGACCGCCTGTGTGTTGTGCAAATGTCTAGTGGCGACGGCAACGCGCATTTGGTGCAGGTTGCCAAGGGTCAAACCTCGGCCCCGAACCTGTGCCGCATGTTGGCCGATCCTGACGTTTTGAAACTGTTTCATTTTGGACGCTTTGATATTGCCGCCATGCAAAATGCCTTTGGCACCGTCACAGCACCAGTTTACTGCACCAAAATCGCATCAAGGTTGATCCGCACCTATACGGATCGGCACGGGCTGAAAAACCTGTTGCAGGAATTGCTGAGTGTGGATGTCTCCAAACAGCAGCAAAGCTCTGATTGGGGCGCGGATGAGCTGACGAAAGCACAGATCGATTATGCCGCATCGGATGTCCTATACCTGCACCGCCTGCGGGATGCGTTGAATATCCGGCTGGAACGTGAAGATCGCATGGAAATTGCCCAAGCTTGCTTTGATTTCCTGCCAATGCGTGCCAATCTGGACCTTGAGGGCTGGCCGGAAAACGATATTTTCGCCCACTCTTGATGCACCGGCTTTCGCAGCTTCGAGGCGCCTTTTTAGGCAAAACCCCGCTGACTGCTGCGCCAAATCCTTGGCCAATGGAATATTATCTGGCACGGTTCTCGATATGATTGCATATGACAACAACTATTCGCGCTTTGTTGCCTTGACCAAGGTAATCCTGCCGATCATTGCGCTTGGCATCCTGTCGACGTTATTTTTGTTCTCGCGCAATATTGACCCGACACAATCGATCCCCTTTGCCGATATGGACGTCGAAGAACTGGCCCGCGCACAACGCATCGGTGCGCCGAATTATGCCGGTGTCACAGAGGATGGCGCTGCCATCTCTGTCACAGCCACCACGGCGCGCCCACATGAGGGCAACACGAAAGTTATTTCAGCGACAGACGTGACAGCCGTTATTGAGGACACGGCCGGTGGGCGTATCGACATTACAGCCAAGGATGGCATGATAGATTCGGAACTACAGCAAGTGACACTGGGCGGCGGGGTGGAGATACTGACCTCAACGGGCTACATTGTTCACACCGAAGGCTTGGTTATAGCTCTGGACGAAACATCAATGGCATCGGATGGGCGCATCACGGCAAAGGGGCCGTTTGGATCATTTTCAGCGGGTCAAATGGTGCTCGAAGTGCAAAACAGCGCCAAGGATACGCATCTTCTTGTTTTCAAGGGTGGGGTGAAGCTGATATACGACCCTAAAGGCAGTTAGCCCGAATTACCAAGGGGACCAGATGTTTAACCAATTGCGCATAGTATTTGTCGCGCTCGCACTTGTTGCTACGCCCGTTGCCGTCACCGCCCAAGGCACCCAGATAACGTTTGGCGGATTAAAGCACGATACCACCCAACCTGTTGAACTTTCATCAGATTCTTTGCAAATCAATCAAACCAACGGATCGGCTGTATTCACTGGCAATGTCGTAGTTGGCCAAGGCACTATGCGCTTGTCTGCAAGCCGAGTTGTGGTGGAATATGCCGATGGCAGCGGCACACGCCGGATTTCCAAAATGCACGCAACTGGCGATGTTGTGCTGGTAAACGGCACCGAAGCTGCCCAAGCGAATGAGGCAATCTATTCGATCGACAATGGCAACATCGTCATGATCGGCAATGTGATCCTGACACAGGGGCAAAATGCGCTGTCGTCTAACCGGATGGTCGTCAACCTGAAGACAGGTCAGGCCACATTGGAAGGGCGCGTCAAATCCATTCTTCAAACGGGTAACAACTAGAAAATGGCAACCGGTCCCAATCTGACAGTTTCTGACGGCCAAGCCGGATTGCAAGTGCGCAACCTGCGCAAAAGCTATCGTAAACGCCCGGTGATCCGTGATGTCAGCCTTGATCTGGGCCGTGGTGAAGTGGTGGCGCTGCTCGGGCCAAACGGGTCCGGCAAAACCACCTGCTTTTACGCCATCGCTGGCCTGATTAGCGCCGAGGGCGGGCAGGTTATCATCGATGGGCGTGATGTCACAAACCTGCCGATGTATCGTCGCGCCAAGCTGGGAATCGGCTATTTGCCACAAGAGGTGTCGATCTTTCGCGGCATGAACGTTGAAGATAACATCATGTCGATTCTGGAGATCACAGAATCAGACCGGCACAAACGGCGCGAACGTCTCGAAGAGCTTCTCAGTGATTTTTCCATTGAACACCTGCGCCGCGCCTCGGCCCTTTCATTGTCAGGCGGCGAGCGGCGGCGCGTAGAGATTGCCCGCAGCCTGGCCTCGAACCCGAAATACCTGCTGCTGGACGAACCATTTGCCGGTGTGGACCCGATTGCGGTTTCCGATATTCGCACGCTGGTGGCCGACCTGAAAAACCGCGGGATCGGCGTTTTGATCACTGATCATAACGTGCGCGAAACGCTGGAAATCGTTGAACGCGCCTATATCCTGCACGACGGCACTGTTCTAATGAGCGGCACCACCGAAGAAGTGGTAAATGACGAGAATGTTCGCCGCGTTTATCTGGGCCAAAACTTCAAAATATCGTAACCCGTCTCTGTTCAAGCAAATATTTATAAAATATTTCAAGCGGATGCAGTTGACATTGGTTGGTAAAATGCCGCCAAATACAGAGGATGACTCAACATAATATCATCGTTCGTGCGCCACTAAATACTGGTCGCACCGCAAGGCCCCAAACCAGCGCAGGGCCACAGACAAGACCCGAACCAATAACCCAAGTGAAACCTATTCTACGTAACAGTGGATGGGTAAACTTGTCATTCAACACAAAGGAGATGTGATGCAGTACCAGATCAGCGGAAAACAGATTGATATAGGTGAAGCCCTGCAAACCCACGTCAAAGACGAGTTAAACGGTGTTGTTCAAAAATATGCAGAGCGCCCGACGGATGCGATGATTATTTTTTCCCGCAGCGCCAGCGAATTTGTCTGCGAGGCGACGGTCCACCTTTCGACCGGACTGACGGCTTCGGCCAAGGCACACGCCCATGAAATCTATGCAGCTTTTGACAAATGTAGCGAAAAACTGGAAAAACAGCTGCGCCGTTACAAGCGCCGCCTGAAGGACCATCACCGCGAGCGTGCACAACCGGTTGAACATTCCGGCGCTTCCTCGTATATCCTCGCCGGATCGGATCACACAGAAGAATCGGAACCCGAAACGCTCCAACCCATGATCATCGCCGAGATGGAGACGAAAATACCGTCTCTCTCAGTTGGCGAGGCCGTGATGCAGATGGAGCTGTCAGGCGCACCGGTTATGGTTTTCCGTCACGAAGGACACAGTGGTATTAATGTGGTCTATCGCCGTGAAGACGGTAATATTGGCTGGGTTGACCCACAAAATACCAGTTAATGCCCACACTATATGGGCAAGGATGAAGTGAAGGTAAATGGAACTTTCAAATATTCTGACGCCCGAAGCCGTGCGCGTTATCGGCCAGGTGAGCAGCAAAAAACGTCTCTTCCAGAAATTGGGAGAGATCGTTGGGGCAACCTATGGTCTGGATGCCGCTGCCGCTGTCGTGGCCTTGCAAAACCGCGAGAGCCTCGGGCCGACTGGTGTCGGGCACGGCGTGGCCCTGCCACATGCCCGAATCGCCGGACTGACTGGCGTTGTTGGTGCCTTTTTGCGCGTTGAAAAGCCGCTCGACTTTGACGCGGTTGACCGCCAGCCAGTGGATTTGGTGTTTACTCTGTTTGCCCCGCTGGATTCCGGTGTCGAACACCTAAAAGCCTTGGCGCTGGTGTCCAGAACCATGCGTGACAGCACTGTCTGCACTAAACTGCGTGCCAACTCTGATCCGGCAACGTTGCATGCCTTACTAACCAACACCCAAACAAACAAAGCCGCCTAGCCTTT
>Ga0209345_10004604_pt1 | contig 13212 bp, 10 predicted proteins | sample Cruoilmetagenom7_FD_187294 | JGI IMG/M metagenome (GOLD analysis project Ga0209345, IMG submission 187294) | Oil polluted marine microbial communities from Coal Oil Point, Santa Barbara, California, USA - Sample 7 (SPAdes) (version 2) | ecosystem: Environmental > Aquatic > Marine > Oil seeps ...
ATGAAGAGCAAAAGGCGCAGTAATAGTGGACTATTTCAAGGTTTTTGATCTTCATAATATGTCAAGAGTGACCTGAACATGAGATGCCAAAATGTGAAGTTGTTTTTGCGCGAGCCCTTAGCTCGCAAGTTCGGCTACGGGCACAATACGTCGATAATATTTGCCGTCCTCAATGGTTCGCAGAAGGATCTTGTCTCCATCCGGGCTGAAAACCGGATCCCAGGCGGCTTCACATTCCCGCGGCCATAACCGGTCATTTATGACATAAGTGTATTTCCCCTGCTTTTCAATCCTGGCCGCCACATGACTGTTGTCAGAATTGAAAACCGGCTTCCATGCCATTTCAGCTTTGTTTTTCCAGACCTTGCCGTCAACAGCGATATGCCATGTGTCGTCCTCTTTCCCAAGCGCTGCGATCCTGCTGCCGTCCGGACTGAAGACCGCGTCAGTAACCATCGTGTTGAATGTCACCGGCCAGGGCGAACCATTAACAGCTACGGTCCATTTACCAAATTTGGGTGCGACAATGGCCGCAATCTTTTTCCCGTCCGGGCTGTACATCTGATGCCACAGTTGAACAAATGACCTGCCCCATATGAGATTGCCGTCTTCTGCCAGCGCCCATTTCCCCTCCACTCGCACAGGCGCTATAACCGCCCCTCGATTGGGATGAAATGCCGGCTCCCAGACGCAGCTGAATATCTTATTCCAAGTGAGATCATTGACCGCAATCGTGTAATCATAGAGGTTGAGTCTTACTCCTGCCGCCACCTTTTCATTGTCCGGGCTGATCACCGGATTCCATATATTGACAAACCGTGAATGCCAGACCTTTCCTTCTAATGCCGCGGTGTAAGCGCCCTTTTGAAATTTGTGGACCTCAGCTTCACCGAAATCCTTTATCTGAACCACGGCTGCCGTTTTACTACCGTCGGGGCTCAGGGCCAAATCGGTCATATTGGAAAAGGTTTCATCCCAGGAAACATTATTAATTGCTGCGCAATATTTCATGTCCTGCTGCACAGCCACAGCTATGTTTTTGCCGTCCGGGCTGAACCTGGTATTCCATACATAGCCAAATTTATTTTCCCAGGGTTCGCCGTCTACCGCCACGGTCCACTCACCCATATCCGACACCAGGGCAGTCAGGCGACCATCTGGTGAAAACCTGAGAAACCATATTTTTTCAAACACTTCTTCCCAGATTTCACCATTAACGCACACGCTGAATTCACCTTCATCAATATTCACAATCGCGGCGATCGTTTCCCCGTCCGGGCTTGCGTAAGGCTCCTCAACCCACCCGAATCTGTTTTTCCAATCCTCTGTCGCAATCGATTTTTCACCGGTTTCCCAGTCCCAGTTCTTCGAGTCAACCATATAGCCTCCTCACCACAATTTCAGATAATTAAATACCCTGAGCCAGTTTCAAAACATTTCAGTTTGGTCAAGGTCAAGCCAGGGGACTTTTTAACCACAGGAAAACATTAAGTATTTTGATGATTAAAATTTGAGCCCAACGCTAAGATTGGCAAAATGGGACATTTTGAAATTGGCTCACAAATCAGTTTTTATTTGGAGGGGAAGTATATGAGAACAAGAGAGGCATGTCAATGGCGCTTTTCCTTAATTCCTACCTGTTTACAATGGATCACAGCTCAATTTTCATAGCGGGGAATTTAATCCAAAAGGAAAAACCGGCTCGGAAATGGGCCGGTTTTTAAAAACATAAGAGGCACTTTCAACAAGTTAATTTTGGTCCAGGCTCAATCTGTCAAGCGGCTAGTTGGAGCGCGTTTTCGGCTGCCGTACGTATCTCATTGGGAGTAAATGGCTTGGACAGGAAATCAATGGCACCAAGCTTGGCAGTTTCGACGGCTGTCTCGATATTGGCATAGCCCGTAACGATGATGACTTTGGTGTCTGGTCTCCTGTCGCGAATTGTCTCCAGAAGTTCCAGACCTTTTACACCCGGAATCCGCAAATCCAGAAGAATCAACGGATATGCCCTCTCTTCAATCTTCTCAAGGGCCTCGTCTTTTGTGACAGCCTGTTCAACATGGTAGCCCTTCTTTACGAGGATCTTTCTGATATTGTTATTAACAGCCACTTCATCGTCGATAACAAGGACGTCTTTTCCTGCAGATATCTGAATGACTACCTGATCTCTCGATTCATCACCGACATCTCCTGACATCATTCGTGCGACATTTTTCTTCAACTCCTCATAAGGGACGAACGAGACACCTTCTCGCTGAAGGTTCTTTACATATTCCGGGCCGGTTACGGAAACCACCTCTTCGTATCTGAAAGGCTGGTCGATTCCGATAAGAATTTTCGCGTCAAAGGCCAGTTGTCCTTTGGCCGCTTTCTTTGCCTTTGCCTTTTTCTGCGGGCACTCGCCGGTCTTAGTTCCGCCCTTACAGGTATTACCGAGTTTTTTAAAGATATCACAGGTCATCTCTCCAATAGGGCAATAGCTTGCCATATCCGGCGACAAAGGCCTTCCTACACCAGGCATGTCCGAAGCACCCAGCATTTTTGCGTATTCCCCACCGGTGTATTTCGCCACTTCATCTCTGTCAAAAGGCATGTCAACGTCTATATTCCCCCCCAACCCTTTATTTTTATGCCCCTTTCTAGCTTCCACAACTGACTCGGGAATTAAAACATTTTCAACTTTGGATCTTAGCCCGTTCGGAGTAAATGGCTTTGGAACATAGTCTTCAGCGCCCAACTGGATTGCCTTCATGGCAGTGTCTGTTGAAGCGTAGGCTGTCATCATCATCACTTTGGTAAGCGGCCACTGCTCTTTTGTAAGTTTCAGCAGCTCAAGTCCGTCCATCTCAGGCATTACAATATCGGAAATTAGAAGGGAAAAAGAGTCTCTGGACAGTTTTTCCAGGGCCTCTCTGGCGCTCTGAGCATGCATCACCTCATAGTCGTTCTTTCTCAGAATCTTCTCCACATTCCGGCAAATCCCAATTTCATCGTCAACCACAAGAATTTTCAGTGCCTTTTCCATTTGCTCTCCCTGTTCGAAAAAAAACGATACAATACTTGATTAAAAAATCAAGCAAGATGCGTGCCGAAGTATATAATCGAACTTATCTATTTGAAATTACTTAGTTTATTCTCGCAGATGGCTTCGCAGGAAAGCACCTGTATGAGAAATAAATACAGCAATATGATTGGAAGATACCTGTTTTGATTTAAAGATATTTGAACGCAATCAACGAGGTGAAGCCTTTATAATATCCTGATATTATAGATGAAAATAGGCCAGTTTATGTGGGAAGGGAACTGATGGATGATAGATGCCCGCGTTTTTATTGCAAAACCCTGGGCCGTATACAAAAAATATACAGAGTATATTATTGTAGAGAGACCTTTGAACCGTGAACCTTGAACCCTTGAACCTGAGTTACACTTTATGCTATGTTGGTTTGATGTTTTTTGGTCGTGTAATAGAATGTTTTTTCATGAGATTCTGAAAATTGGTCCTTTGCAGGCCCACCTTTTCAGCAGCCCGTGTCACGTTCCAGTCATTCTGCATTAATGCATTAAGGATAAAATTCCTTTCTACCTTGCTTACTGCTTTTTGTCGGATCTCTTTTTTCAACCGCTTCAATTCCTCGTTGGTTGAGGGGGTGTATTCCATCAGTTGTTCCACGTCATCCAGGAGAGGAAGTTCTCTGAGGCTTATCTGCTCCTTTTCACACAGGATAACCGCTCTCTCAATCGCATTTCTCAACTGCCGGACGTTTCCCGGCCAGTCATATGCTGTAAGCCGATTAATGGCCTCATCCCTGAATCCCGTGATGTTTTTCCCCATACTATTATTGAACTGCTTCAGAAAATGATAGGCAATGGGCAAAACATCCATCTTTCTGTCCCTCAATGGTGGGATGTTGATGGGATACACAAGGATTCGATAATAAAAATCTTCTCTGAAAGCACCCTCGGCGACCATTTCTTTGAGATCACGATTTGTGGAAAAAATTAAACGAACATCTACATTCTGGGCCTTGGTGGCGCCAATGGGCAGGAACTCACGGGCCTCAAGAAACCGAAGAAGTTTTCCCTGAACTTCAGTACTCACATTACTTATCTCATCCAGAAAGACCGTCCCTTTATGCCCCAGTTTGAATATTCCCTCTTTGTCCCGGTGTGCACTGGTGAAAGCCCCTTTCACATGGCCAAACAATTCACTCTCAAGCAGGTTATCCGACAGTGTCCCGCAATCAACCGCAAAGAAGACCTGGTCCTTCCTCTTGCTGTTGGCATGTATGGCCCGTGCTATCAATTCCTTACCTGTTCCGCTTTCACCATAGATCAAAACAGTGGAATCAGTGGGCGCTACTTTCTGGACCATTTTGATGACGCTTTCTATCTTGGGACTGCTTCCAACGAGTTGATGAGAAACTTTGGCGAAGCCCACTTTTGAACTGCATAATTTCCTATTTTGAATCCGGAGTTCTCTTTCAAAGAGGGCTTGATTGACGACACCTCGCAACTCATCGGGCGTAAACGGCTTTGGAAGGTAGTCAAAGGCGCCGGTCTTCATTACTTCGACCGCAGAAGAAACTGAGGAAAACCCCGTAATAACAATGACCAGAGTGTTGGGGTATTCTTTATTGATCCTACTGAGAAGTTCCATGCCCCCCATACTGGTCATTTTCAAGTCAGTGATGACAACGTCAAACGGCTCTGAATCCATCATCTTCAGGGCATCATAGCCGTTCAAAGCATAATCAACCTCACATTCTGTTTTTGACAATATTTTTAAACAATTCTGGCAAATGTTCAATTCATCATCAACGATCAGGACGCGAGGGATATCATTGATCATTTTCGCCCTCTTTCTTTATGGGCAATCTCACGATGAAAGCGGTCCCATGACCCGGCTTGCTGTCTACATTGATTATCCCCCCATGCTGATGAATGTGACCCAGCGTGATTGCCATGCCCAGACCGGTGCCACTTTCCTTTGTCGTATAAAAAGGCTCAAATATCTTGCGCAAGTCTTCTTTTTGAATGCCCTTCCCAGTGTCGCGAACCATAATTTCGACGGTTCCTTCTTTGGAACCGTGTCGAGTCGTAAAAGAAACCGTCCCTCCGGGCTCAGTTGCTTCAATGGCATTTTGAGAAAGATTAATCACGGCCTGCTCGATCTGATCCTTATCCACATGGATAAGCGGCAGATCTTCACAGAAATTTTCTTCCAGAGTCACATCATTAAACGTTGCCTGTTTTCTGGTAAGCGTAATACCCTCCTGAACAATATCGTTGACGCTGTATTCTCCTATTGAAGGCTTGGAATGGCGGGAAAAGTCAAGAAGACTTTTTACGATCCTGCTGCAACGCTTGGTTTCATCGGCAATAATTTGCAGCTCCTCGTAATTTGGGTCCTCAGTATCCATTTCCTCCTGGATCAGCATAGCGCTCGTCAGGATGGTAGTCATGGGATTATTGATTTCATGGGCAACACCTGCGGCCAACCGCCCAATGGAAGCCAGCTTTTCCTGGTGCATCATAAGCCTCTGCAAATTAATGTCCTTTGTAATATCTCTCCAAATCTCAATCACTGCCGCCATCTCGCCTTTTTCAACCAGTGGGTAGCAGGTCACTGAATAAAAAACCTCTTTGTTTTTTTCATCCACATGGACATGTGTCCTGCTGTTAGGCTTCTGGGTCTTGAGGGTTTTGATAAGCGGGCAGGGATGGTTTTCTCCTGAACATGGCGAATCCTGATTATGGGAAACCTCATAGCAGTACCTGCCGATGGCCTCTTCCCTTTCCAAACCCAGTCTTTTCAGCATGCTGTTGTTAATGTCCTGAATGTGAAAACCGGGACCAATAACCATAACATCCTCCTGGATCAATTCATTGATCAGGACGCCATACATGGCCCTTGTCTTATCGAGAATCTGCTCCATTGCCTGCTGTTCGCCCAAAATAGATGAAATTTCCCAGAAAAGCATTGCTGTATTGTGATCAATCGCCCGAACCGTTTTATTCTTTTTACTTATAATATCAAGGTAAACATCCTGAATTCCTGTCAGTTCAATCAAGAGATCGATTTCGTCAGTTTCAAAAAACTCATAATAATCATTTGTGGTATAGATGCCTTCCTCTCTCGCCTTCACCATACCGGGCGCATTTTCATTCTCGTCTGCAACGGCCACTACTTTGGGGTTCAATTCCTGGAACGTATGCTTGCCTATCAGCTCCAGCAATATGCTACACCGCGAGCCCCCGCCTATCACAGCAATATTCATGGTGTTCCTCCTGTCTAAAAAAAACCGGCAGACTAACCCACCGGGAATTTAGGTTGACCGAATTGGCAGATATTAGGAAAAGCTGCAGGGAAAGTCAAATTACCCCCCGATAATGACAGGGATTGGGAAGAGTTTTTAAAAAGACCGGGCCATGAAGAGAGGGGGAAATTGTATGAGTCGGGGAGGAGGCAGTAATCAGTGAACAGTCAATGCCGTTTAATTAAGGATTCTCAATAAGCTCAAATATCAGGGATTGCTACCATGCGGGGGATATTTTTAACCGCAGAATATCGAATAACGAATGACGAAGTATGGAATCGCTTCGCTCTATTTGTTTTATATAATTGATAAAAACTCCTTCCTTCGTCATTCGAAATTCCTTGTTCGATATTCGACATTCGGTTTTACTTAAGCCTGATTGAATGAATAGCCGGGGCAACAAATTGAACATTCGTTAATTCAATTAAGAGGAAGTTCTATCCCTTGCCAAATCGAAACAGGTGCTTCACCGCAGACCAGCCCATCTTTCGGCGCAGGATTCCCAGCTGGTCCTGAAGAGGAAGTTCCTTGGGGCACACATCCTCGCAGGCCAGAAGCCCCATGCACCCGAAGATGCCTTCATCAGTTCCAACGATCTCAAAGTACTCTTTTTCCATACGTTCATCCCTGGGGTCCATCATAAATCGCGCGATGCGATTAAGGGCCACCGCCCCCACAAAATCCTCCCGCATATTGGCTGTCCCGCATGAGGCCACACAGCATCCGCATTCCACACAGCGCTCAAGCTCATAGATCTCTTCGGCCAAGGCATTGTCCATTGGCTCCTCGCGCACGGTCGGGTCCATTTCCTTGTCCGTGTGAACCCACGACTCCACCTTTTCGTTCATGGCCCGAAACCATGTGCCCGTGTCCACGGACAGATCCCCCACCAGTTTGAACACCGGCAGGGGCATCAGGATTATCTCTTCAGGCAGGTCCTTGCTCAGGGTCTTGCAGGCCAGCCCAGGTCTGCCGTTGATCACCATGGCGCACGCGCCGCAGATCCCCGCACGGCAGCAGAAATCAAAGATCAGCGACGGGTCCTGCTCTTCCCTGATTTTCGTAAGCGCAATGTACAGCGTCATCCGTTCGGTCTCTTCAAGTTCATAGGTGTCCGTATAGGGCACTGATTCAGCGTCCTGAGGGTTGTACCGAAATATATTGAATGTCAGTTTTCTTGCCATCCTATGCTCCTATAGTCTCACCATCACAACTAATGATCCGGCACTCCCCATAGCCCCTGTCTCCCGGAGGCAGTTCCATGGTCTCTGAAACGGGTTCGTAGTTCAACACGGGCAGATCATCGCCCTCTTTCCAGGTTGCCAGGGTCCGCTTCAGCCAGTCCCGGTCGTTCCGTGCAGGATAGTCTTCCCGCGAATGGCACCCCCGGCTCTCGGTACGAATATTGGCGGCATAGGCGGCACAAATGGCCAGCCTCACCATACCCTGTATCTTTATGGCCAGGCTCAGCTCCGGGCTGGCCCCGATACCGTTTGAACGAAGCCCCACCTTCAGGGACCGTGCATATATCTCCCGAAGGTTGTCCACTGCCGTCTGAAGATTCTGTCCGTTTCTGAATATTCCCACCCGGTCCATGAGTTCATCCTGCATGGCGTTACGGACCTCAAAGACATTTTCATTTCCGTCACGGCATGAGATCAGCCCCTCGATGCGCTCCTCGTCCTTTGCCACCCTGTCTTTTATTATGGCGGTATCAAATCGGACTTCGTAGCCCTCGAGAAACTCAACAATCTTTTTCCCCACGATCCGGCCTGCCACGATTGTCTCTGCAAGGGAGTTGCCCCCCAGGCGGTTGAACCCGTGCATATCCCAGCACGCGGCTTCTCCTGCGGAAAACAGCCCTTTCAGACCGTAGGCGGCCCCGTCCTTGTTGGTCCTCACCCCGGCCATGGTGTAGTGCTGGGCAGGTCTCACCGGGATCAACTGGGTAATCGGGTCTACCCCAAGAAAATTATTACATATTTCCTCCACCTCTCTGAGCTTGGTCTTGATGTGATCGGCTCCCAGGTGGCGGATGTCAAGCCACAGGTGATCCCCGTAAGGGCTGGGAACACCGTGCCCCTCACGGATGTGATGGGTCATCCATCTCGATACCACATCACGGGACGCAAGCTCCGCCTTTTCAGGTTCGTACTCGTGCATAAAACGCTTTTCATTCACATCCAGCAGTGTGCCGCCGTCTCCACGGCAGCCCTCGGTTACCAGAATATGGGTCGGTACAATGCCGGTGGGATGAAACTGCACCGCCTCAGGGTTGCCGATGGGCACGATGCCCGTATCCAAGGCAATGATAGAGCCCCCCCCGTCATTGATCACCGCATTGGTGGTTTCCCGGTAGATCCTTCCGTAGCCCCCGGTGGCAATGAGCGTTGCCTTGGCAAGGTAGACCCTTAACGCCCCGGTCTTCATGCATCTGGCAACAACCCCCGTGCAGGTCTGGCCGTCGTGGATCAGAGAGATGGCTTCCATCCGGTCATGGACCGTAACCCCCAGCTCCACTGCCTTGTTGTCCATGGTGTAGAGCAGGGTGTGCCCCGTGCCGTCTGAGGTGTAACAAGTCCGCCACTTGGCCGTCCCGCCAAAGTCTCTTGCCGTAATCAGCCCTTCCCTGTCTTCGGGTTCCACCTTTTCGTACTGTTTTCCCCCTTTATAATAGGTGGACTGGCCGGGCACGACCCGGTTCCAAGGGATGCCCCAGAAGGCCATTTCCCGAACCGCAATAGGCGCGGTATTTGCAAACAGCCGCGCCACCTCCTGATCACAGCCCCAGTCAGAGCCCTTTACAGTATCCTGAAAATGAACATCCGGACAGTCTCCGGACCCCATGGCACAGTTACCCAGAGACGCCTGCATGCCCCCCTGCGCAGCAGATGAATGGGACCGTCTGGGCGGCACGATGCTCAGACATATGCTGTCAAAACCCGCAGCAGCCGCCTCAACAGCTACCCGCTCTCCCGCAAGCCCTGCCCCGATGCTCAGCAGATCGGTATATATGGTTTTCAATGTCTGTCTCCTTAAGAAGCGGTATAAGGTTTGAGGTACAAGGTTTAAGGTTTAAAGAAAACAGTTTTATCAAGAAGCCAACCCCTCATACCTATACCGTAAACCTTATACCTTGCACCACATACCTTATGCCTTTATCAACATAAACCGGACAATGGTGATCAGCCCGATCGTGATAAAAATCAACGTGAGGATATTTTCAAATCCCTTAAAGCCCTTTCTTGTCCTGCGTTTAATAACGCCCCACTTCACCCCTATACGGTAAAAACCGATGCCAACGTGAAGCTCCACCATGGGCAGCAGAATCAGATAGAACACAAGCCAGAACCCGCCCTGTATCCTTGCCGCACTCTTTTGCGCAGTGATTGGCAGGTCGGTCAGCACCGTCCACATGTGGATGGCGCCCATGATCAGGATGATCATCGCTGTGACGGCCTGCACCACCCACAGCCAGGTATCCATATGGTGAAGCATCTTACTGTGTTTCCACATGGCGAACTGCTGTTCCGTACGAAAGGGAATCTTCCGGACGGCCAGGGCAAAGTGCAAAAGAAACGTCAGCCCGATAAGCGGACCGCCCACCTGGGCCATGTAATAGTCCTCAAAAAACCTGGCAAGGGTGTTCATCACGTCAACCCCCAGGTTCACGCTGGCCACCAGGATCATGTGGCTCCACATAAACAGAATCAGGCCCGCCCCTGTCAGCATCTGGAGCCAGTCAAAGTAGGCTGACGTCCCGCTCTGCGGCCTTACATATATTGTGGTGTCTACTGCCATTCTTAACCCCCGATTTTATGCCCTCTCCAGGAGGACGTTTGGTACTGAAAATTGCAAAAATCGCGGCTACTAGATAGTAGCACTGAAACCTATTGTCAAGTTAAAATAGAAGTAGCATTTGCTCTTATTTCAGGCATATGGTAATAACACTTTAAAAAAAGGAGCGAACTTATGAAAGAGAAGATAAGAATCGTAGAAGGAGACATCACAAAACAGGAAGTGGATGCGATTGTCAATGCCGCCAACACTTCTCTCCTGGGAGGGGGAGGCGTGGACGGCGCCATTCACAGGGCAGCCGGGCCGGAACTTCTCGATGAGACACGGACAATCGGTGGTTGCCCCACCGGTGAGGCCAGGGCCAGCAAAGGTTACCGTCTGCCTGCCAAGTGGGTGATTCACACTGTTGGGCCTGTGTGGGGAGGTGGTCACAATAATGAAGACAATCTGCTGGCGAACTGTTACAGAAACAGCTTCAAGGAGGCTGGACGACTTGGCATAAAAACCATAGCCTTCCCTTCAATCAGTACAGGGGTCTATAGATTTCCGCTTGAAAGGGCGACAGAGATCGCTTTGAGGGAAACAAAAAAGTTTCTCAAAGGAAATGACACCATTGAGACAGTTGTGTTCGTCTGCTTCGGCGCCGAAGTGACCAAAACGTATCAGGATATTATTGCGCGAGTGTTTTGAAAAACCGGCCTACTCCCCCTCTTCTTTCAGAAAGTATCGGTGATATTCCTCTTCAGCGAGGTGCTGCTTCATCAGACGGGCAATCAAATTAAAGAGCTCTTCCATTTCTGAGTCGGTCAGTCTGGACCTGATCAGGGCCATGAGTTCGTCGTCGGAAAATTTCTGAAGATAATAAGTCAGCGTATACTCATCGACTTCTCTGTTTAGCCCGAAACCGACAAGCCCATCATATTCTTCCACAAAGCGGTGTTTGTGCTGTTCTGTCATTAGGTGTTTTTCCTTTCCATCCAGCTTCCAGCAATTAACAATTATCGTAACTGATCAGGTTATGAGGTTCACAGTTCACGGTTCACGGTTAAAAGCAATGAAGGAAGGGCTCTATTCTTCAGACAAATGCCCTGTTCATCCGGCTTTTTGATATGCCAAACGGTTTTGCACACAAAGTCCAGGGAACACCCCATGTCACTCTGGAAACATGAACAAAATCCCGATAAAATCGGGTTTAACCGTGAACTGTGAACCGTGAACCTGGGTAGAGCAATTATTTTTTCCTTAGCATCCTGCTATCCCCAACCCTTACCGTTACCTGGGTGCGGTCAAAATATTCCAACAACGGAATCGTGTATTTTCGAGAAGTCCCGGTCATTTCCTTGAACTGCGGTGTGGTGATTTCGCCATGTTCCTTTAAAAAATCGACCAACCTCCCTTCAAGGTTCTCAATTGCCTCTCGATCAAAATAAAGCTCTTCCGTGGCCTTCAACAGGACCCCCTCCTTTGCCATGACTTCAAGGATCTCAGGCCCGGTATTTCCTGGGAACTCATCTTTCCATTCCTTGACATAAGGGGGCTGGAGCCCGCTTTTCGAATACATTTTTCCCAGCTTCTGCCGGGTCTCTTCCTGGTCCCGCGCCAGGGTGACCTGGTGATCCTTCAACCGGACGGTCTCCTTTTCTTGGACAATAACAACTTCCTGGATTAACTGGTTCACAATGTGGTTAAAAAGCTTTGGGTTCTTGGAACCTGTCGTCCTGGACCGCAATTCTTCCTTGAGCAGTCCAACCTTCAGGGGATAATCCTTGTGGTACCGGGAAAGCGTATCCAGGATCTCTTCCTTCGCCTTTTGCAGGAAATCTGCATGGATCAGGGCTCCGCGCTCTTTGTCATACTGAGCGAGTCTTTTCTGGGCCATCAACTTTTTGAGTATATCATCCAGTTTCTTTTTGCCCGTGTTTGTCAAAAACGGCAGCTCCCCCTGCTCAACTCCCTGAAATCGGCCCAATGACACAAACAGTTCAATTAACTCGCTGAGTTCTCCGGTATGGAGCGATTTCATCTCCCTTAGGACCGAATCGGAAAATCGCTTCTTTTTCCTCCCGGGAAGTGCATTTAGAACTTCGCCGCCGCCTATTGTGCGGACCGGAGAGTAGCTGCGAAGCACATAACGATCATTCTTCAGCACCGCTGTTGGTTCATCCAGCCTGATCTGGGCAAAACAGGACTCCCCCGGCTTCAATTCTTCCCTGTCCAAAAGGACCACTCTGGCCATGATTTCAGTAGTACCTGAATGAAACCGTACCCGGGTCCTGTTCTTTACCTTTCGCGGGGCGCTGGGCAAGAGATCCAAGCTCACATCCACCATGTAGGTCGGTCGCAGAGAATCCTTCGTGGCAAGGACATCACCTCTCCTGATGACGGCCTTTTCAACTCCCTGCAGATTTACAGCGGTCCTCAGGCCGGCCCGCGCATCGTTTACTTCCCTGTTGTGGACCTGAAGCCCCCTGATACGGGAACTGACACCCTGCGGGTAAATGGTAATTTCATCACCTGTCCGGATTTTTCCCGACACACTTGTCCCGGTAATTACTGTGCCAAAGCCCTTCATTGTAAATACCCGGTCTACGGGAACCCGGAAGATATGTCCGGCTTCTTTCTCCGGGATCTCTTTGGACATTTTGTCAAGGACCTCGGTTAATTCTTCCAGTCCCCGGCCGGTCACTGACGACACCTCGACCATGGGTGAATCCGCCAGGAATGTCTCCGATAGATACTCGAATACATCTTCCCGCACAAGTTCAAGCCAGTCGCTTTCTACCATATCGATCTTGGTCAGTACGACTAGTCCGTGCCGGATCTTCAAGAGTTCGCAGATCTCAAGGTGCTCTCTCGTCTGAGGCATGACCCCCTCATCTGCGGCAATTACGAGGGCTACCAGATCGATGCCGGTGGCTCCAGCCACCATATTTTTGACAAATTTTTCATGGCCCGGAACATCGACAATCCCAAGGATCTGTCCTCCTGGAAGCTCAAAGTGGGCAAAGCCCAGTTCAATGGTTATTCCCCGTTGTTTTTCCTCCTTGAGGCGATCTGTGTCGACCCCGGTGAGGGCCTTTATCAGTGATGTTTT
>Ga0209345_10004606_pt1 | contig 13211 bp, 10 predicted proteins | sample Cruoilmetagenom7_FD_187294 | JGI IMG/M metagenome (GOLD analysis project Ga0209345, IMG submission 187294) | Oil polluted marine microbial communities from Coal Oil Point, Santa Barbara, California, USA - Sample 7 (SPAdes) (version 2) | ecosystem: Environmental > Aquatic > Marine > Oil seeps ...
CAAAACCACCGATACTCACCGGCTGATTCGTACTTGATTCCGAGGGGCGTATTCTACATCGAATCCCGACCCTGTCAACTGTTATCTCGAAGAATCCTGAAAGCTTTTTCTTCAACATTTTCAAACAGTTAACTCTCTCAAAACACTCCGCCATTCCGGTGTGTCCCTCAAGCGAGATGCGCATTCTACAGAGCTGGGCGCAGGTGTCAACGGTCACTTTTGATTAATCCTGCAGAACCTCGGTTTCCACCTATAAAACCGCCCTCCCAACAAGAAAATCGGCTAAAAACCGTACTGTTATTCCCTTAAGCCTCAGAATCCTGCTTGCCGGCTTTAGCCGCCCGGCGACGGGGCTTTCCCCGAAATAGCGCGCGAACAGGCCCCGACGCCGCATAAATCAGGAAACCAGTGAATAGCACTGTAGCTGGATCCAGCGCAATAACTACAAGAATCAAGACCACCAACAGAATTGCAGCGAAAGGAACGCGACCACGCAGATCAAGATCCTTGAAACTACGATACAGCACGTTACTGACCATCAACACTCCGGTACCACCCACAACGACGACTGTCAGCAATGTCAGCCAGCTCGAAGGCTCAAAGGCATGAAAACACCATACCAGGCCAGCAACGCATGCCGCAGCTGCAGGACTGGGCAGTCCCACGAAAAACTTTTTGTCGACAGAGCCTATCTGCGTATTGAATCGAGCCAGACGCAGCGCCGCACCCGCAACGTAGATGAACGTAATGGCCCAACCGATTTTATCCAGGCTGTTAAGAGACCAAAAGAATGCTACAAACCCGGGTGCGACACCAAACGCAACCATATCTGCAAGACTGTCATACTCTTCGCCAAATTTACTCTGGGTATTGGTCATTCGGGCAACTCGCCCATCAAGACCATCGAGAATCATGGACACAAATATAGCGATGGCAGCATTATCAAAAACACCGCCCGCCGCAGAAACAACCGCATAGAATCCAGAGAACAACGACGCTGTTGTAAGCGCGTTAGGCAGAAGGTATATCCCCTTCCTGCGCACTGGCGCACCCTCAACAAGCTCTTCTTCTACCACTTCGCCCGGCTCGATATCACAATCGACTGCCGGGCTGGAAGACAGTTTGGACTCACCGACCACGGAGCCCGATTCGGCATCTTTTCTTTCTTCAGTCATTCCCATTACTCCGGAAAGTATTTGGGCGAAGTATATACGAAAAACGCGGCCACCCGGGCCGCGTTTCGTTAAACCAAGCAGAACTCCGCTTAGTTTTTATCCTTATCTACAATCTTGTTGGCAGAGATCCACGGCATCATTCCGCGAAGCTTTTCACCGGTCACTTCAATCTCATGAGCTGCATTCTGACGACGGCGAGCTGTCATGGACGGGTAGTTAAGGGCACCTTCCGAAATAAACATCTTCGCGTACTCGCCACTCTGAATACGCTTCAGCGCATTACGCATGGCTTCACGGGACTGCTCATTGATAACCTCAGGACCAGTAACATACTCCCCATACTCTGCATTGTTAGAGATGGAGTAGTTCATGTTGGCGATACCGCCCTCGTACATCAGGTCTACAATAAGCTTCAGTTCGTGCAGACACTCAAAGTACGCCATTTCCGGCGCATACCCTGCTTCGGTCAGAGTCTCAAAACCGGCTTTTACCAGCTCAACAGCACCACCACACAGAACAGCCTGCTCGCCGAACAGATCGGTTTCAGTTTCGTCCTTGAAGGTTGTCTCGATGATGCCAGTACGACCTCCACCGATACCGCTGGCGTATGACAGGGACAGATTCTTGGCATTGCCCGAGGCGTCCTGGAAGATTGCAATCAAATCAGGAATGCCACCGCCATTGGCGAACTCAGTACGAACGGTATGACCGGGCGCCTTGGGTGCAACCATAATAACGTCCAGATCCTTACGTGGAACGATCTGGTTGTAGTGAATAGCAAAACCATGTGCAAACGCCAGGGTTGCACCCTGCTTCAGGTTCGGCTCGATTTCAGCTTTGTATAGCTGGGACTGGAACTCATCCGGAGTCAGAACCATAACTACGTCAGCAGCAGCAACTGCAGATGGCACATCGCTGGTCTTCAGGCCGTAGGCTTCTGCCTTGGCAATAGAAGAAGACCCGGGGCGCAGACCTACAGTTACATCAACACCGGACTCTTTCAGGTTGCACGCGTGCGCGTGGCCCTGTGAGCCAAAACCGATGATGGCAACTTTCTTGCCCTGGATGATAGAAAGATCGCAATCCTTATCGTAATAAACCTGCATAACAAACCTCTGTTATTTGTGGCGGCCTCTCAAAAGGCCAGACCGTTCGTAATATATGAAAACGCTTAAAGGCTCAAAACCTTCTCGCCTCTGGCGATTCCGGAAACGCCAGAGCGCACTACCTCAAGAACACCCGACGTACCGATAGCCTGAATAAAGCCATCCAGCTTGTCGCTGTCACCCGCTAACTGAACCGTATAGACAGAACTGGTCACATCAACAATCTGCCCCCGAAAAATATCTACCGTACGCTTTATTTCAGCGCGCTGAGAGCCTGTCGCCTTGAGCTTGACCAACATCAGCTCCCGCTCAATGTGCGGGCCTTCAGTCAAATCTACCAGCTTGACCACTTCAACGAGCTTGTTCAGCTGTTTGGTAATCTGCTCGATAACCCGATCAGAACCGGATGTAGTAACCGTCAGCCGGGACAAGGTTTCATCCTCTGTGGGCGCAACAGTCAGCGTCTCAATGTTGTAGTTTCGCTGTGAAAACAGCCCGACCACACGAGACAGGGCGCCCGGTTCATTTTCAAGCAACACAGAAATGATTCGACGCATGATCACACCCTCTCCGTCTTGCTGATCCACATATCTTTCATACAGCCGCGGGCAACCTGCATCGGATATACGTGCTCAAAGCGGTCAACCTGAATATCCACGAAAACCAGCTTGTCTTTCATGGCCAGAACTTCTTTGAGCTTCGGCTCCAGATCTTCTTTTCTGTCGATCCGGACACCCACATGCCCGTATGCTTCCGCCAGTTTGATAAAGTCTGGCAAGGACTCCATATACGAATGGGAGTGGCGGGACTCATAGTTCATGTCCTGCCACTGCCTCACCATACCCAGAGACTGGTTGTTCAAGTTGATGATTTTCACCGGCAGATTGTACTGCTTGCAGGTGGACAGCTCCTGAATATTCATCTGGATACTGCCCTCACCGGTAATGCACAGCACTTCCTCATCCGGGTGAGTCAGCTTGACGCCCATAGCTGCAGGCAAGCCGAAGCCCATAGTTCCCAGACCACCTGAGTTGATCCAGCGGTTAGGCTTGTCAAACTTGTAGTACTGGGCTGCGAACATCTGGTGCTGCCCTACGTCGGAGGTAACAAATGCATCGCCCTTGGTAAGCCGACACAGCATTTCGATCACTTCCTGAGGCTTGATCACATCCGGACTGGTTTCATAGCGCATACCGTGGAAGGCCCGCCATTCATCAATCTGCTTCCACCACGACGCAAGAGCCTCTGCATCCGGCTTTTCCTTACTCTCTTTGACCAGCGCAATCATTTCCTTGAGAACAGCATCAACAGGCCCGACAATCGGGACATCTGCGTCTATTGTTTTGGAAATAGATGCCGGATCAATATCAATGTGAATAATCCGTGCACCAGGGCAGAACTTTTCAGTTGCGTTGGTTACGCGATCATCAAACCGGGCACCGACCGCCAGAATAAGATCCGAGTGGTGCATTGCCATATTGGCTTCATATGTTCCGTGCATCCCCAGCCAGCCGAGATGCTGCTTGTCACTGGCCGGATAACAACCAATACCCATCAGAGTGTTGGTGATCGGAAAACCCAGCTTGTGCACCAGGTCGGTCAACTGATCCGAAGCCTTACCAAGAATGACTCCGCCGCCGGCATAAATGATCGGCCGGCGAGCCGCCAACATCATGTCTACCGCTTTTTTGATCTGCCCGGCGTGACCACGTATTGCCGGATTGTAAGATCTAAGTTTGACCTTCTTCGGATAAGCATACTCAAAGCGCTCATTCGGGGCGGTCATATCTTTGGGAATATCAACAACAACAGGCCCGGGACGACCAGTCGACGCAATGTAATACGCCTTACGGACAACCTCGGGAATCTCAGAAGGATGACGCACACTGAGATTGTGCTTAACCACGGGTCGGGAAACACCAATCATATCGGTTTCCTGAAAGGCGTCTTCGCCGATCAGGGTAGACGCAACCTGGCCGCACAGAACTACCATCGGAATGGAGTCCATGAAAGCGGTCGCGATACCGGTAATGGTGTTGGTAGCTCCAGGACCGGAAGTCACAAGCACAGTTCCAGGCAGCCCGGTGGCACGGGCGTAGCCGTCAGCCATATGTACAGCTGCCTGCTCGTGCCTCACCAGAATATGCTTGACCTTATCCTGCCTGAATAACGCATCATAAATATGCAGGGCTGCGCCACCCGGATAGCCGTATATGTACTCGATCCCTTCATCCTGCAGGGAGCGGATCAGCATATCGGCGCCAGACAATAACTCCACGATTTTCTACCCTCTTCTACGAGTGAATGAGCCGGGCACATGCCCGATTGCCTGGATCCACGGTTTCCCTGCTTCTTTTGAAAGCGGAACCGGCTGCTCCACACCTTGTTAAGAGGTTGTCTCCTGGCCAGCCGCCCTCCTGAGGGTTGCGGAGAACGGCCAATCAACGGGTTGCACGTAAGCAACAACCATTCCGCGACAGATGCGCGGCACGCTCAGTGTGGTAAATAACAGGGGATACTTGCACGGGATTGCCGGCCGTATTAACCCCAGTCTTCAGGCAATCGGTAATTCTGACAGCGGGAAACTCCCTGTCAATAGCCTCTGCTGCTTTCTATGCCCATACTGACCAATGCTCTGGCATAATTATTCGCAACTGAGATGCACAGATTTGAACCAGGCGGAAGAAAATGCTTCGTTCAAATGGCATTATAGGAAAACATGAAACAGAATAACGGGCCCGGATTTGCAGGCTGCGGCCTTGCCGGGAGCAGTGCACACACCACGAGTATAGCCATGAACAGAAAAACCCTGACGCTGACACTTTTGATGGCCTTAACACCTGGCATGGCCATGAGCGCCTCCGTATTCAAATGGACCGATGAAAATGGCGTGACACACTTTGGTGACCGCCAGCCCACAGGCGCTAACTCTGAAACAGTAAATGTTCGTTCCGGAACATCTTCGAGTGCCGCAGCCAGCCGACCCAGCCCTCAACAGCAGCTTGGAGAACTTCAGGAACAGCAAGAGAAAGAAGCTCAAAGAGAAAAGGAAACGGCAGTCGAAGCAGCTCGCCGCAAGCAACGCGAGGCCAACTGTGAAACCGCCCGCACGAACCTGGACATCATTAAAGACAATGCCCGGATTCGCATCAAGGAAGACGGAGAAATGCGCTACCTGACCCCGGAAGAAATCATTGAACAACGCAAAAAGCTGGAAGAAATTGCAGCTGAAAATTGCGAACCTGAAGCTCCATAATAAAGTCAGGGCCTGACGGTAAAAAAAGGGGGCAGAGCCTAGGCTCTGCCCCCTTGCATGCCCTAAAGCTCTGTTCAGGCCTTATCGAAAACCAGCTTACCTCCCTCCACTTTAGCCAGGATCGTGTCGCCGGCAACGAAGTCACCTTTGAGCAATCTCTGAGCCAGAGGGTTTTCAATCATCCGCTGAATTGCCCGTTTGAGTGGTCGCGCGCCGTAAACCGGGTCATACCCCACTTCTGCCAGCAGATCCATGGCAGTCTCGTCCAGCTCCAACTTCATATCTCGCTCTTGTAATCGCTTACCAAGAATCTCTATCTGGACTTTCGCGATACCATGTATCTGATCTTCCGCGAGCGGATGAAATACAACCACTTCATCAACACGGTTAATAAACTCGGGACGGAAGTGAGTACCCACTTCTTCCATCACGGCACTCTTCATGGCCTCGTAATTCTCTTCGCCCGCCTTCTGCTGAATGATGTCCGAGCCAAGGTTCGAGGTCATTACAATCACTGTATTACGGAAGTCTACTGTGCGACCCTGGCCGTCAGTCAGGCGGCCGTCATCCAGCACCTGCAGAAGTATGTTAAATACATCCGGGTGTGCCTTTTCAACTTCGTCGAGCAGAAGCACAGAGTACGGACGACGACGAACCGCTTCAGTGAGATATCCACCCTCCTCGTAACCGACATAACCAGGGGGTGCACCAATCAAACGGGCAACAGAGTGCTTCTCCATAAACTCTGACATGTCGATACGCACCATGGCGTCGTCGGTGTCGAAAAGGAACGAAGCCAAAGCTTTACAAAGCTCGGTTTTACCCACTCCGGTTGGGCCGAGAAAGAGAAACGACCCATTTGGCCTATTCGGATCTGCAAGACCTGCCCGCGAACGGCGAACAGCGTTCGATACAGCCTCTACAGCCTCGTTCTGGCCAATTACGCGCTGATGCAATGCATCTTCCATGCGCATCAGTTTGTCGCGCTCGCCTTCGAGCATCTTGGAGACCGGAATTCCTGTCCACTTGGAAACCACTTCCGCAATTTCCTCATCGGTAACGCGGTTTCTCAGAAGTTTCATTTCCATCATTTCAGCCTGACTCGCCATATCCAGCTGGCGTTCCAGCTCCGGAATACGGCCATACTGCAGCTCGGACATCTTGCCCAAGTCCCCCGCCCGTCGAGCGTTTTCCAGATCAATACGGGCTTGCTCAAGCTGACTCTTGATTTTCTGGGAACCCTGCAGCGCAGCTTTCTCGGTGTTCCATACTTCCTCAAGGTCTGCGTACTCACGCTCAATACCCTGAATCACCCCGGACAACTCTTCCAGGCGCTTCTTCGATGCCGCGTCCGTTTCCTTTTTCAAGGCTTCGCGCTCAATTTTGAGCTGGATCAGCCTGCGCTCCAGACGGTCAAGAGGCTCCGGCTTCGAGTCCATTTCCATACGAATCTGACTTGCCGCTTCATCGATCAGGTCAATGGCCTTATCCGGCAGTTGACGGTCCGTTATGTAACGCTGCGACAGCTTGGCGGCAGCAATAATCGCTCCGTCGGTCACCTCTACACCATGGTGCACCTCATAACGTTCTTTCAAGCCACGGAGGATCGCAACTGTATCTTCTTCACTCGGCTCGGCCACGAACACCTTCTGGAACCGACGCTCCAAAGCTGCGTCTTTCTCAATGTTTTCACGATACTCATTCAGCGTGGTGGCGCCCACGCAGTGCAACTCACCACGTGCCAAAGCAGGCTTTAGCATGTTGCCCGCATCCATAGAACCTTCGGCTTTGCCCGCACCCACCATGGTATGAATTTCGTCGATAAACAGGATGATCTGGCCTTCCTGTTTGGCAAGCTCACTCAACACGGCTTTCAGGCGCTCTTCAAACTCCCCCCTGAACTTGGCACCCGCAATAAGGGAGCCCATATCCAAGGACAAAACCCGCTTGTTTTTTAGACCTTCCGGCACTTCACCGTTTACAATGCGCTGCGCCAGACCTTCCGCGATTGCAGTTTTACCCACCCCTGGCTCACCAATCAGAACCGGGTTGTTTTTACGCCGACGTTGCAGCACCTGAATAGTGCGACGAATCTCATCATCGCGACCTATCACCGGATCAAGCTTGCCAGCTTCAGCTCTCTCGGTCAGATCAATCGTATACTTCGACAAGGCCTGACGATTTTCCTCGGCACCCGCATCATTCACTGATTCACCCCCCCGCACTGCATTAATAGCGTTTTCCAGCGCCGTTTTATCCACACCCTGCTCACGCAAAACCCGACCAAGCGTACCCCGATCTTCCAATGCGGCCAGCAACATCAACTCACTCGAGATAAACTGGTCTTTGCGCTTCTGAGCCAATTTGTCAGCGATATTAAACAGACGCCCCATGTCATTGGACATGGCAACATCTCCAGCGCTACCGCTTACTTCAGGCAGATCCTCAATTTCCTTCGCCACAGCCTGCCGAACCCGACCGGGCTCCGCACCCGCCTGTTTGAGAAGCGGCTTGATAGAACTGCCCTTCTGATCAAGCATCGCCTGCATTAAATGCAGGGGTTCGATAAAGTTGTGATCTTTGCCTACCGCGAGTGACTGGGCATCGGCCAGCGCGGTTTGCAGAAGACTGGTAAGTTTGTCAATTCTCATGAATTTTTCCCCGATTTATTCGGCAAATGCGATCATTTATTGTGCATTTTGCTTTCCTTTGACAACTAATGTAGGGGCATTCAGGGGAAGTTCAAGGGCAGCACCAAAGGCAACCGTCAGGAAATTGACATAGCTCAGTTTTTCCAGACGAGCGTTACCATGCGGCCAGTCTGACCATCACGGCGATAGGAGTAGAAGCGTTGAGTGTCGGTAACCGTGCAAAAATGACCGCCTGATATATTTTTGACGCCCAGCGCTTCTAGCCGTTGTCGGGCAAGGCGGTATATGTCGGCCATATAATGGCCTTCACGGGCACCCAACGAACTGAAGGCCACCCCGGACCGTGAGTCTTGCTCTACAAAAGCGGCTTTTACCTCTGGCCCGACCTCAAACGACTGCGGCCCTATTGCGGGCCCGAGCCAAGCCATCAGCGATTTACCCGGCAACTCCATATGGGCAACCAGGTTTTCCAGGACTCCATTGCAGAGCCCCCTCCAGCCAGCGTGGGCTGCAGCCACAGTGGTTCCATCCTGATCACAAAGAATGACAGGCAAACAGTCTGCCGTGAGAATTGCACAGACCCTGCCGGCTACCCGGGTAAAACTTGCATCTGCATCCGGAACATTAATGGAATCTCCGGCAGACAGCTCGACAACCTCCGTGCCATGAACCTGATTCAACCACCCAAAGGCGTCGATCGGAAGACTGCAGGCATCAGACAGCCGCAAACGGTTTTCTGCCACATGCTCCGGAGTGTCGCCCACGTGGGTTCCCAGATTCAGGCTGGCCCAGGGGGGCTGACTGACACCACCAATCCTGGTCGTGCACAGGGCGCAGATATTCCGGGGCGCTGACCAGTCAGGGCGAATAAAAGTTGGCAAAGACGCTGCTTCAGAACTCATTACTCTCCAGTTCATGGGCATGCTTACGCAAAGCAGCGAGCAGGCCGACGAAATCCTCAGGTAAAGGCACATCCCAGCTCAGGGTTTCTCCGGTTTCCGGGTGTTCCAGCGTGAGTTGGCGCGCATGCAGCGCCTGCCGGTGAAACGCTGATAACACTTCCCGCAACTCTTCCGTTGTTCCCTTTGGCAGGCGCAGGCGACCACCATAAAGAGGATCACCAACCAGCGGATGCTTTACATGAGCCATATGTACACGGATCTGGTGAGTACGACCGCTCTCAAGTTTGCAACGCACATGAGTATGGGCAGCAAAGCGCTCAATCAGGCGGTAATGGGTTACTGCGGGCTTGCCGCTTTTTACCACACCCATTTTTTTCCGCTCATGGGGGTGGCGACCAATGGGCGCATCCACTGTAGCACCACCTGTCAGGGTGCCTACGACAACTGCTTCGTACTCACGCCCCATAGTACGGGTCTGCAACTGACCAACCAGAGATGTATGAGCAATCAGGCTTCGAGCCACCACCATGACGCCGGAGGTATCTTTATCAAGGCGATGAACGATACCGGCACGGGGCAGGTTCTCTACTTCTGGCGCATAGTTCAGAAGTGCGTTCACCAGAGTGCCGTCAGCGTGGCCTGCAGCCGGGTGGACAACCAGACCAGCAGGCTTGTTGATCACGAGAATATGTTCGTCTTCATAAACAATATCCAGGTTGATTGCTTCGGCCTGCCAGGTAACCTGAGCCTCGGGCTCGGCATCGAGCTCCAGCCGGTCGCTCAGCATCACCTTGTCTCTTGGCTTTCGAACTTCGCCGTTTACCGTTAGCGCACCACTGCGGATCCATGACTGCAGACGCGAGCGCGAATGCTCCGGCATGAGCTCAGCTGCAGCCTGATCCAGGCGCCGGTCACTCAGAGCAGGCGGTACAGCAAAACTGGCAATTATTCGGTTTTCAGATGACATTAAGCCCCCGGGGCCTTGTGTGTGTTACGTTTCAGACAGAATATTTGAAGCATGTGGGGTGTACACTCTACTTGGATTACGTGAGACTGCACATGAGACAAGTTCCCCGCTACAATACCGCACTCGAATTTATCGACATTATACGGGATTCCGGCATGAGATCAGGTTTTCGTTTACTGCTACTTTCTACACTGGTTGTGCTGATCAGTGCCTGCGCGTCAAACAAGCAGGAGGAAGTATTGCCGGAGAAGCTTTACTACGACAATGCCCGCCAGGCAATGAATTCCGGCAACTTCAACGAAGCCGAACAAAACCTTGATGCTCTGGAGACTTACTATCCGTTCGGTCGCTACGCTGAACAGGCACAGCTTGATCTTATTTATGCCCGCTATCAAAACCTGGACCTTGAAGGCGCCAGAGCAGCAGCAGACCGTTTTTTACGCCTGAACCCTCAGAGTGAGCATGCCGACTATGCACTTTATATGCGCGGACTCGCCTCCTATAACCTGGATATAGGCCTGGCTGCGCGTTACCTCCCTATTGATGTCGCAGCACGGAACCCGGGGGAGCAGCAGCAAGCATTTCGTGATTTCAGCGAACTACTGAACCGCTACCCAGAGAGCGCATACGCCTCCGACGCACGCCAGCGCATGATTGCCGTCCGTAACCGGATGGCAGAGCTGGAGTTATACGCTGCACGCTACTATATCAAGCGCGAAGCCTACGTTGCCGCCAATAACAGGGCACGCTTCATCATAGAGAACTTTCCTTCATCGCCGGCCGTCGAAGATGCCCTGATTATCCTTGCAGAAACGTTCGACTTTCTGAAGTTCAAAAAAGGGTCTCAGGATGCAATCGCCCTGCTTCGCCAGAACTTTCCGGAAAGCGATGCATTCAACAGCAACGGCGAATTTGAGGCCAACCTGCTGAAACGCGAAAACCGCTCGCTTTCCAGTGTGGTTACCTTCGGACTAATGGGCGACGAGTAGTTCCGCGCCCCTTGTTTAGTTGCCGCTTTTCCAGCCACTGGTAATGGGATAGCGGCGATCCTTACCAAACCCCCGCTCTGTGATCCGAACTCCGATCGGTGCCTGCCGGCGCTTGTACTCATTAATATCAACAAGACGGATAACACGGTTTACATCCACCCGGTCGAAGCCTTCAGCAATAATTGCATCTGCACTGAAATCCCGCTCCACGTAGAGATTCAGAATCTCGTCCAGCACGTCATAGCCGGGAAGGCTGTCTTCATCTTTCTGATCCGGAGCCAGCTCTGCTGATGGCGGACGCGTAATAACCCTCTCAGGAATCACCGGCGACACTGAATTACGGTACCAGGCAAGACGAAAAACCAGCGTTTTGGGTACATCCTTTAGAACATCAAACCCCCCAGCCATATCACCATACAGGGTGGAATATCCCACGGCCATTTCGCTTTTATTCCCGGTTGTCAGTACCAGCGAGCCAAACTTGTTGGATAGCGACATAAGCAACACACCACGAATGCGTGCCTGCAGATTCTCTTCTGTAGTATCAGGAGCCGTCCCTTCAAATGGCGCCGCAAGCGTTGCCATGAAAGATTCGTACATCGGCTCAATCGAATACACATCATACTGTACACCCATGGCCACAGCCTGAGCTTCCGCGTCTTCAAGACTGATATCCGATGTGTACCTGAAAGGCATCATAACGGCCCGGACACGCTCAGGCCCCAGCGCATCTGCAGCAATGGCCAGAGTTACGGCGGAATCAATACCGCCAGAAAGGCCAAGCACTACCGACTTGAAACCATTTTTATTCACATAGTCACGCACGCCGGTCACAAGCGCATTATAAACGTTTGCTTCAAGCGAAGGCGTGTCAGGCAATAACTGAGAAGTCGGCTGGCAATGATGGTCACAGAGGAAATCGACCGGAAACAGGCCATCTTTGAACTGGGGAGCCTCCACAGCAAGCGTGCCGGAATGGTCATAAACCATCGAGCCGCCGTCGAACACCAGTTCATCCTGAGCCCCCACCAGGTTTACATAGACAATACTCACGCGATTCTCGCGCGACTTGCGTTCAAGCAGCGCCTTTCTCCGCTCCTGCTTACCGATATCATAGGGTGAGGCGTTCAGATTGATGATCAACCGCGCGCCTGCAGATGCAGAGTCTTCCACAGGGCCGTCTGACCAGATATCTTCGCAAACTGTAAGGCCCACCGGCACACCACAGATCTCAACCACCGCCGCAGCCTTACCATCCGAGAAATAGCGTTTCTCATCAAAAACCTGGTAATTGGGGGGGAACCGCTTGAAGTAGCGACTGGTGACCTGGCCGTTTTCAATCACAACGGCGGCATTGTAAAGCAGGCCATCAACCCTCAGAGGTGCGCCAATAACGATTGCCGCGCCAATATCTGCAGCCTGCAGCCGCTCCAGCGCCTCGCTCACTCTGAGATCCATACTGGGGCGCAGTAATAAATCCTCAGGCGGATATCCGGTAATGCAAAGCTCAGGGAAAACGACGATATCTGCCTGGTGCCCGGAGCAAGCGCGCTTCGCAGCGTCAATGACCAGCCCGGTGTTGCCGGGAATATCCCCAACCAGAAAATCAATCTGGGCCATCACAATCCGCAGATTGCGGTGCGATGCATTAGAAAGCAGGGTGCGCCCGGAAACAGACATAAATTGGCTCCTGTAACTCATTGCCACGAAAAGGCTATTATAACCCTGCACAGACCCTGATTTCTTCCGCTCTTCAACGGATTCCCGAAAAGCATGGCGACAGATAGAGTATCGGCAGTCAGTACCGGCAAGAGAACCTCCGGCTTCCAGCAGGCCAAGCTGTTTCGCATATATAACCATTACCGGGTTGTAATCAGCCTGGTTCTGGCCTCTCTGTTGTTTGTTGACCCTGTCAATTTTGATACCCGTTTCCGGCTTCTCGATGAGTACCAGCTTGGCGTAATGGGTTACCTGGCTCTGAACAGCTTTATTTCGCTCACCTTGCTGGCAGGCTTTCAGCCCAAAAAACGGCATATCACCTTATCAATCCTGCTGGATATCCTTATCCTGCATGGGCTGTTACTTTCCAGCACAGGCGTAACCAATGGACTCGCGAATCTCGTTATCGTGTCCGTGGCTGCCGGAAATATTCTTACCCCCAGCCG
>Ga0209345_10004607_pt1 | contig 13211 bp, 10 predicted proteins | sample Cruoilmetagenom7_FD_187294 | JGI IMG/M metagenome (GOLD analysis project Ga0209345, IMG submission 187294) | Oil polluted marine microbial communities from Coal Oil Point, Santa Barbara, California, USA - Sample 7 (SPAdes) (version 2) | ecosystem: Environmental > Aquatic > Marine > Oil seeps ...
GAAGGGGGTATTAACCCCCGAGAAATCCAATAATATTGACCATGACGATATTTTAGCTATCCTTACTATTCCCGGCTTTAGTACCAGTCCGGAGCCCGATGAAGTTTCAGGAAGAGGAGTAGGCTTGGACCTGATAAAAAATCGGATAGAAACCTTGGGAGGAAAATTAACTTTATTTTCAACGCCTCAAAAAGGCTGTAATTATGTTATGAAACTTCCCTTAAACCTGGCTATCTATCAAGCCATTTTCGTAAGATTAAACTCCCAAATCTTTGCCATCCCTCTTACCAAGGTAATTGCCACGGTGGAAAAAATGGGAAGGGAAATTAACTGCACCGGACAAGAAAAAACTTTTGTATTTCGAAACAATCAAATTACTCTTTTGGATTTGAAGGATTCCCTGGGTATTTCCCCGGGGGGTGAAAAAGACAGGAATTCACTTGTTCCGATAGTAATAACGGAAATAAAAAATAGAAATATCGGATTGATGGCAGATGAATTGATCGGATGCCACCAGATTTTTGTAAAACCTATGGGTCAGCCCCTGGGAAGAATGGAAATATTTCCCGGAACCACTATTTGGGGAAAAGGGGATGTAGCCCTTGTATTGGATGTTGAAAAATTGTGTTGCTAAATTTATTGATCAGGAGCTTCTTGCTTGGTAAAGAGATGCTCTTTTCTCAGCAGTTTACTTTTAAATTTTTCAATCTGTCTAATAAGATCATCCGTGGCCGAAGAAAGAGGCTTGAAAAGATTATCTCCCTTTTCGGTTGCATGGAGGGTTTCGGCAGGTAGCGAAAGATTAAAAGAGGCTTGGTACTCTACTCGGTTGGGATTTCTCTCCAGAGTAATATGGAGCTTAACCACATCTTGAGGAAAATGATTCAACAATTTTTCCAGTTTTTGAATCTTTCTTTCTATATACTTTTCCAGCTTATCAGTTACTTCTTCTGCAAAAATTTCTTTATTCTTGTAAGTTATCTCCCGCTTCATATTTCCTCCTTAATAATAATGAATTCAACCGGAATTCATAGTCAAAATGCAATAAAAATGATCCAGAAATTACAAGTTATATTACAATTCATAACCTGATATTCCGCGATTTAGTTGATTCAATAACTATTTAACAATATAAGACAGTTCATGTCAAATAATTTATCCTTACTTCTCCGGACTGCAATTTAATGTATAAAAGATCAAAAAATCGATTTAAATTCCAAGCAAATTGCCGCAATTCTCAATACTAAAAGTTAATTATGCCCAAGTGAATTAATCTTGACATCTCTCCAAAATCTCTGTTAATATTTTTAAAATATTACGTCATTATAGAGAGTGGGAAGATAAATTTGAGAGAGAAGTTTTTATACTTGATTACTTACGGTTGTCAGATGAATGAGCATGATTCCCGGAAAATCGCCAGTATTCTTGCCGATTATAATTTCAAAACAACCAATGACGCTAATAAAGCGGATTTGATTATATTAAATACATGCAGCATCAGAGAAAAAGCAGAACATAAGGTTTATAGTGAACTGGGAAGGTTGAAGAAATTTAAAGAGCGAAATTCCCGTCTTATCATTGGAGTAGGCGGGTGTGTGGCGCAGCAGGAGGGAGAAAAACTTCTCCGGAGGGTTTCTCACCTTGATCTGGTATTTGGTACCCATCAAATTCATCGATTACCCCAATTTATTGCCAGAGCCGAGGAAGGGGAAAGGCTTTCAGAAACAGTTTTTTCGAATGGTTTTGAATGTCTCAACCTTAACAATTTTAAAGAAAATAAAGGCAGGGTTTGTTCTTATATAACTATAATGCAGGGATGTGATAACTTCTGTTCATACTGTATTGTTCCCTATGTACGGGGAAGGGAGAAAAGTCGACTAATTCACAAAATACAAGAAGAGATAGAGATTGCCTCCCGGCAGGGGATAAAAGAAGTTACTCTTCTGGGACAGAATGTGAACTCCTTTGGAAAAGATTTTCCCAAAGAACAATCTTTTAGTAAACTTTTATCAGTAGTTGATTCCATTGAAGACATTGAGAGAATCAGGTTTGTAACTTCTCATCCGAAAGATCTTTCCGATGAATTGATTCAATCTTTTGGAAAACTCAAGAAGCTTTGCAACCATATCCACCTTCCGGTTCAATCGGGATCAAACTCAGTATTAAAGATGATGAACCGGGGATATACCAGAGAAAAATACCTGGAAAAAATAAAAAAATTAAGGGAGGTGAATCCCTCCATTTGCACCACTACCGATATAATCGTCGGCTTTCCCGGAGAGAGGGAGGAGGATTTTCAGGACACCCTGGCTCTCTTGGAAGAAGTACGATTTGACGGCCTTTTCTCCTTCAAATATTCCCCTCGACCAAAAACAAAAGCAGCTTCCTTTCCTGATCAGGTGCCAGAAAAGACCAAAATTGATCGGCTGAGTATATTGCAGGATATTCAGGCAGATTACTCACTCAGTTCAAACAAAAAATTAGAAGGAAAGATAGAAGAAGTGCTGGTTACCGGAATAAGCAAAACTCATCCCGAGAGGATGACCGGAAGGACCAGATCAAATAAAATAGTCAATTTTGAGGGCAACCCCGGTCAAGTAGGACGGTTGGTTATTGTTGGAATCAAAGAAGCATTTCAACATTCTTTACACGGTGAAAATATCAATTCGTAAATTTTTGTTATAATATTTTCTAACAGCAGAAGTAGGGAGGAATAAACGTATGTTTGTTAAGATGAAAGTATTTGGAGTAACTAATGATCCCTTTACTAATGCTCCCATCGTAATATTAAAAGATGAAATGGATAAAAATGTATTGCCTATCTGGATCGGTCTGCTGGAAGCAAATTCTATCATCTCTGTTCTTGACAAGGTTCAATTTTCAAGACCCATGACCCATGATTTAATAAAAAACATCTTAACAAATCTGGAGGTAAATATTGCCCGGATCGAAATTAATGATCTGGTGAACAACGTCTTTTACGCCACTATTCACCTCCTTATGAATGGAAAGGATGTCATTATAGACGCCCGTCCCAGCGATGCCATTGCCCTATCTTTAAGAACCGGGTCTCCCGTTTATGTTCAAGAGAAAATTATCGAAAAATCCAGAAAGATTGATCTGGTCCAAAAAGAGGGAATGCAAGATCAGACTGAATCTCAAGAATGGGAAGAAATTTTAAAAAATATGGAACCGGAAGATTTCGGTAAATACAAGATGTAAGCTTAAATATCATCGGCATTGTGACCTCCTCCTTGGTTTTCTTAAGCCACCCAAAATTCAAGTCTTGAGTTTTTTCTTGAAAATGGCTAACGAACCGCACTCATCGTAGTTCAATTTTGTACCTAGCGAACAAAGATGAAATATTTTTTTATATTTGGAAGATTTCCACGGCTTTGCTACAAAGAGTTTCGATTCATAAAATCGTATGGGAATTTTCCTTTTTTGAACCCAGATTAGCAGGATTATCATAAAATATTCTCTAAATTTAACTTGTAATCCTTAATATCGCTAAGGAGGAAAATTTGATTGATCTCCACACCCATTCATTGTTTAGTGACGGGGAACTATTGCCGTCCGAGTTAATAAGAAGAGCTGTAATATTAGGTTATCAAGCTATCGCTATTACCGATCATGTTGATTCGTCAAATCTCGATTTTGTGCTGCCTAGAATAATAAAAGCCGGGAAGGAGCTTTCCGATTCCTGGAAAATTGAGGTAGTCCCGGGAGTAGAGATAACCCATGCACACCCCGAATCCATCGCAAAACTGGTCAAGGAGTCTCGTCGTTTAGGAGCAAAAATTGTAGTAGTACACGGCGAGACCATTACAGAACCGGTTTTCCCGGGAACCAACCGGTCAGCGTTAATGGCCAATGTAGACATATTGGCTCACCCGGGGTTAATCAGCGAAGAAGAAGTAATATTGGCCAAAAATAAGGGAGTAGCATTGGAAATAACCTCGAGAAAAGGCCATAGTTTAACTAACGGTCATCTTGCAAAATTGGCAGTTAAACAGGGAGCAAAGCTGATCCTCAATACCGATTCCCATTCTCCCGAAGACCTCATCAGTATTGAAACCGCAAAAAATATCGCCTTGGGAGCGGGTTTATCCCAAGAAGAGTTTGAAAAAATGAGACAAAATTCTTTCGAAATAGTCAAAGGATGCTACATTTCCCACTAAACTACCCCCTATTTTTTTATTTTATTAACAGTACATTTTTGAAAAAAAATTTATAAGAATTCCCTCTATTGCTTTGAATCAACCCGGTAGCGTCCGGTTAGCTTTTTGCATGTATTAGAAAACGGTAAAAAAGTGAAAAAAATTAGTATCTTGATCATCCTGATATGGATAATTGTGATGGGGGCTTTGATCAAGAAAACCTGCTCCTTCCCTGGAAAATTGATCTACCGGACTTCATATCAGGGAGAGGACTGCTCACCCCGGGAAGAGTGGATGGGAGTCTATTTTCAGGGAGAAAAGATTGGCTACGTTAAAACGTCAGTTGAAAAGAAAAATGATAATTATCGAATAAAAGAGGAAATTTTTTTGCAGCTGTTGATGATGGGATCATGCAAAAGGGTAAACTTCATAACTGATTCCCGGGTTAATGAGGATTTTTCATTGAAGTCGTTCGATTTCAGTCTTAGATCGGGTCTTATAAACTTCCGGGCAACCGGAGAAATCGTAGAAAATAAATTGCTCATTAGAGTTATAAATAACGACGAGATAATAGAAGAAGTAATTAAATTTCTTGGAGTTCCCTACCTTTCAAGTGGCATCCCCCCCCTAATCGCCCGGGGGGGACTTAAAATTGGCAGGAAATACTCCCTTCCCATCTTTGATCCTTCGAGTTTCACTCTAAAAAATTTTACCGCCGTAGTTGAAGCCAAAGAAAAAATCACCATTAATAACAAAATGATGGATTCCTGCCGGATCAAAAATTCTTTTGAAGGAATAGCCTACTATTCCTGGATTAACAACCGGGGTGAACGGTTAAAAGAAAATGGGCACCTTGGGTTATCTTTAATAAAAGAATCCAGGGATACAGCTCTAGAGGAAAACTGGGAAAGGGAATCATTGGTTGACCTCATCGAATTAAGTAAAATCACTCCCAATACAAGAATAGCCAATACAGACAAATTAAAATCCTTAACGGTTCGACTTAATAACATTAATTTTAACAATTTTGCCATTAATAAGCAGCGGCAAAGACTTGAGAATGATGTCCTCGAAATAAAACAGGAAGACATCAGGCAGGTCAAAAGCTTTTCCATACCATATCGGGGTGATAAACATCAATGTTTCCTTTCCTCCACCCCTTTGATTCAGAGCAGCAGTTCCAAACTGACAATGAAAGCAGACAGCATCATTGAAGATGAGAGGGATGCCCTTAAGTCAGTACGATTAATTTTAAAGTGGGTATTTGAGAATATTAAAAAGAAACCAATTCTAAGCATCCCCAGTGCATTGGCCATATTGAAACTCGGGGAAGGTGACTGCAATGAACATGCCGTTCTATTTACTTCCCTGTGCCGAGCAGTGGGAATTCCAACCAAAATCTGCCTCGGCATCACTTACTCGGAAGGAAGCTTTTATTACCATGCCTGGTCCGAAGTCTACCTAAATCCCTGGATAAGCATTGATCCTACCTTAAACCAGTTCCCCGCCGATCCAACCCACATAAAATTTGTTGAGGGGAATCTAGCAAGTCAGCAAAAGATGGTAAATATAATGGGAAAGTTAGGGATCGAGGTTTTGGAATACCAATCTCACTAAAAAAATGATGGCTGGGCTAATTAAATCCCATCAGAGAGAGACTGCCTGGGGGCAAGTTATCCCTGAGCGATTATTCAAAAGGGGCACCCGGTAAAGACATAGTCTTGTCTGGAAAAGGTGCTTACTTGTCCCTAATTTGGTTTCCAATCTCTTTTTATCAATCTCTGTAATAAAATTTCCCCCCCCTTACATTCCATATTAATTACAAATTGTCGAAGCAGAGGCTAATACACCCAATTTTGACAAAGTTTCAGCTGTCATGATAATTTTCTTTGCTTTGACAATTCGGTTCCGTTTTGTTAATATTTCTTTAATAAATTAGGAAGATACAAATATACTATTTTCTGCTCCAGGACTGATGTGAAACTACTTCTTCATATTTGTTGTGCCCCCTGCACCATTTATCCCCTAAAAAAACTGGGGGAACAGAGTTTCGAAGTGAGGGGTTTTTTTTATAACCATAACATTCATCCTTATCAGGAATATCAAAAAAGATTGGAGGCGGTTAAAAAATACACCGGTATGGCAGGGCTGGAAATGATTTATCAAGATAAATATGATCTCCTTGATTTTCTCCAAAATACTGCATACCGGGAAGAGAACAGGTGTATATATTGCTATCATTCTCGATTGGAAGCAACTGCCAAGGTTGCCAGACGAGGAAAATTTGAATATTTTTCTACTACCCTGCTTTATAGTAAATTACAGAACCATGAAAGAATAAGGGAAATTGGGGAAAACCTGGGAAAAAGGCATGGGGTGGCATTTTACTATCAGGACTTTCGAGAGGGATGGAAAGAGGGAATAGAAGTTTCTAAAAAATTGGAAATATATCGCCAAAAATACTGCGGTTGTATTTATAGCGAAAAGGAAAGGTACCGGTCGACAAATTAAGCTCAGAGTTCCGGCAATAAAACGGATGTCAGGTTTCGGAGGAATTAGAAAAGCTCTAATAATTTTTGGAATATCCGTTGCTTTTTTGGGAATAATATTTATTCTGGCTGCCAAAATCCCCGGGGTGGGTAAACTTCCCGGGGATATATACCTGAAAAAAGTTCATTCCATCTCTACTTTCCTGTGACCACTTGTGTGACAATAAGTCTAGTTCTTACATTCCTGTGGAATATTTTTCGAAATTAGTTTTTTAAAGTAAGAATTATTAATTACACTAATTTATAAACGCTCATCTTTAATCACTGCTTTACCGGGTATTATTTCTTGCCGGGAAAAGTTATATTTGCAAATTACAATTTATTTATTTACCTTGGGGAATCTTGATGAAAAATAAATCACTTTTGGTTTTTATAGTGTTTTCTGTTTTTACGATCCTGTCAGTCTCTTCGCCCAATTTACTCCGATCCAAAGAACCCAACATAATGAACATTACTATTAACCGGACTGGAAAAAATGTTTCGGTTCAGTTTACTTTAGGAAATTGTTTCACTCAGGAAATGGAAGAGGCTATTTTAAGTGGCATTCCAACTACCTTTTTATTTTCTATTAACCTTAATGAAAATCGAAATTTCTGGTTTGATAAAAAGATCATCACCGGTCATATTAAACATACTGTTAAATATGACAGTCTCCAGGAAGAATTTCATTTAACTTACAATGGGAAAGGAAAAAACCCCACGGTAGTAAAGGATTTTAATATTGCAAAAAAAATGATGGCAGAGGTCAAGGAGGATATAGTAGTACCGGAAAATATTTTGACAGATGGACAAGACCTTTACTTTAAAATAAGGGCTAAACTGGATTCCGCGGCACTCCCTTTTTATCTTGATTATCTTCTCTTTTTTGTTTCTTCGTGGGATTTTGAAACCGACTGGTATACTAAAAATCTCAACTAGGCAGACTTCAAGGTATGCATGAATAAAAATTTAAATATATTTACTATGATCAATAAAAAAAAACAGGGGGGCAGGGAACTACCGGAAAGCAAGAAGCGTCGTCGAGAGAAATTCATTACTATTAGCGCTCTTACGATATTGGTCATTCTCACTGTTTTTTCGATTTACTTTTCACAATTCAGCAGAAAACTTTTTATTGGCAACAGTGTTATATTTTTTGCCCTGATCAATATAAACATCATATTGCTGATCTTAGTAATCTTTCTGGTATTGAGAAATTTAACTAAGTTATTTTTCGAGAGAAGGAGAAAGATTCTTGGTTCAAAATTACGAACCAAACTTGTTTTTGCCTTCATTGCTCTTTCTTTATTGCCCACCTCCCTTCTCTTTTTTGCCTCGGTTATTTTCATAAACAACAGCATAGAAAACTGGTTTAACGTTCAAGTGGAAAATTCTCTGGAAGAGTCTCTGAAAGTAGCTCAAGTATATTATAAAAATTCTCAGGACAATGCCCTGTATTACGCAAGACAATTGAGCCAGGAAGCACGCGACAAAAAACTCCTCAATGAACAAAATTTAAGTATCTTGAGAGAATTTATCAAAAAAAAGCAGAAGGAATATAATCTGGGGGCGGTAGAAGTTTTTTCATCGCAGCTCGAAGAACTGGTAAAAGTTATTAACCCAAACGTATCAGTAAAGAGTCTACCCAGCCCCAAATCAAATTTTGTAAAGAGGGGACTGGGTGGCGAAGAGTTCTCGCAGATTCAACCAGCAGGAGGGGGGGATTTGATTATTGGGATAGTGCCGGTATATTCTACCTGGAAACCCCAGGATGTGGTAGGAGTGATTGCGGTCAATTATCTGATACCCAGCAGTCTTACCGGCAAAATGAGGGATATTTCAGCAACCTTCGAGGAATATCGACAGACGAAAATATTAACATACTCCATAAAATTTAATTATTTTCTGGTTCTCGCTCTGGTGACCTTATTGATTATCTTCGCAGCAACCTGGTTCGGATTTTTTTTAGCCAAAGGCATCACTATTCCCATCCAGCAATTGGCCTCGGGCACTGAAAGAGTTGCCCTGGGCGAGCTTGACTTCCGTATAGAGCCGGTTGTGGATGACGAACTGGGCACTCTGGTAAAATCATTTAACAAGATGACCCAGGATTTAAAAAGTAGCCGGGTAGGGCTGAAACAGGCTAATATTGAATTGACCAATACTAATATTGAATTGGACAGACGCCGAAAATATATGGAAATAGTATTGCGAAATGTTGCCGCGGGGGTAATCTCCATCGATAAAGATGGTCACATAACCACCATAAATAAATCGGCGGAGAAAATATTGGAAGTTAAACCGGAAAAAATACTGAATGAAAACTTTCTGGATGTCCTGTCATCGCCTTACCTGGAAATGGTCAAAAAATTGGTTGAAGACCTGGAAGTATCCCCCGCCGGATCGGTGAGTAAAGAAATCGAGTTATCCCTGAAGAGAGAAAGATTAACCCTTCTTGCCAATCTTTCGATTCTCAAGGATGAAGAGGAAAACTACATGGGGATGGTGGCGGTATTTGACGACTTAACTCAGTTGCAAAAGGCACAGCGTGTTGCTGCCTGGAGGGAAGTCGCCAAAAGAATCGCCCATGAAATTAAAAATCCCTTAACCCCTATCCAACTATCCGCTCAAAGACTTAGAAAAAAATACCTGAATCGATTTACCGGGGATGGCAAGATTTTTGATGAGTGTACCGGAACCATTATCAGTCAGGTTGACGAATTGAAGAATCTGGTTAATGAATTTTCCAGTTTTGCCCGGATGCCGGCCATTAACCCCATGCCCAATGATCTCAACCGAATAATTGAAGAAGCGGTTAATCTTTTTAAGGGCGCACATAAGAATGTTGAAATTAAATTTAAAAAAGGTAGCGACCTCCCAATTTTCGAGTTAGATAAAGACCAGATGAAGAGGGTGGTAATAAACCTCCTTGACAATGCAGTCGCCTCCATTAAAAATGAAGGGGAAAAGGGGGTATTGATCATTGAGTCATTCTATGATCATCAATTGGAATTAGTCAGATTTGAAATTGTAGATAATGGTTACGGAATTTCACCCGAAGTAAAAGCAAGGCTTTTTGAACCTTATTTTTCTACCAAAAAGACTGGTACTGGATTGGGCCTGGCTATTATCAAGACTATTATTTCCGACCACCATGGCTATATCCGGGTGAAGGATAACAAGCCCCGAGGAACCCGTTTTATCATTGAACTGCCCCTAATAATATAGCGGAGTTAGCTGTGAATAAGACAAAACTATTGATTGTTGACGATGAGGAAATTATTCGAAAAACGATGAAGGACACCCTGGAAGATGAGGGATATGAAGTCTTTGACACCGGGGATGGCATCGAAGCCATTGATATGGTTAGATCAATTAACCCTGATTTGGTATTTTTAGACATCTGGCTTCCGGGGATGGATGGCATGAAGGCATTACAACTCATAAAAGAGTTTAACCCCGAACTGCCGGTGGTAATGATTACCGGACATGGAACCGTCAACACTGCGATGCAGGCTATTAAAATGGGTGCCCTGGATTTTCTTGAAAAACCTCTTTCTCTGGAAAATATTTTATCGGTAATTAACGATGCTATTACACTAACCAAAACAACAAAAACAATTATTAAAAAAGGTGGTGGTTCTACTGGTGAAGATAGAATCATAGGGGAAAGTACGAAAACCAGGAAAGTTCGGGATGAGATCAAAGAACTTATCCGGAGCAATAAAAATATTTTAATTCTCGGTGAAAGTGGAACCGGTAAAGAGCTGGTAGCTAAGATTATCCATAAAGGCCGGGGAAAATTACTAGGCGAGATGATCAAATTGAATTGCAAGGTATTTCAAGCTCCCGATTTAGAGGAGGAACTATTTCGGGGATTTGAAGTAGAGGCATCTCAAAAAGATTTGTCAAATCAAGGCTTATTAAACCGAGGCAATAAAGTCACCCTTTTTATTGATTCTATCGATGAAATGGAACTCTCCATTCAGAAAAAAATGTTTGAACATCTCAAAAATGGAAAGGCCCCTAAAATAATCGCCGCTGCATCTATAAACCTAACAAAAGCAATGGAAACAGAAAAATTCTGTCCCGAACTTATTGAACATTTTAAAGATAATATGATTGACATCCCTTCGTTAAGGGAAAGAAAGGGTGACATACCTTATTTAATAAAATTTTTTCTGGAAGAATTTTCCAAGGAACATAGCCGGAAAATAAAGGAACTAGAGGACGATGCATTGGCCGTACTGGTAGATTTTGACTGGCCGGGAAATATTAAAGAACTTAAAAATGTAGCAGAAAGACTGATAATTTCTGTTCCTACTGCCAGAATTAACCTCAACGATCTTCCCATTTTTATCCGGGATGAGGTGGCCACAAAAAGATTTCGCATATATGACAAATACAGCACCTTTGGAGAGGCTGAGGAAGCCTGGAAAAGAGACTTTATCACTATGCATTTAAGAAAATACGAAGGGAACATTGCCCTTACTGCCAAAAAACTGAATATAAAGGAAAGGACCCTCAAGAGTTATATTAAAAAATATGATATCCTGGTAGAAAAGAAAAAAAGGGAACGTTATCAAAAAACTTTGAAAAAAAGTATGGTTCTTAGCGGACGGGGTCTTCATTCCGGATTAAAAACCGGGTTGATCCTCTCGCCTCTTCCTCCCAATTCCGGTATAATTTTCGGAAGTATTTCTACCGGGGAAACGATTCCTGCCCACCTGGATTACGTTGAATCCACCGAATATGCGACATTCTTAAAAAAAGGGGGGGCTTATGCCAGGACTATCGAACACTTTATGGCGGTCCTGCATGCCTACCAAATAAGTAATCTGCTTATTAAAATAAACGGCGAGGTACCCATCATGGATGGATCTGCCCTTGATTTTTGCCGGCTGATTGAAGATGCTGGTATTGAAGAACAGGATGTTACCGAGGAAGAGGTAGTAATTGACAAAATGTACCAATTAGGAAACCCTTCTGAATCCTATAAATTTATAAGCATTGAACCGGCAGATAAATTTAGCATTAAATACATTCTAAACTACCCGCTTCCAGTGGGAAAACAGGAATATCACTTTGTATTAGAAGATGTAAATACCTTTAAGAAACAGATAGCCCCGGCAAGAACCTTTGGTTTCTTAAAGGATATTGAAAGTATGGAAAAGAAGGGGTTGGCAAACGGGGGAAGATTGAATAACTTTATTCTTATAGATGACGAGAAGATTGTTAACACCAAACTCAGATTTACCGATGAATTTGTTCGCCACAAGATCCTGGATCTAATCGGAGATTTTTACCTCTTGGGAAGGCCTATCAAAGGATTGGTAACTGCCCGCATGACTGGGCATTCGGACAATAATGCCCTCATGAGGATGGTAAGAGATGGCCTTAATATTTTTTGGTAATTCGTGGCATTAAAAAAGTATGAATCGATTATGGTATTCGGTTAATCGACAACTCTCCAAAATAAATAATCAAATTTTTTCAGGATGTTGCCCAGGCAGAAATTCCTTAAGAATGACGAAAGGGGATTTGGTGGGCAGTCTGTTTAGATATGAATAATAGGTTATATAGAGATGTTTATTACCTTTGAGGGAATTGAAGGCTGTGGAAAAACAACTCAGATAACACTTTTGGGACAATATTTAAAAAAGAATGACTTGGAGTTTCTTGTAACCAGGGAGCCGGGAGGAACAATAATTGGGGATAAGATTCGTAAAATCCTTCTTGATCCCCAAAATTCAAGAATTACTCCTTTAGCCGAGCTCCTTCTTTATGCAGCCAATCGTTCCCAGCACGTTAATGAGATTATTAAGCCGGCAATAAAAAAGGATAGAATCGTCCTTTGTGATCGTTTTTGCGATGCTACCTTTGTCTACCAGGGGTTCGCTCGTGGACTTGATTTGGGTTTCATCAAAAAATTGAATCTATTGGTATCCGAAGAGATACTGCCTGAACTTACTTTTTTGATAGATTGTCCCGTTCAGGTGGGACTTTCAAGGGCTAATTCCCGGATGAATTCCCCGTCAGGCAAAAAAGGAGAAGATAGATTTGAAAGAGAAAGCATCAGCTTTCATCAGAAGATAAGAGAAGGCTACCTTCTAATTGCCAAACAGGAAACTCGAAGAGTTGCGGTCATAGATGGAACAAAAGACAAGAACACTGTTCACCGGGAAATATGCCGAGTTGTCTCCTCAAGAATTTTTTGAAAATTGCTCAGTAAAATAGTTACAAAAACGTAATAGTTCAGCCACCAAGGCACGAAGACACAAAGAAAAGAATATGAAGAGAAAACGCAAGAAGTTCAGTCACCAAGGCATGAAGAGAAAAATCTATTGCTGAAAAATTTGTAGATGCGGGATGTATAAGTATATAAGATATCTTAGACCGGGGCTAGATGTTCTCTTAAGAAGAAGCTTCTTGAAAGAATTATATTATAACCTTTATTAGTGTCTTTGTGACTGAATAGTTACAAAAAAGTAAGGTTTTTCGTTATGTCTTTTAAAAAAATTTT
>Ga0209345_10004608_pt1 | contig 13205 bp, 23 predicted proteins | sample Cruoilmetagenom7_FD_187294 | JGI IMG/M metagenome (GOLD analysis project Ga0209345, IMG submission 187294) | Oil polluted marine microbial communities from Coal Oil Point, Santa Barbara, California, USA - Sample 7 (SPAdes) (version 2) | ecosystem: Environmental > Aquatic > Marine > Oil seeps ...
GCGTTTTTGATCACACTACCCGTTTCCTGCCATTTGTAAATGTTCAAAGAATGCATTTTTCAATTTCAAATCTCACTATAGCGTTCTTTGGTTTACTATAGAATACCCCATATCTCCCCACAAAAACCACCCAAGTTTTTCGTGTCACCAGTTTCTTTGGTGACAGAAAAGTATTTAATGGATCAAAGGTATAACATTTACCCAAAAATCATAAAACAGGAGTTAAAATTTATGGGAAAATCTAAAGAACAGGTAGAAGCAAAACTAAAAGAACGTGTTGCATCGTCTGGAAAGTATCACAAAACAGGCATGGAAAACGCAGACAAGAACCCTAACGAAGAAGCAGCCAAGAAATTAGACCTCATGAAGGCAAGATTCAATCAGGCCATGGATTCAGGTCGTACAAAAGCTGGTATGCTTGAAGCAGCAGGGGAAAAGCGTTGGGAAAAGAGGATAGATAAAGCAGCCGAGAGATGGGAAGACAGCTCTGCATATATGACAGATCGTTACATGGAAGGTTACGACAAGCGTATGACGGCAATAGATGCAGCTAAGAAAGCAGTTGAGGGTATGCCTGCCACAACCGTAGAGCAGAGAGCCGAAAAGTCTAAACAGTATCAGATAAAAGTTTCTAAAGAGATGGCCAAGCTTAGGGGTATCAAGCAGTAGAAGGGTAAGAGGTAACTAAATATGTATCAAAATTTCGATAGATATTACAAAGAACAAGCACTCAGTATAGCTGATACATACACTAAAGATTTACCAGAATCCGGTTTACTTCAAGGCATTCTTTTAAAGCTGACGATGGAAAACCATTCAGCTTTACAGAACGTTTATAAGAGCAGGGTAATAGACCATATCACAAAAATAGAAGTAACGAATGGTGGTACTGAAAAGATGTTTAGCCTAACTGGCCAAGAAACCAAAGCGTTAGATTTCTATCTTAATGATAGGGTTATGCCAGAACATTTTGAGGGTTACGGTAGCAAGCACCAAAGAACATGGCTCTATATACCGTTTGGACGTTATTTTGACGACCCAGAATTTATGCTGAATTTGTCAGAATGGGATCAAGTACAGTTAGAGATGACTAATGACCTTACTACGTCTTATTGTGCAGATAAAAAGCTGTTTGCAGATGTTCAGCTTGTTTTTGCAAACGATGTAGCAGACCCAGCTCAGTATATGAAGTATTACGAATGGAAGAAAGAAAAACCATCAGCAGATCAGCAATATGTATACCACAAAATACCCACAACTGACCTTGTAGCTTTTTTAATGTGTCAGCTTGATCCGGATTTAACTGCTGCTACCGGAGCAGCCGTTAGTGACCCAGTAAGCAATGATTTTAACCTCAAAATGACTTATAAGGAAGGTAAAGAAGTTATTTGGGATCACAGGCCAAGAGACATTATGCGAGCCAATTCTGTTAAGTATGGAGCACCTCACGTACAAATGGTGCATGGTGGCGGAAGCATAACTCATTTAGATGTTGTTTTGGGTTATGTTAACTGTGCAACGTTAGGTATGGCAAATCAGGGTACAGGTGCTGCTTCCGATATTTTGGAGTGGAAAGACATGCAAAATACACGGTTTGCAGAGTTTTACAACACTGGATGTGACGGTATTCACATAATGGCAGAAGGTGACGGCTATTATGACACAATGGTACTTTTGGATACGTTGAGAGACATGGAAAACATTATAGACCCATCCAAAGGTGGTGGCGAAGCAAAAGGTGAAATAAAGCTCGAATGGTACGGGTATACTGATGACCATACGTTTAGGACGTGCATAGGTTCGCCAGTTGTTCAAGGTGCGACATAACACCGTTGTATCGCAGGAAAGGGTACAAAGATGTTGCAAGCATCGTATGAAGACTTTCTGAAAGGCAAGGCAGATATTATTGATAATATAGTATCTGCTGTTGGTGTTTCAGACAGTGATGTAAATATTACTGGTAAAGTTTATGAAGGTCATGTAGTTCAAGAGATACATACAGTATCAATAATAAATGAGACAAGTGACTATTCAAGGTTGATTTTAGGTATAGACAATGGAGCATTATTTATCCCTCTCAGGGAAGAAAAAGCAGTACCGAGTGGTGAATATGTTTACACATCTAATCCAATTTTGTTAGGAAGAATGTCACAATTAAAAGCAGTACTCGAAGGGACTACTACAGGTGACATAATTAGAATGTATGTCAATGGTGTAAGGTTTACTTTAAGGTAACCGGGAGGTTACAAAATGAGATTTGGAGATAGAAAACAGACGATAAAAGATGTTAAGGAGATTTTGGCCGATGCATCTTTAGCTGAAAGTGCAACAACGGCTTTAGCAGATTGTACTGTCCTTAATCTAGCTGGTGTAAAAACTCTTGCTTTATCAGTAAGATGTACTTATGCTGATGGTTCATCAACAGGTATAACGGTTAATCTTTATACTTCTATAGATAATTCGGTGTGGGATACTGATGTTTTGACAAGCTTTGAACCTTCTTTTACGACGAATACAACAGTACAAAAAACAGTATTTATAGACCCCGATGCTAAATACTTGAAAGCAAGAGTAACAAACAAAGATGATACTTATGCAGTAACAAACATAAGCATAAATGCAACAAGCACAAAGTAGGAGGTAGAAAACATGAAAATAACAGATGTTGAGGTACAAAAGACTCATGACAAAAATGTATATGTTTTATTGCTTACCACCGATGCTGAAGTAAACACAGGTACAGGAGGTGTACCAAAATTTTACACACAAAGGGTTTTGTGGAATAAGAACACACCTGCTTCAAAACCTTTGGAAAGAGCAAACAAAGGATATCAAGAATTATTGGCAAAATTAGCTGAGCTGGAAGAAGTAAGACAAACAATACTTTTGGCTAAAAAATGAAGCTTAGAACACGGTATACTCAAAGATATCCAACCGCACTTGGTCTGGTATTAGATATATCGCTTTTTGAAGGATCAGGTCTCATAGCTCATGATATGTCAGGAAAAGGTAATCATGGTACTGTATCAGGTGCAGCTTGGACTGTTGGTGAAAAAGGAGTGTGTCTGGATTTTGATGGTTCTAATGATTATGTTGTTGTTTTGGATGCTGACAGTCTTGATTTTACTACAGCTATTACACAGGAAGGGATGACAAACGTAAGTAGTTCTATTGTTTTGGGGAGCTTTCTAAACAAAGAGCAGGCTTACCGTATGGTTCTTTTTTATGCGAACGGTAACATTTATAGTATGCTTAAAGTACAACCCGGTTGGACGGGGGTAGGCCCTTACGCAGGCGGTTATGATTTCGGGGCCTGGTATTCGTGGAGTGTGATTTATGATAGTACTTCGGAAAACTTCGCTGTATACAGCAATGGATCAAATATACTTAGTCAAAACCATGCTGGATGGGGAGAGTTAGTGCCTTCCGCTACTGATTTGTATATAGGCTCTACCACTCCTTTAGTAGACCCATACAAAGGTTTGGCAAAATCAATAAGATTGTACAACACACGTTTGTCTGTTGAGAAAATTAAAAGGCGTCATGAACAGCCAAACAAGGATTATTGCAGAGGTTCTTAGATGATAATGAGGGTTTTAAAATGAAACTTAGAACACGGTACACTCAACGGTATCCAACAGCCTCAAGGTTAGTGCTCAATATACCTTTTTTCGAAGGCTCAGGCACTAAAGCTATGGATGTGTCAGGAAAAAGCAATCATGGTAATATAGAAGGTGCATCATGGTCTACTTCGGAAAAAGGGGGTTGTTTGAACTTTAATGGAAGTTCAGATTATGTTAATTGTGGAAACGATGAAAGCTTAAATATTACTGATTCGGTTACTATTGAAACGTGGGTGATGGACACCGAGTGGGTCGTAGACCTATACCAACATCTAATGTCAAAATGGTATAACTGGTATTTACAGTTTCCGCCAGCTGGTGATTCTCTCGGTTTTGGAATTATAGACAGTTCTGATGAAGTCCACACAGCACGGTATTATTTTGATTTTCTTGTTGATACTTGGTATCATATTTTTGCAACTTATGACGGTGACACAAACGATCTTAAATTGTATATTGAGGGTGTTCAAAAAGCTGATGGCTCATCTCCAGACATAAAAGGCGGGACATTTGATCTTCATATTAGTAGTGCAAGCTGGGGGGTAGCAGGGTTTTTTAAAGGTATGACAAATTATATTCGTATATACGATCGTGTTTTGCCTTTATCAGAGATTAAACGTTGTTATGAACAATCTGACAAGGATTATTGTAGAGGGAGTTAGTGTTTGTTATGGCATTTTTCTGGCATACGGTAGAATGTGATGCAGATGTTAAAAAAGCGGATGCTGTAACTGAAGAACTAAAGTTAAGCTCTGGAATAGTTCATAGGGTTATTGTGATCATACCTTCGGGGCACGCTGGTTTAATGCATTTACAAATTTTTGATGGTTTGCATGAAGTTTACCCTACCTCACCAGACGAAGATTTCCACGGTGACAATATTGTAATAAGTTTCAGGGACTGGTTTGAACTTAAAGCTCAATCCTACACTTTAGATGCTAAATACTGGAATTTAGACGACACATACAGCCATGAAATGATAATAGGGTTTGGTGTGCTTCCTAAATGGGTTTTATTGCCACAGCTTTTTGGCTATATGATTAAGAAAACATGGAATAAGTTAACAGGTTATGAGGAGGAGATTTAAATGGGAAGTGGACAGCCTGATTACATGAATGTGACCTTGCTGAAAGGGCAAGATAGCTCAGGAAATTTAATAACAATAGCAGTCGATGAGGATGGAAACTTAATTTCTGTCATGAAAGGTGAATATGCTGGATCACTGAAAAATTTGGCGGTTGATGAACAAGGAAGGATGTTGGCAGTACTAACCGACCCAGAGGACGTATTTGGCAACCCTCATCAAATGGGAGCTAGTGAATTGGCAGCACGGTTAGGGTCTATCTGTAACTATGATAGACAAGGAAGTGTTGTTTGGATGGATGACTTTGAGGGAGATGCTTTAAAATGGGATAAAACAGAGTTTGGTACCGGGGCGAATGTATCTGATTCAATCGATTTTGTGAAGAATGGTAATAAATCTGTAGAAATGACGGCTGGTAGTAACGGGGGGGCGTTGGGTGCTATCTCGAAATGGTTTCAGTTACCTCTATCTACTCGTTACGGTTTTGAAATTTCAATATCTTTTGGTGTGGGTATGGACAATGTTCAATTTACTGTAATAGTATATACTGGGGTTACAAGATATTTTGTTCGAATAAAGATTGACGTAGATAATGATTCTTTAGAATATCAAACAGGTAGTACAACATGGGCCACACTTTCATCAGAGATAGATTTACGTGAAAGCACAAATTTATTCTATACCTTGAAGTTTGTTTTCGACACATCAACACATCAATGGGTTAGAGTATTGTTCCAAAATCAAAGTTATGATCTTTCAGGTGTTGCTTTATATTCTGATGCAAGTATTATAAGTAAAGGTATGTGGGTTGATATCACAGCTCGTGGTCCAGGGGTTTCTAATCCTACTGTTTACCTTGATGATTTTATACTAACTCAAAATGAACCATAAGGAGGTTAAACATGAATGCTGAAGTAATAGTAGCAATGGTAGCAATAACGACATTGGAAATATATGCAATATCGCAAGGTATCAATGGTGTGTTGTTAACGTCAGTTATAGGAATACTAGCAGGTCTTGCGGGTTACAACATGCAAGTTTACAATAAAGGAAGGAAGTTAAAAAGATGAGGTATAGGATAGAAAATATCAGACAGATAATAGAAGAAGATTCAGAGGGTAAAATCCAGAAAATTATGGAAATTCGATACGAAATAGCAAAAAGATACAGAGGGACAGTTACTTTGCCAAAAGAAGAATTTACAGAAGAAAAAGCAAAGAAAGTAGTTCATGACGAAGCTTTAAAGCTTAAAAATTTAATGGAGATGGAAGGGGAGATATAAAAAGTGTGGCTTATTGATCAGATCGGAAATATGTTTAGCAATATGCAATTTGCAATTGCCAGATGGATTGACAGAATAGATGATAGTTGGCTTGAAATGCCCCACATAAAGCAATATCTGATTGATATCGGTAACAGGTTAGGAAGTGTAAGTTACTATTTTTATGATCTTGCTGACGATTATGACCAGTTAACCAACAGAGCTAAAGACGCTATTTTAGGTTCTTACTATGATCTACCTTCATGGTTGGATTCACGACAAGGGATAATAATGTCATGGTTCAGTGATCTTTGGAATGATATCAGAGACAGAATGGATGATGTTGAAACATGGATAGACGATTCAACAGAATGGTTATCAACAGAGTTAGGATCGTGGTTTGATAACCAAGAAAACAAGGTAATAAATTGGGTAGAAACAAGAGCAGAGGACATACTTGATAAGATGTTTGAGGACTAGAAATGGGTAAATTTACAGAAAAGTTTGATAACTGGTTTAGCAACTACATAAGACAGCCAATAAGGGATTTAAAGGATGGATTAGAGGATAAAATAGCAACACCTTTAAAAACTCCTTTAAATGCCATAAAAGACAAGTTCACCGTTCTTGATGTTGCAATAGGAAACATCAGAGATAAAATCGTTGAGGTAAAAGACACAATCGCAGAAATACCAACTAAATTTGATGAGATGAAAGAAAAGGTAACAGAGGGTATAACAGCCGTCACCGAGCTTGATTTTACTGAAAACATAAAAGTACCCTTGAATGAAGTTTTTGATGGTTTCATAACTCAGATTTTTACAAAGCTAAAACCCAACTTGATAGATGAACTAAAACTTGAAATAGCTCAATCGACTATAAACGAAGAAATGTTTCAAACAGAGGACATGAGACACAAAGTAAGGGTATTGAAGGAAAAATGGTCTAATTCACCAGAAACCGCTACAGATATTGCTCATGATCTTCTTGAAATTGTAAGTGGGGCAGGAGCTAAAGTACAGTTAGAATACATTTCGGGTTTAGAGATAAGCGATGGAATGCCTATTACGAATAATATGTTTGATCAGATGGCCAACATTACAGATTTAACGCTTGCTACGAACGTTATTGCTATTCTAGGAGAGGTACTAAGCCTTGGCCAGCTTGATCATTTAGGGCCAGAAATGAGGTCTTATTTAGAATACTCAGGGCTTACGCAAGTTACCGGATACGGTTATGGGATGCTGTTTTCTACAGCTTTGGCTACGCCAGTTATGCAAGAAATTAACTCAAAGATGCTAAAAACGCCTATAGACCCCGCAACTTTGGTTCGATTAAAGTATAAGAACATGATGCCTGATGCCGAATACGGTATACAAATGGGTTATCACGGTTTTGGGGACATGCAAAAGAAAGCTTATGAGGATGACTATCTTTTTTATCCAACACCTCAGGATTTAACGCATTGGATAGCAAAAGAGGTTTTTGAACCGGATTCGATCAGTAAGTATGGATTACTTAACGAATTTGGTAACCTTGATCTTGATTTGTTCTTAAAAGCAGGTGTCTCTGAAGAACAGGTAAAGAACTTTTGGATAGCTCATTGGGACGCACCTTCATTTACCCAAATCACTAAAATGATGTTCAGAGGTCTTATAACCGAAGAGGACGTTTATGAGTGGTACAGGTTGGTTGAAATACCCCCATTTTGGAGAGATAAGCTTACAAAAATTCAATATCATCCTTACACAAGGGTTGATATTAGACGTATGTTCACGGCAGGTACTGTAGACCGAGAAACAGTTAAACGCACTTACCTTGATCTCGGTTATGATGAAGAAAGAGCAGAAAACTTAACTGTTTGGTCTACTGCTGAGAAATTAAGCAAAGAAAGGGATTTAACAAAGACAGAAATCCTTAGATTGTATTCGGAAGGCCAATTAACCACAGATAGAGCAGCAGAGCAGATAAAAGCACTTGGTTATGATGAAGAAGAATCTAAACTAATCTTATTGATAACAGAGCTAAAAAGAATAGATGCAGAAGAAAAGGACCTAATTGCTACATGGACAGACCTTTTTAAGATACATAAAATCACAATAGAAGAATTTGAGACGAATTTAAATGAATTAGATATAACCGAGATCAAAAAGAATCGTTTACTCGCAAAAGCACAACGAACCGAGCAAAGTTTTATCACTTTGCCAGACAAGAAGGATTTAAAGACATGGTATCAAAAGAAAATCATTGGCACCCCTGCTTTTATTGTAAGAATGCAGGGGCTCGGTTATAGCGTTACAGATATAGCAAATTATCTTAAGGAGATGGAAGAATGAACATAAAGAACCTTACAGATCAATATAACAAAGTAGTCATGAAAAAGAAGCCTAAGGGGGTTGTTAATGATGCCACCTCTAAACAACCCCCAAATAAAGTTTGAACGAAATAATTACGTTTTTGTTTAAACCAAACTTTTGAGAAAAGTTTGAACAAAAACGAAGTTTAGTCATATATGGCATGGGTGTTGGTTTTCCCTCATTTTCCAACACCCTCTATTCTATTTATGCTCACACCAGAAACTATATAAGGTAGTACTACGTAGTAGGGGTATACCTTCGTAGTGGGGGTAGTACATAAAAAATAGAGGACTAAAATATGAACATAAAAGCATATAAGAAAAGGATTAGTGGAATGAAACTTGAAAGCCAAATAGCAACGATAAGAAACAACATAAACCAAAAGATAACAAGAAAACTGTGTCTACAGACAGAATACGACCAAACAACAGATGATATAGCAGCATTAGAAAAAATGTTGGAAGAAAAAATGACAGAAGAAGTAAACACAATAGCAGAAGAGGTGGAATAATGACAATAAAAGCAACAGACTATCATGACGACCCAGATTCGTTTAACAAGCGTACAAACAAAGTAATGAAGATTGAAAAGATGAGGGAAAGAACTGCTTTTGATGTGTATGGTGAAACAGCAAAAGACCCTGATAGGTTAATCTTGATACTCATTGAGGGTGAGACTCATGTTAACTTAAACATGGCCAAAGGTGCATACTTGAATGAAACCACAAACGAAGTCATGATAACCGATATGGTAAGTTATCGCAGAGCTATGAACAACGACCAAAGTAAGTGGAGACGGTTCGTTAAGCGTTATGGAGTACCTAAGATCGGTACGAAGGTAAACTTGATGCTAAACGATAACTTATACTATGAAGTACTCTTTGAGGATGATTAAATGCATCTAAAGACACAGTACAGAAAGGATTCAACCGGAAACGTTAGAGCTACTGTTACCGTAATTGATAAAGAGGATTACCTTACAGATCAAATTTTTAACAACCCTGACGATTGGCCAACATTACCGACCTTCGAACTAAAAGAAAGCATATGCAATTATATCTCAAAACCCCATACAACACCTAAAGGGGCTGAATTATGGGCTAATGAAGTCATTTTAGTTTTAGGCCATCGGTTAAAAACGTGGAGGGATGCCAAAATACCTGACGAAGGACTCTATGTGATCTGAAAGGTGGCAACATGGGTAAAACACAACAAGAAATAGATGAAGAATATGACGAAGCAGGCATGCCATTGCCTGCTTTTGGCTGTTTTGTGACACCAAAAGGTACTTATTACAGGTGTCGAACATGCCTTAAGAAGTACAAAACTCTGAAAGGAATGAGAGCACATTATTTTAAGGGGTGTGGACGTGACAGGAACAGCAGAAAGCAATAAGAGAGCACACCATAATGGTGAAATAGGGGAAGACGAAGCTATGAAACTCTTGGTTGAAAGATCGAAACAACATGCAGTAAAAAGAGTAAACGGCTTGTTGGATTTTGTGATAGGTCATACATGGATTGAAGTAAAGACGTGTCAGGCTAAAATCATAGACCATAGCAGAAAAAGCGGATACAGAAACGGTAGATTTATACTCGACATAGAACAGCATGTAGCTCTAAAGAGACAGGACGGCCTTTATATGTTTATCGTATTGCAAGATGGTGAACTGTTTAAACATCGACTAATGAGAGCAAAAGATTTGGAATACAAAAACAATTTGACATGGGGAAGGTTAATTAGAGATGAATAATTTTGAAAGGCAAGTTGTTAGAATATTATTCCTTTTCAGCTATATAGTTTTCTTTGTGTTGTTAGGAATAACCATTGCTGTATTAGTGGGCATTTAAGCCCACCTTTTTACTTTAGCTGTTTTTAGATACCTTTTGGAGCTTTTCTGATCTCCCATGCTTTGCTTTCCAGTATCTTGCCAGAAAGCATTTCGTTTATGTCTTTGAACTCTTCCGACCATTGGCGCTTTATCTCTTTGTTAATATCAAGATGACGATCAAACACCACAAACTTATTAACATCCTTGACAGACAGCACTTTGTTATGTTTGTAAGCTTCTTTGAGGTGGATAGGGCGAGTAATTGAAACCGGTATAATGGTTTTAGTTTTATCCTTTTCTAACGCTTCTTTTAAATTTATCTTTCCTTCGAGGTGAAAACCTCTTATACGTTGGTCATAATCTCTTACCTCACCGTTTTCCCCTTCATTATAGCTATAATAGATACCGTTTCCAACCTGAACGAAATTGTCAAACTTGTCACACTCCCAACCACCAAGCTCACCAGACAGATTAACGTTAGATAGCTTCCTATTAAAGACAGCTCCATCAGTTGAAACCGAAATAACATCTTTCCAAGCATTGTTTTCTTCTATAAGGTCTAATACGGTTTCTTTTACTGTTCGAGTAATCTTGGAATAGACATGAGGATAAATCCACCACGTATATTTAGTATGCTGTTTCTGTTTAAACTTCCCTGAAGTGCTATTCATAAGCTTCTTAGCTATTTCCCGTTCAATGGAAGGCTTAGCTGCTGCTTTCTTACGCTTAAAAAGCTCTTCGGTAGGTTTCTTAAGAGGGAAAAAGCCAATGTATGAAGGGTTAGGCTCTAAAATAATAGCACCTTCGAAATGGACGTCAGCCTTTGATTTGACGTACTTGTAATGGTCGAGGGTTAAAGCACATGGATACCAACGTTTATCTACCTCACAATGAATCATGCTATGATTTTTCCACTTCATAACCTTTTGATCATAAAATGAGATATTGTTATAGTAGTAAATGGATGGAAAGTCAGGTATACTTAAGTTCTTGATTTTACACTGAACAAGCCCATAATCTGACGCCAAAGCTTCTTCTTCATTATGAGTATCCTTCCAATCACCATCCCAGTAAGGAATAGTTTTCATAATCGAAGGATAAGCACTAACAATATCATAATCGTAGACATCGTAAAACTTACCTCTCTTAAAAACGTCATTCCAACCACCACGAGCTATTAACTCATATACGCTTTCAAAATTAGCCAAAAAGGATGCGTTCTTACTTTTACGCTTTCCAGAAATTCTCGGTATTTGATAAGTATTATTACCGTTGATATAAACAAGATCATGAGCAAAGTACTTCATACCTAAATTTCCCATTGAGAAAGGGCTTTGGAAGTCATAACCTTCTTCGTCACAAACATGCTCAAAACGGTCTGTAAGAAGCTTTGTAATACGAGCATCATTTATACAGTACTCCACAATCTCATCTTGGTGTTTGATGAAATAAGTCAAATTATTTTTTGTGGTTTTGAACTTTTCCACAACCTCAGTATCTATTTTATAGTTATCCTTACTTAGATACTGTTTTGCCATCGAATCAAGACTGTGAAACATATAAAATTGAGCAATATCCCAAACCTTAGTTACACGCTTATCCTTTTTGATCTTCAAATTTACCTTGTTGAGATAATTTAATTCATACTCCTTATATCGTATAGGGTTTCCATCGACAAGCTCACCGATAAGGTTGTATGGCAGCTCTTTTAGGAAAGCATCGCAATCAAATTGGATATTCCATGCGAAATACCGTCTTTTCTTATCATGCTTCGTTAGCTTAGCCAATACTTGATCCAACGTAGGATACTTTAAAACAGTGCCATCACTAAAACAACATAAAACGCTTTGCCCTTGAACCGTCTCAAAGTCAAACGCTTGGTTATCATGCATAAGGCATCAATAAGCATCCTGCATATATTCGTTATATTCGTCCATACTCTCGAAACCGTGACTTTGCATAGTGCGCTGCTCTAAGGTTTGAAGAACAGATGCAGACATTTTACGCTCAACAAGAAAAGGGTAAGCAAACTTCGTAGCAGACTCAATATTGGTTTTTCTGATACCTTGATCTTTGGCTACGTTTTCCCATGACATGCCTTGCCTTCGTAACTCAAACGCTCTCTGAGTGTTAACTCTTTCATCAATGGGTGAAATAACACCCATTGAGACCATACCAGAAATAGATTTTTTAACATCCCTATAACTCAAACCCTCTCCAAGAAAGGTTTTAATAGCACTTGTTACAGTTGGTTTTTTAGGCATTTTTAGACACCATCCTTTGGCTTTGTAAGTTTCACCTTAGCATAATGCTTTTTCCAATCATTCTTATTGAAAATCTTGATATAAAGATTGTCGAGTGAATGAGTCACACCGTCACGTAAAAGAAAAACAGGTACACCAACCTTTTTAGCATGTTCTATCTCACAGTAAACCCCTTTACCAATGCTTCTTTCATACTCTGTAAAGACGAGAGTATCACAACTTTCAATAAGATCATAATAGAGGTTCATGTTTTTGGTTCTTAACAAAGAAGGGTCTATAATAACATTGTTTTTAAAACTCTCGTGTAGGAAAGATTTAACCATGTCGTCTGAAGATGTACCGTAAGACAGCATAGAGTGAGCATAGTAAACTCTCATGCTATTCCACCAAACCGCACTCTATGGCTGACCAGTACACTTTTAAGACACGGCTTATAGTTGCATCAAATGACTCTTTGCCTTTGGTTGCATCTACTAAACCTTGGTGGGTTTCAACTTTAATCCAAATAGTTTTATGTTCATTCTTGTTTGTAGTCATAAGTACCACTATGCTTGAAAAGGTTATATAGTTTTTGGTGAATGGGCAGACGATAGGAAACACACAGAAAAACGATAAATTATAGTGTGATAGAAAAGTCACATATTCGAGACGAGGGAAAAATTGGAAAGTGACTGATTAGTGAACAATGAAGAATCGTGTAGAATGTGATCGATACGTCACATGATTGGGTTGGGTGAGCTGGACGAACGACCGATTTTTTGGATGTGGGTGCAATTACTGCAAAAA
>Ga0209345_10004609_pt1 | contig 13203 bp, 10 predicted proteins | sample Cruoilmetagenom7_FD_187294 | JGI IMG/M metagenome (GOLD analysis project Ga0209345, IMG submission 187294) | Oil polluted marine microbial communities from Coal Oil Point, Santa Barbara, California, USA - Sample 7 (SPAdes) (version 2) | ecosystem: Environmental > Aquatic > Marine > Oil seeps ...
GGGTCTGAACGTGCTGACCGGGGAAACCGGTGCGGGCAAGTCTATCTTGCTGGATTCGCTAGGTTTTGTTCTTGGTTGGCGCGGGCGCGCTGATCTGGTGCGGCAAGGGGCCGCGCAGGGCGAGGTCACCGCTTGGTTCGACCTGCCTGACGGCCACCCGGCCCATGCCGTGCTAGAAGACGCAGGATTGCCGAGCGGCGATGAGTTGATCCTGCGCCGGATCAACACCGCAGATGGGCGCAAGACTGCTTGGGTGAATGACCGGCGCTGTTCGGGCGAGGTGTTGCGGCGGCTTTCAGAAACGCTTGTTGAGTTACATGGCCAGCATGATGATCGCGGGCTGCTCAACCCACGCGGCCACCGCGCCATTCTGGATGACTACGCGGGCAACGACAAAGCCATTGCCAGTCTGCGTGAGGCATGGGCCGCGCTCGCCGTTGCGCGTAAAGCGGCCAAGGCTGCCGCTGCCGAGCGCGAGGCCATCGCCGCCGAAGAAGAGTTCCTGCGCCATGCTGTTGCCGAGTTGGACAAGCTCGCCCCCGAAGCGGGCGAGGAAGCCACACTCGACACCCGCCGCCGCCTGATGCAGGGCGCGGAGAAAATCCGCCGGGATGTGGTGAACGCCTATGAACTCATGGGGCAGGGGGGCGCGGAAACCGCCCTTGGGGACGCGCTGCGCTGGCTCGACGGGGTGGCCGATAAAGCCGAAGGCACATTGGAAGAACCAATGGCCGCGCTGAACCGTGCGATGGTGGAATTGGACGATGCGATGTCCGGCGTGGCGGATGCCATCGACGGAATGTCCTTTGACCCTTACGAGCTTGAAGCCTGCGAAGAACGCCTTTTTGCGATCCGGGGTCTGGCGCGCAAACATGACGTGCAGCCGGATGAGCTGGCCGGATTTGCCGACACATTGCGGAGCAAGCTAGACGCGCTGGATGCAGGCGAAGCCGCGCAGGCCGGGCTGGAACAAGCCGTGCGGGATGCTGAAACGCTATATGATGAACGTGCCACGGCCCTGTATGAAAAGCGGCGCAAAGCGGCGGCACGGCTCGACAAGGCGGTGGCCGCGGAACTGGCCCCGCTCAAGATGGAACGCGCGGTTTTCGTGACACAGTTGACCGAGGAACCCGCCGGCCCAGAGGGGCGCGATGCGGTTTCCTTTACCGTTGCCACCAACCCTGGCGCACCTGCCGGACCGTTGGGCAAGATCGCTTCTGGCGGTGAACTTAGCCGTTTTCTATTGGCGCTTAAGGTCTGCCTGACGCAGAGCCAATCCGGCCTGACCTTGATCTTTGACGAGATCGACCGGGGCGTTGGCGGGGCCACAGCCGATGCCGTGGGGCGCCGTTTGCAGGCCTTGGCGGCAGACGGCCAAGTTCTCGTGGTCACCCATTCGCCGCAGGTCGCGGCTTTGGGTGCGCATCATTGGCGGGTCGAAAAATCGGTGGCCAAGGGCATGACCACCTCGACCGTCGTCCCACTGGCCCCGAAGGACCGTGTGGACGAAGTCGCGCGGATGTTGGCAGGCGATACGATCACCGACGCGGCCCGCGCGGCTGCGGAAGCGTTGCTGGATGGACAACAGGCGGCGACGACTTCTTAAATGACGGTTTTACCTCTGCCCTGCTTGTCCTAGACAGAAGGGGTTCCATTGGTCAAAGCCCATGCCCCCGTCAGACAAGTCTTTCTTTTCGCAACAGTTTGATCAGGCGCTCGGCGGCTGCAAACAGGGCTGGAAAGTTCTGCGCACGCAGGGGCCGGGCAAGATCACCTTTTGGTTCATTGCCTTGCTGGTCGGTATCGCGGCGGGCTTTGCTGCGTTGTTCTTCCGCAAGGGCATCAACTGGCTGCAGGCCACACTCTATGGCACCGATGACGTGCAGTTTTTGCACAGTTTTCTCGCCGGGCTGCCGTGGTACTGGGTTGTTCTAATTCCAACCATTGGCGGGTTGCTGGTGGGGCTGATCCTGCATCGGTTCACCAATGACGGGCGCGCGCGGACGGTGGGCGATGTGATCCTCGGCGCTGCCATGCACGATGGCCGGGTCGAAACCCGGGCCGGGGTGGCCTCGGCCCTCGCGTCGCTGATCACCCTGTCAACGGGCGGCTCTTCTGGCCGGGAAGGGCCGGTGGTGCATTTGGCCGCTGTGATCTCAACCAAGGTCAGTCGCCTGATGCATGCCGATGGCATCACCGGGCGCGATCTGTTGGGCTGTGCGGTGGCCGCTGCTGTCTCGGCCAGCTTTAACGCGCCCATCGCCGGAGCGCTCTTTGCGCTCGAAGTCGTGTTGCGCCACTTTGCTGTCCATGCCTTTGCGCCCATTGTAATTGCCTCGGCGGCAGGCACGGTGATCAATCGGCTGGAGTTCGGCGGGCTAACTGAATTTGTCCTACCACGCCTCGGCGATATGCAATTCTATGTTGAGCTGCCTGCCTTCTTGCTGCTGGGGATGACCTGCGGATTGGTGTCGGTTGTGCTGATGCGGGCGATCTTTTGGGCAGAGGACTTTGGCAACTACCTGCAGGCCCGGACCGGACTGGTCCGCTGGCTCCGTCCCGCTGTGGCGGGGGCAGTGCTTGGTGTGATCGCGCTGTGGTTCCCGCATATCATCGGGGTCGGCTATGAGACCACGTCGATGGCGCTCACCGGCGAATTGGTGTTGCACGAAGCCGTCGTCTTTGCCGCCCTCAAAGTGGCTGCCGTGGCAATCACGCTGGGCGGGCGCATGGGCGGCGGGGTGTTTTCGCCGTCGCTGATGGTCGGCGCCCTCACCGGGCTTGCCTTTGGCCTGATCGCCACCGGGGTCTTCCCCGAGGTTTCCGGCTCGTCCTCGCTCTATGCGCTGGCGGGCATGGGGGCCGTGGCCGCCGCAGTGTTGGGCGCGCCGATTTCCACTACGTTGATCGTGTTTGAGATGACGGGCGACTGGCAGACCGGCCTTGCCGTGATGGTCGCCGTGAGCATGTCCACGGCGCTCGCGTCGCGGCTCGTCGACCGATCTTTCTTCCTCACCCAGATGGAGCGGCGCGGCGTGCATCTTGCGGCCGGGCCGCAGGCTTATTTGCTGTCAATGTTCATGGTCGCCCGTATCATGCGCCGCCCCGACGACGCGGATGCCGCGCCCGAGGAGGCCTGCTGGGATCTGATCGACCAAGGCACCTATATCGACGGCAGCGCCACGCTAGAGGCAGCGCTGCCGATGTTTGAGCAGACTGAAAAGAACTTTATCCCGGTGGTGACGCTCAGCGCCAATGCGCCGCCCGAACTCTTGGGCGCGCTGTTCCATGTCGACGCGCTCAAAGCATATAACCGCGCCTTGGCCGCCACCGCCGCCGAGGAACATTCCTAAACCGCTTTAAATGCGTTCGATTGCGATCTCTTCCAACTGGGTAAAGGCCAGATGGTCCTTGATCTCGGCCACCGCGGGCTTGGGATCTTGATAGGACCAGACAGCGTCCTCCAGCGTGCGGCTTTTGGTCACAACCGAGTAATAGGTCGCATCGCCCTTGTGGGGGCAATGGCTCGTCTTTTCCGAAGGGTCAAGAAAGGCCAAGGCAATATCACCGCGCGGGAAATAGATCACAGGCGGGTAATCCCCTTCGTGCAGTTCCAGCGCCTGCGTAGACTCGCCCAATACAGCGCCGCCTGCCCGTACAACCCATGTGCCCTGAGCCGGTGTGATCTTGATATGGTCGGCCATGCCGCATCCCCCTGATTTGTTACAACCAAACGCTCATAACGGCGCCGTTGCCGCATCCAACCATAGTTTCGCGTCAGGCGATACCCGCGGGCCGATCTTTTCCGAAACATCGCGGTGGTAGGCGTCCAGCCAGTCGCGGGCCTCTGCGCTTAGCATTGAGATGTCAATCAGGCGGCGGTCAATCGGCGCGAGCGTCAGTGTCCGCCAATTCAGCATCTCGCGATGCGCATCGCCACCGGGCAAGGCGGGCGCGTTTTGCACCACCAAGAGGTTCTCAATGCGGATGCCAAAGGCGCCTTCTCGGTAATACCCTGGCTCATTGCTCAGGATCATACCGGGCAGCAATGGCACATGGCTCATCCGGCTAAGCCGCTGCGGCCCTTCATGCACCGACAGATAAGCCCCCACACCGTGCCCCAGCCCGTGGTCAAAATCCTGTCCGGCCATCCAAAGCGGCAGGCGCCCCAGCATCTCAATATCGCGCCCCGCCAGACCCTTTGGCCAGCGCAAACGGCTCATGGCAATCATGCCCGACAACACACGCGTAAAGGCCGCGCGGGCCTTTGTGCCCGGGGTGCCAATCGCGATGGTCCGGGTGATGTCCGTGGTCCCATCAAGGTATTGCCCTCCGCTGTCGAGCACCAAAAGATGCCCGTCCTGCAAAAGGCTGTCGGTCTCTTCGGTCACGCGGTAATGCATGATCGCACCATTGGGACCGGTCCCGGCGATTGTCTCAAAGCTGATGTCGCGCAGGGAGGGATCGCGGCGGCGCAGCTCTTCCAGCTGCCGCACCACTTGGGTTTCGGTCAGACTTGCGGGCGCCTGCGCATCCAACCATGCCAAAAGTTCAACCACCGCCGCCCCATCGCGCAAATGCGCTTCGGCAGCGCCAGCAATCTCGGCATCATTCTTGCAGGCTTTGGGCAGGGCACAGGGATCTTCACCCCAAACCGCGCGGTCGCCCAAGATGTCGGCCAGCGCTACGGGCACCGTCTGTTTGTCCAAGGCCACCGGGCCAGCGAGGTCTCGTAAATAGTCCGCCAGCATGTCTGGATCGCGCTGGATCACGTCCGGACCAAGATGGTCCTTTAATCCAGACAGCTTTTCCGCCCCCATGAACAGCTCCACCCGACCATCATCATGCAGTACCGCAAAACCATGCGCCACCGGGTTGCGCGGAATGTCCTTTCCGCGAATGTTCAACAACCAGTTGTGACTGTCCGGCAGGGTAATCAGCGCCGCCTTCTGCCCCGCGGCGCAGAGCGCTTCGGCCAAACGCGCCCGTTTTGCGTCGTGGCTCTCTCCAGCAAAGGCGATAGGATGGGCTTGGGCCTGTCCCGCCGGGGCTGGGGGCTGATCGGACCAAACCCGATCCACAAGGTTCTCACAGCGCCGCATTTCAATGCCAGAGCCCTGCAAGCCTTCTTCGATTGTTGCCAACTGCCCTGGCGTGTGCAGCCACGGGTCGAACCCAATGACACCGCCACGGGGCAATTGATCCTTCAACCAATCCGCCAAGGAAACCTCAGGCCAAGGCACGGGCATGAATTCCTGCGCCACTTGCGCCTTCACCTGCGTGCGGTAGCGCCCATCAATAAACACCCCCGCCACATCGCGCAGCGCTGCACAAAACCCCGCCGAGCCGTTAAAGCCGGTGAGCCATGCCAAGCGGTCATCCCGAGGTGCTACATACTCCCCCTGATGCGCATCCGCACGCGGCACCAGAAACCCGTCAAACCCCGCGCGCCCCATCTCTGCGCGCAGCGCCTCCAGCCGCGGCGGCCCCTGTTCCGGACGCGCGGTGACCTCGAAACTCTGGAACAAACGCCCCTCCTTCATCCTTTTTCAAATACCGTCCGACGGTTCAGCCCACGCGACGCATGCCCATGACACGCGCCCGTTTGCGCGGATCACTGTCAAACAGCGCCGCAAGCTGCTCGGTCATTGCCCCGGCAAGCTGGTCCACATCCGTGATCGTCACAGCGCGGTCATAATAGCGCGTCACGTCATGGCCGATCCCGATCGCCAGAAGTTCCACCGCCCGACGTTTCTCGACCATCGCAATTACATCGCGCAGGTGTTTCTCCAGATAATTCGCCGGGTTCACCGACAGCGTGCTGTCGTCCACCGGAGCGCCATCGGAAATCACCATTAAAATCTTGCGCGCCTCATGCCGGGCCAACATCCGGCGGTGCGCCCACTCTAGCGCCTCACCGTCGATGTTTTCCTTCAGGAGCCCTTCTTTCATCATCAGCCCAAGGTGGTCGCGGGTCCGCCGCCACGGCGCATCGGCCGACTTGTAGATGATATGCCGCAGATCATTCAGCCGCCCCGGCTGCGCGGGCCGTCCGTCGTTCAGCCAAGTCTCGCGCGCCTGACCGCCCTTCCAAGCGCGGGTGGTGAAGCCGAGGATTTCGACCTTCACATTGCAACGCTCCAACGTGCGCGCCAAAACATCGGCGCAGATCGCGGCGATGGAGATCGGGCGGCCCCGCATGGAGCCGGAGTTGTCCAAGAGCAGCGTCACCACGGTATCGCGGAACTCAGTGTCTTTCTCGACCTTAAAGCTCAGCGGCGTCGTGGGGTTCGCCACCACCCGCGCCAGACGGCCCGCGTCGAGCGTGCCTTCCTCAAGGTCGAACTCCCATGAGCGGTTCTGCTGGGCCTGCAAACGCCGTTGCAGCTTGTTGGCCAAGCGGCCCACCGCGCCCTTGAGCGGCTCAAGCTGTTGGTCCAGATAGGCGCGCAGGCGTTCCAATTCGATCGGCTCGGCCAATTCTTCGGCCCCGATGACTTCGTCATGCTCACCTAAGTAAACCCGGTAGTCGGGATCGGCGTCGGAAACGGCGGGTGGGGGCGGTGGGTCCATGGGCGCGTCGCCTTCGGGCATGTCGGCCTCGTCGCCCAGCTCCTGATCGGCCTCGTCATCCATAGAGACCTGCGCCTGACTTTCGTCCTGCTGTTCTTCTTGGCTGTTTTCGGGCGTGCCCTCGGCCTCTTCTTCGTCCTGATCGTCTTGGCCGGTGCTGTCGGGGTCTTGCTCCTCCTCAGTGCCTTCTTCGGCCTGATCGTCTTGATCCTCGTCTTGGTTGTCCGGATCATCGCCCAGCTGATCGCCATAGCCAAGATCAGAGATCATTTTGCGCGCTAAGCGGGCAAAAGCCGCCTGATCGGCGAGGCTGCCGTCCAGCCCTTCCAGCGTGCCGCCTGCCTGATCCTCAATATAGCCACGCCACAACTCCATGGCGTTTTCGGCCCCGGCAGGCAAATCGCGCCCGGTGGCCAGATGCCGCACCATATAGCCCGCGGCGACCGCCAGCGGCACATCGCTGGCCTGTTTCGCCTGATCGTAGCCCTTGCGCAGGGCGTCATGTTTGATCTTGACGTCGATGTTTCCGGCAGTGCCGGGCATATCCCGCGCACCCATCGCTTCGCAGCGGGCGGTTTCCATCGCCTCGTAAAGATCACGCGCCATGTCGCCTTGGGGCGCGTAACGCGCATGGGTGGCGTCGTCATGGTAGCGGCGGTTCAGCGCCAGCGCATCGGCGGTGCCGCGGGCCAGCAAAACCTCCTCACGAGTCATCCGTCGGCTAACCTGCGGCAGACGCATTGCATCGCCGGAAAGTCCCGACGGATCAACGGAGTAGCTGACATTCAACTCAGCATCATCGGCCATGACTTTAGTCGCCTCAGCAAGGGCCTTTTTGAACGCATCTGCGGGGTTGTCGGATTTCTTCATGGGCCCATGCCTCTGTCAGCTTCGCCATGAGGTTTGGCAGGTTTTCGCAGGAGGGTCAAAGGGGCAGGGCGCGGTGCACCTTGCGCCGATTTTCGCCGATCGCGAAAACGTCAGAGGAACCGATAAGGCCTGTTTCGCATTTCCCCTCCAGACGACGCAGCGGCGCCTTCCTATACCCGGTGACAAAGCGTCTAATTTGTAAGGAGTGAAAGATATGACCAATTTCATGCAACACGCGAGCCGCTTGGCTATGATTGCTGTTCTGGGTGCCGCGCCTTTGGCCGCCTCTGCACAGGACGACGCCACGAAGCCCGCGCAGGATGAGCCTGCTGCCGAGGCACAGATGGACGATAGCGCCGCAGACTCTAGCACCGATGCGGACGCAAACGCGGACGTGGACGGCGATGCTGCCGAAGGTGAGGTCGAAGTCGAAACCGAAATGGGTGTCTCCACCGACGGTGCTGAAACCCCTGATGCCGATGCGCCTGCAATGGACGACAACGCCACCGCGCCCGCAACGACCGAGCCGATGACCGACGATGCGGCCATGACTGACGCCGAAGAAGAGCCTGCCAAGCCTGTGGAAGGTCAGATCGTCATGCAGAGTGAGAACACCATTCTTGCGGACGACCTGATCGGCAGCGACATCTATTCCGACGCTGGTGAGAAAATCGGTGAGGTTGATGACCTGATCGTGACGCTCGATGGCAAGATCGACGGTGTTGTCATCGGTGTAGGCGGTTTCCTCGGCATTGGTGAAAAATGGGTTGCTGTGAAGATGGACACCCTGTCGACCATGACCGATGAAAGCGACACGCTGCGTCTCGTTTCCTCGGCCACCAAGGCTGACCTCGAAGCCGCCGAAGAGTTCAGAACGGCTGAGGACATGGAAGCTGAGCAGCAGTCGATGGACAATGCCGCCCCTGCTGATCCAGCTGCCACATCGGCTGATCCCGCCGCCGCACCGGCTGATCCCACCATGGCACCAGCTGAGGAAAGCGAAGCTCCCGCCGAGGCTGACATGACATCGGAAGAGCCCGAAGAGGAAATGGAAGAAGAAATGGAAGAGGACGCTGAAGGTACCAAGCCGGTCCCAACAGAATAATCTGATTACTTCTTAATACGAAGAAGGGGCGCTGAAACAGCGCCCCTTTTTTGATGTCAGCTGATCTGCCGGGTTAGCCGAGGCTAAGGCTCGCGGCGCTTTCGGGCAGTTCCTCATCGAACAGACGCTGATAGAACTCTGCCACAGTCTGGCGCTCCAACTCATCGCATTTGTTTAGGAAGGACAGGCGGAAGGCATAGCCCACATTACGGAAAATCTCGGCGTTCTGCGCCCATGCGATCACGGTCCGCGGTGACATGACGGTCGAAAGCTCACCATTCATAAAGGCAGTACGCGTGAGGTCGGCCACCGTCACCATCTGCTTGAGGGTCTTGCGGCCCTTCTCGGTGTTGTAATGCGGGTTCTTCGCCAGCACGATCGCGGTCTCAGCGTCGATGCTAAGGTAGTTCAACGTGGCGACAAGCGACCAACGGTCCATCTGCGCTTGGTTGATCTGCTGCGTGCCATGATAAAGACCCGTCGTGTCACCCAAGCCCACAGTGTTCGCCGTGGCAAACAAACGGAAATAGGGGTGCGGCGTGATGATTTCGTTCTGATCCATCAGCGTCAGCTTGCCGTCATGTTCCAGCACGCGCTGGATCACGAACATCACATCGGCGCGGCCCGCATCATATTCATCGAACACGATCGCGGTCGGGTTGCGCAGCGCCCAAGGCAGGATGCCTTCGTGGAATTCAGTGACCTGTTTGCCATCGCGCAGCTTGATCGCGTCTTTGCCGATCAGGTCGATGCGGGAAATGTGGCTGTCAAGGTTCACGCGCACGGTGGGCCAGTTCAACTGTGCCGCGACCTGTTCGATATGCGTCGATTTACCCGTGCCGTGGTAGCCTTGGATCATCACACGGCGGTTGTGGGTAAAGCCCGCAAGGATCGCCAGCGTGGTGTCGGGATCGAACTTATAGGTGCTGTCCACATCCGGCACGCGAGAGGTGCGCTCGGGGAAGCCCTTGACGACCATATCGGAATCGATGCCGAAAACGTCGCGCACCGAAAGCTCTTCGGTGGGTCTCATGTCATGTTCCAGTGCGCCGTCGGCCATCGCTCGTCATCCTTTTCCTTAGGCGCGCGGGTCGGGCCGCGCGCGTATCTGGTGCAACATATCGTGCCTATCCGCAAGGGAAAGGGGGCAACTGGCATTATCCGCAAGCGCCCGCTGGTCTGGCGCGCGCATCAGTCCTTAAAGTTCCGGCTGCCCTTGATCTGATCCCAAGCCCAAACCACGAGTTGCAACTGCTCTTCCTGGCTGCGGTCGCCGCCGTTCATGTCGGGGTGCAGTACCTTGATAAGCGCTTTGTAAGATTTGCGCACCTCGGGCTTGGTCCAGGTGTCCTTGGCTTCTAGAATCTCAATCGCGCGGCGCTCGGTCGGCGGCAGGCGACGGCCCGCTTGCTGGCCCTTGCCCGGGTTCTGGGTGGCATTCTTGCCCAGCACCTGATGCGGGTCTTCGATGCCCAGACGTGCCCACGCACGCTGCTCGGGGTCGCCCAGCGGCTTGGTGCTGCGCTCCCAAACCTTGTCCTTGGACATCTGCGCGTTCAACTCAGCCTCGGTGGTGCCGTCAAAGAAGCTCCACTTGGAGTTATATTCGCGGACGTGCTGCTGGCAGAACCAGAAGTAATCGTCCAGCACATCGGGGGCTTTCGGCGCGCGGAACTTGCCCGCTTCCTCGCAGCCCTCATGGTCACAGACGCGGGTCGAGGTTTCCGATGCCCCCGACATCCCACGGCGGCCGCGGGGGTTTTTCTTTTTGGACGACGACACGGACATGTCGAATCCGAAGGGATCAGCTTTTGGCATGTGGATAGACCTTTCCGACTCAGGCCGGTCACCATATACCCTGCGTCGCAGGATTGAAGGGGGCCGGGGGTAAAAACATGTCCACAACACAAGAGATTTCGGATCGGCTGGAAGCCGCTTTTGCGCCGCGTGAACTGGAGGTGGTGGATGACAGCGAAAGCCATCGCGGTCATGCTGGATTTCAGGAGGGGGGCGAAAGCCACTTTAACGTGCGCATCCGCTCGGACCGTTTCAAGGGGCAAAACCGGCTGGCCCGGCACCGTGCGGTGCACAATGCCCTAGGGGCCGATCTGATGGGGCGCATCCACGCGCTCGCCCTTGATTTGGATGTTTAAGAGCGCCGCTTAAGTCTTTGGCTTGTCGGTGTTTTCATCGGCGTCTGTAGCCGAGCGCTCATTCGCGTCATCCGCAGCAGAGGTGCCGAGGAAGGCGGGCGGCTTGCCATGGTCTTCGGTCTCTTCTTCGTCAGGGACGATGGAGGCCGGCGCATCCGCGCGCAGCGCAGGTTCGGTCACGGCGGCAGCGCCAGCGGGCAGGTCTGGCGTCGTCTGGGCGGTCGCGGTCAACTGACGGTCGCTTGGCGTGGCGGCGCTTTCAGCAACTATTTTACGAAAAACCAAAACATTGCGCCATTCCGTCGTGGTCGAGGTCAGACCCGCACGCTCCAACGAGGGCAGCGTTTCGGCCCGCTGATATTCCCAGCCTTCAGCGGCCATCCCGTTCAGCAACGCCTCAATGGTGAAAGCAAAACGGTCTTCAGAAGACTTAAGATCCTTGTTTTTCAGGCTTTTAGTGGGCGCGGGAACGATCTTATACTCAAAACGCATGGGAACCTCATTGGGGACGGCGCGGGGGCCGGGGTGTCAGGTGGATTTGCGGCGAATGCCGATATTGCGTCCGGCTTGTTCAGGTTTGGGCAGGGTGGCATGGGCACGGTGCATCTGTTCAAGCTTTGCCAGAATGGCCTTAGGCATCGGGGCCACGCGGGGGCCGGATTGGTCTACATGGAGCGTCAGCCCTTCGCCGGTGGCGGCGAGCCAGCCGTCGACGTGCCAGAGTTGCTGAAAGCAGTGAAAGCGCTTTTCATCGTAGTCGAGCAATTGAAACGTGGTGTAAACGCTGTCGCCTTCATGCAACTCGCGTAGGTAGCAGACGTGGAATTCGGCCACATAGGTGGTGCAGCCGCCACGCTGGTAGTCGGGGCCGAAGCCAAGCTGCGCATAGGCTTCGTCAACGCCCTGATCGAACAGGACGTTGTAGTAGGCCATATTTAAATGACCATTGAAATCAATCCACTCGGGGCGGACTTTCATCTCGCTGGAGCGGAAGAGGGCGGTCTGCTCGCTCACTGTTGAGCAAGCTTGCGCGAGACGATTTCATTGACGGCTTTGGGGTTGGCCTTGCCGCCCGTTGCCTTCATCACCTGACCCACGAACCAGCCCGCAAGCTTGGGGTTCTGCTGGGCCTTGGCAACCTGATCGGGGTTGGCGGCGATGATCTCGTCCACGGCGGTTTCAATCGCGCCGGTGTCGGTCACCTGTTTCAGGCCTTCGGTCTCGACAATCTCCGCCGGGTCGCGGCCGGTTGTATAGGTGATTTCAAAGACTTCCTTTGCGATCTTGCCGGAAATGGCGTCCGAGTCGATGAGGTCGACAATAGCCCCCAATTGCGCCGGGCTGACCGGGCTGTCGGTGATGCTCTTATCGTCTTTCTTCAGACGGCCAAACAGTTCATTAATCACCCAGTTCGCGGCCATCTTGCCATCGCGGCCCTGCGCCACGGCCTCAAAATAGCCCGCGCTGTCGAGGTCGGCGGTCAGAACGCTTGCGTCATAGTCCGACAGACCGAAGTCCCCGATAAAGCGCGCTTTTTTCTGATCCGGCAGTTCCGGCAGGTTGGCGGCGATCTCATCCACCCAAGCCTGTTCGATCTCCAAAGGCAGCAGATCGGGGTCGGGGAAATAGCGGTAGTCGTGCGCTTCTTCTTTAGAGCGCATCGAGCGGGTCTCTTGCTTGTCGGGGTCAAAGAGCCGCGTTTCCTGCACAACTTCGCCGCCCGCTTCGACAATCGCGATCTGGCGTTTTGCTTCGACTTCAATGGCTTGCTGGATGAAGCGCATGGAGTTCATGTTCTTGATCTCGCAACGTGTGCCCAAGTGCGAGAAATCCTGCGTTTCCTGATATTTCTCGTACTGGCCCACGCGACAGATAGACACGTTCACGTCAGCGCGCATCGCGCCCGACTGCATGTCGCCGTTGCAGGTGCCCAAGTAGCGCAGGATCTGGCGCAGTTTGCTCAAGTAAGCCGCCGCCTCTTCAGGCCCGCGAATGTCGGGGCGCGAGACGATCTCCATCAGGCAGACGCCGGTCCGGTTCAGGTCCACAAAGGACATGTTCGGGTCCATGTCGTGGATCGATTTGCCCGCGTCCTGCTCCATGTGGATACGCTCGATCCGCACCAGACGAGCGGTGCCGTCGCCAAGCTCCACCAGCACTTCGCCTTCGCCCACGATGGGCTCATAAAGCTGGCTGATCTGATAGCCCTGCGGCAGATCGGGGTAGAAGTAGTTCTTGCGGTCGAAAGCGGATTTCAGATTGATCTCGGCCTTGAGACCCAGCCCCGTGCGCACCGCTTGTTCGACGCAATATTCGTTAATCACCGGCAGCATCCCCGGCATCGCGGCATCGACAAAAGCCACATTGCTGTTCGGCTCCGCGCCGAACTGGGTGGACGCGCCGGAGAACAGCTTGGCGTTCGACGCGACCTGCGCGTGCACCTCCATCCCGATGACCAGTTCCCAGTCATGTTTGGCACCGGCAATCACGCGCGGTTTCGGG
>Ga0209345_10004611_pt1 | contig 13202 bp, 11 predicted proteins | sample Cruoilmetagenom7_FD_187294 | JGI IMG/M metagenome (GOLD analysis project Ga0209345, IMG submission 187294) | Oil polluted marine microbial communities from Coal Oil Point, Santa Barbara, California, USA - Sample 7 (SPAdes) (version 2) | ecosystem: Environmental > Aquatic > Marine > Oil seeps ...
GCCAAGCCGGATGATCTTGAAGTAAACCCGATGAAATCCAAACAGCTGACCAACTTTCGTTCGACCGGCAAGGATGATGCGATCCGCCTCACCCCGCCCAAGGTGATGACCCTGGAACAGGCCATCGCCTATATCGACAATGATGAAATGGTCGAAGTCACCCCGCTCAACATTCGTCTGCGCAAGACTTTGCTCGATCCGCATGAACGTAAAAAAGCGGGCCGCAAAAAAGAAGCGGGCTAAAACGCCCCTTACCTGCCCCTTCCTCCTCCACACGCGGGGAGGAAGGGGCGCTTCTTCCCCCCACGCGGGCACAATCCCATTCAGGCCAAGCCCGTTCAGGCCAAGCCCGTTCAGGCACAATCCCATTCAGGCACAATCCCATTCAGGCCAAGGCTTTATGCCAATAGGCTTAGGCTTATGGGTCTAGGCTTCGCGCCACTGGGCCAATAGGTTTAGAGCAGAAAATTCGGTTGCCCGTTGGATGCGCTAACTCCGCCATCAACGGGCAGGTTAACGCCTGTGACAAAGCGCGCATCATCCGATGCCAGAAACAGTACCGGGCCGGCAATATCATCCGGCTCGCCCACACGGCCCAGCGGCATCCGATCAAGCACATCCTTCATCAAGCGATCATTTTCAGTGATCATTTCAGTCATTCTGGACCGGGTAACCGATGGCAGCACCGCATTCACCCGAACGCCCTGTTCGCCCAATTGCAACGCCAGCCCGCGGGTCAGATTGCACACACCCCCTTTGGATGCATTGTAAATTGGCAAGGCCCAATCCCCGCCAGAGCCTGACACGCTGGAAATATTGACAATCGACCCATTGGATTTGGCCAGATGCGGGATAGCCGCACGGCAAAGATACAGCACAGCTTTCAAATTAGTATCGATCACAATGTCGATGTCGGCATCGCTTGCATCGGCTAGCATCCCAAGACGGACAACGCCTGCATTATTGACCAGCACATCCAGCGCGCCGAAACGTTCGATTGTTTGGGCTATGATTTCGCCGGCAAACTCCGGCTTTGCCACATCGCCTTCGACAATCAATACCCTGCCTTCGTCCAATGCGCCGCCCAGATCTGCGGCCACCTTCTCGCATTCCGCCCGGTCGGGGGAGTTGAGCACCACATTCGCATTTTCTGCAGCAAAACGCCTCGCTATCCCCTCGCCAATCCCGCTGGATGATCCGGTGACGATAATGGTCTTGTTGGTAAAACGGTTCATGGCAAAATCTCCTGTTAGAAAAGAGGGGGCAAACCAGCCTGCGGTATGGCCTGCGCGAAACGATGGGGCCCCAGATGGCCCGCGCGAAATATATGCCCCGCGCGGGATAAAACGAATGACACCTGCAAGGCGGACTTTGGATGCCCAGCAGTAAATTAGTATTGTGTTAATCATGATGCGCAAGAATATAGGTAATGTTGCGAAAGACCCTCCTCCTCGCGCTCAGCGCAATGCTTGCTGCTTGCAGCATGCCCTCAGGCACACGCTCTGACAGCAATGTTCGCAGCCCCGCCTCAGCCGCCATCACGGCGGGCGGCGCAGCGGGCAAATGTCTGAGCAAATTGGGCCAAAGCGGCACGCGTTTCACCCCTTTGCCCGATCGTTTCTACGGGGCGGGATGTTCCACCCTTAATGCCGTTAACCTCAGCGCATTACAGGGGGACCGGGCGCAATTCACCCTTGCCAATATCGGGCCAGTTACCTGCCCAATGGCTGATGCTCTGGCCAATTGGGCGCGTTTCGGGGTGGACCGGGCCGCTCGCCAGATTTTGGGCAGCCCACTTGCGCGGATCGAAACGATGGGCAGTTATTCCTGCCGCAATGTCGCAAACACAGGGCGCAGGTCAGCCCATGCAACGGCCAATGCGGTGGATGTTTCTGCCCTGATATTGGCAGACGGGCGCAGGATCAGCGTATTGAGTGATTGGTCCCGCGGATCAGCCAAGGAACGCAAATTCCTCAAAATCATTCACCAAAGCGCATGCAAACGTTTTGGCACAGTGCTTGGCCCCGCCTACAATGCCGCACATCATAATCACTTTCATCTTGAACAAGGCGGCCAATCATTCTGCCGCTAAGCCGCAGGATCAGGTCCCGAATCAGGCTTCCAGATCAGGCTGCGACGCTGCCGACCATGTCCGCTTCCACCCCTGCTTCTATCCTCAGCCGCACAGCTTCGGCTGCATGTTTGGCCCCCAGCTTGGACATCATATTGGCGCGGTGGATTTCAACCGTTCGCGGGCTGATCTGAAGTTCACGGGCAATGGCTTTATTGCTGCTGCCTTCGGCCAGCCAATGCAAAACCTCCCGCTCTCGATTGGAAAGAACGGAAATCCGGTTGCGCGCCTCCACCATCCGGCGCCGCGCCGCACCGCGCGCTGCAACCTCAGACACGATCTGTTGCAACGAACGGGAGAAACGTTGCGTATCCAGTGGTAACGGCAAGTAATCCAGCGCTCCGGCCTTCATCGCCGCCACAATCCGCCCGGTCGAAGGCGTCACATCCGTGGCGATCAGCGGCAACCAATGGCCGCTTTGCGCCAGCCTGCGCATCGTTTCTGTTACGCCCCCAACCTGCGGATCATCGCGCACCACCAATATCCCATTATCAGGCATATGATCGGTCAGTTCATCAATATCTGCATAAACCTCCGCATGATGCCCCAAGGCAAAGGCACTGCGGGCCAATTCAGCCCTTGTCCGGCTGGCGGGATCGACGAAGCGAATGGTAAGTTGTTGTTCCATAACCACGCTTGTGTCGCGATCTGGGCTGGCATGCATGCTGGATTACCGCCAGATCCGATGGATAACAGCGGTTAACCATCTGTATGGTCAGTGCGTATAATTCACTCCGTTCTGGACCAATAATAAGCAAAACCCCCCTCAGCACTAACGCCTAAGCGTTGCCTGCTAAGTGGATATACGTATCAAGCGGGCTGCAATTTGGCATCGGGGCATCTGGCATCCGGGCAGAGGAGCAATGACCAAGGGGTCAAAACCCCCTCAATCTTCCAATTCGCGCAAAACAGCCTGGATCGATTCTTCGCAATAGGGAAAGCCGATATGCGTGCAGCGCAAGGCCACCGCCCGGTCCCGCTCCCCCGATTTGCCGCAGGCGCTGCGCGGGCTGACGATCCCGTCACGCGGGCTCCATATCGCGGTGGTTGGAACGGGCGGCTTGGCGGCCATATCACCGGCAATGGGCGGGTTTTCCACGCTGTGCCCGGTTACAAATTGATAGATACGCCAGGCGTTATTTGCACGCGGATTACCCGAAAATGGCGATCCCATTGTGATCACTTGGGCCACCGCATCGGGCTGGCGCCGGGCCAATTCACGGGCAAACAATCCCCCCAAACTCCAGCCCAGCAGCACCAGCTTTTCACCGTGGCGCCGGTGCAAATCAATGATGCGATTTTCAAGGGCCTCAAGGTTTTCCGGTGTCGGACCAAAATTGAAACCAAGCCCCCAATGATGAACCGTATGGTCCGCCCGCCTCAATTGCCGCGCCATATAACGCATCCGAACGGGATGAGTGGCAAAACCGGGCAACACCATCACTTTACGCGGGTTTTTAGAGGGTTGAACATCGATCGGGCCGCGCAGCTTGCGCAGCGGCTCCATCACAATTTGCGTTTCGGCCAACAAACGAAACAGGGATGGTTGGCCGCCCCCCTCGGGCGCGGTTTCACGCGCCAAAGCCAGCCGCGCCGCGAAATCGGCAGCTGCGGGCGATTTTGGGCCAAGGCGCTGTGAAGGTTTGGTCAATTGATGGGCCCGCGCATCTAGCTTGCGCAATCACCGGTGCGCACAGAATCAATCTGCATCACGACCTTCATTTCCCCGCCAGGCATCATCGGCGATTTTGAGGTCATGCTCATCTTCATGGCTGATTTTTCCGATTCTATCGTACCGTCGATGACCAGCGAAGCATTGACCCCTTCTGGCCCCTGACAAGACAGCTTGGCATCAAGGTTGGATCCAGCAACATCGAATTGGGAAAACGTACATTTCATGCCATCTTGCCCGCTTCCGATCTTTTGCACCATATCTTCAAAGCCCTTGTCGGCATCGGCCTTTGTCAGGCAGCTGGTTTGCGTCCCTTCGGCCCCGCTGGACATAGCCTGCTTTATTTGCGCTGCTTGCGCGGCCGGCAATCCGGGCATCATCACTTCGAGCACTTTGGTCTTGCTGGTGTAAAGCCCTGGCCTCGGCTTAGCGAGAGCCTTCGCCGCCTGAGCCACCTCGGCGCCGGATTTTTCTTCCGCCTGATTATCACTGCATGCAGACAGGGCCACCGCGGTAAGCGACAGGATAAAAACAGAACGCATTTCAAGCTTCCTTTCCGAAGAACTGACCGGCAAACTATCAAATTGGCGCTGCACTGCCAACTGCTTGCTGTCCAAGCCCATATTGCCCATATGGGTGATGATGGCCGAACTTGTGATCCGACGCGGGCTGGAAGAGCCCGACACTTCCAGCGATTTTATACCGCATAAGCCCAACCGCCCCGAAAAATCCATGCCCGGCCGCCGGTTCGATCTGGTGTCGGAATATGAACCCGCTGGCGATCAGCCAACCGCCATTGCCGACTTGGTGGCCGGAACGAAAGAGGATGAACAAACCCAGGTGCTGCTGGGCGTAACTGGATCTGGCAAAACCTTCACCATGGCCAAGGTGATCGAAACATTGCAGCGGCCCGCGCTGATCTTGGCCCCGAACAAAATTCTGGCCGCCCAGCTTTATGGCGAATTCAAGAGCTTCTTTCCCAATAATGCAGTCGAATATTTCGTCAGCTATTACGATTATTATCAGCCCGAAGCCTATGTACCGCGCTCCGACACCTATATTGAAAAAGAAAGCAGCGTAAACGAGGCGATCGACCGGATGCGCCATTCCGCCACCCGTTCGCTGCTCGAACGGGATGATGTGATCATCGTTGCATCGGTTTCCTGCCTGTACGGGATCGGATCGGTCGAAACATATTCGGCGATGATTTTCGACATTAAAACCGGCGGGATGATCGACCAGCGCGAACTCATTCGCAAACTGGTCGCCCTCCAGTATAAACGCAATGATACCGCCTTTGCCCGCGGCAATTTCCGTGTACGCGGCGACAATCTGGAAATTTACCCCAGCCATTATGAAGACACAGGCTGGCGCATCAGTTTCTTTGGCGATGAGATCGAGGCGATCCACGAATTTGATCCGCTGACGGGCAATAAGGGCCCCGCACTGGAAAATGTCCGGATCTATGCAAATTCACATTACGTCACACCCGGGCCAACAATGAAACAGGCGAGCGAGGCGATCAGGTTTGAGCTGCAGGAACGGCTTAAGGAACTCAATGAGGAAGGCAAACTGCTTGAGGCCCAGCGGCTGGAACAGCGGACCAATTTTGACCTTGAAATGATCGGCGCCACAGGCAGCTGCGCGGGGATCGAGAATTACAGCCGTTTCCTGACCGGCCGCCTGCCCGGCGAACCGCCACCGACCCTGTTTGAATATTTGCCTGAAAATTCACTGTTATTCGTTGATGAAAGCCATCAAACAGTGCCCCAGATCGGCGCCATGTCAAAGGGCGACCACCGCCGCAAAATCACGCTGGCAGAACATGGTTTTCGCCTGCCTAGCTGTATCGACAACCGGCCGCTGCGTTTTAACGAATGGGATGCCATGCGCCCGCAAACCTTTGCCGTGTCCGCCACACCGGGCAATTGGGAAATGGAACAGACGGGCGGTATTTTTGCCGAACAGATCATTCGCCCCACCGGTTTAATCGACCCCCCGGTGGAAATCCGCCCCGTGGAAGATCAGGTGCAAGATTGCATCGAGGAATGCCGCAAGACAGCAAAGATGGGCTACCGCACATTGGTTACAACGCTGACCAAACGGATGGCGGAAGACCTCACCGAATTCATGCACGAGGCGGACCTGCGTGTGCGCTATATGCATTCAGACGTGGAAACATTGGAACGGATCGAATTGATCCGCGATCTGCGGCTGGGTGTTTATGATGTCTTGGTGGGGATCAACCTTTTGCGTGAAGGTCTGGACATTCCCGAATGCGGGCTGGTGTGCATCCTTGATGCTGACAAGGAAGGTTTCCTGCGCTCAGAAACCAGCCTGATCCAAACCATTGGCCGCGCAGCGCGCAATGTCGATGGCAAGGTGATTCTATATGCAGACCGGATCACCGGCAGCATGGAACGCGCGATGGCCGAAACCGACCGCCGCCGCGAAAAACAGCACGCATACAATATTGAACATGGCATCACGCCCAGCACAATCAAACGCGGCATCCAAGACATTGTGGCCCACACCGCCAGCCAAGATGGCGTGACCATCAAGACGGGCGATGATGAACGCAATAATCTGGTCGGCCATAATCTGCGTTCCTACATCGAAGATCTGGAAAAACGGATGCGCGCCGCCGCCGCCGATCTGGAATTCGAGGAAGCAGGCAGGCTGAGGGATGAAATCCGCCGATTGGAAGCTGACGAGCTAGGCATCCCCGATGGCGGCAAGAAAGCGCCTCTTGTTGGCCGCAGCAACGAAGGAAAACCCGGCACGCGCAAGATGGGTTATGGCCAGGTCAAACGTAAGTGGAAGAAATGATACTTCTCATTCCGGCAAACCGGTGGTTTTGGCGAACCAAGCAGCCAATCCCTTGCCCCTACCCCCTTCATTTCTGGCCGCTGTAAGAATATATGCGGCCCGGTAAAACCCGCTGCCGGATCGCGGGCGCGCATTTACGCTGCTGGATCACACTGCCATAGCGGCGCAATGAAAATACGCTGCGCCTGCCTTGCCCTTGTGTTCGCAATGACCGCCTGCAAACCATCTGCAACCGATGATTATGCCGAACGCGGTAATTTTCTTGAGCCCAAGGTCAGCCATACGCCAAGCAAGGGCGAGACCCCTTCCCCCGATACCGCCGGCGCGATCTGGGCCGATACAGCCAGCCCCATGCGGATTATCTACGGCGTTCCGGGCCAAACACCCTTATTGGCGCTGGCATGTGAAACACCGCGCGATGCCGCCCCCCAAATTAAGATCACCCGTTTTGCTGCGGCCGATCCGCGCGCCAAGGCGCTGTTTGCATTGATCGGCAATGGCCATGTCGCAAGGCTACCGGTGGATGCCGCATGGAACGGGCAGGCATGGCTGTGGCAAGGCGCGGTGCGCGCCGATGATCCAAGCCTTGAAGTGCTGATCGGGCCAAGACCATTTACCGCAACCCTGCCTGGCGCGGGGAAAATCAACCTCAGCCCCAGCCCGCGCCTTGGCCAATTGGTCGAAAATTGCCGCCAGCCTGCAGCGGGATTTACGGCAGATCTTGCGCAAGATTAACAAGGCTGTCGGGCGTGAGCACCTGATCCAGATGCTGCGCTGCGCCGCCCGGCGGATACCAAATATACGATGGTATCCCTGCCAGACCATGCTTTGTTAAAAATGCGGTAATCGCCGGATCAGGGCGGGTCCAATCGCCCTTCAAGGTTACAACCCCCGCCTTGCGAAAGGCCCTGCGGGTTGCCTCGCGTTCAATCGCAACACTTTCATTGACCTTGCAGCTTAGGCACCAATCAGCCGTAAACCAGACAAACACCGGATCGCCGCTGGCGCGGGCCTGCTCCAGCGCGGCCTCGCTGAACTTTCGCGCGTCAAGCAATCCTGCCTCTGCTTCTGGGCCTTTCGTGCTTTGCACCAGCGGAATTGAAACAAAACCGACCCCCACCAGAATGAATGATCCCGCCAGCAGCGGCAACCAGCGCGGCCGCATATTGATCTTTGTGCAAAGCACTATCGCGCCCACAAAACCAACCGCCAGCAGCGCCGCCAACAGCGCCAGCCCAGCCCCGCCCAAGCGCCAGCTCAGCCACAAAAGCGCCAAAGCTGTCAGCCCCATTGGCACAGCCATCACCTTGCGAAACACCGCCATCCATGCGCCGGGCCGGGGCAGAATACCGCGCACTGCCGGGATAAAACCAATGATGAGGAACGGCAGCGCAAGGCCGGTTCCAAGGCTTGCAAACAGCACCAGCGCCTGCGCCGCGGGCAGCAGCAATGCTGCCCCCAGCGCGGCCGCCATGAACGGGCCAGTGCACGGCGTTGCCACCACCGCCGTTAACACCCCTGTGGCAAAAGCGCTGGCCGGTTTCCCGCTGCGTGTAATGGAAAATGATGGCAATTCGAACAATCCGGCAAGGTTGGCCGTTATCGCAGCCGCCAGCGCCAGCAGCGCGGCCACCATGCCCGGTTCCTGCAATTGGAATGCCCACCCCACCTGGGCGCCCGCAGCCCGCAGCACCAATAATAATCCGCCCAGCGCAACGCAGGCCAGTATAACACCCCCGCTATAGGCAATTGCTTCGTTGCGGGCTTCGCGCTGGCTTTCGCCCGCCCTTGCCAGGCTAAGCGCCTTCAAGCTCAAAATCGGGAACACGCAAGGCATGATATTCAGTAGCAATCCGCCCATCAACGCGCCAAAAACCAGAATGATCATAGCGGGCGGTTCCGCCGTCCCTACCAAAAGAGGGGCCCCGGCGGCCGGCACCGCTGCCTCTACGCCAGCAAAACGCACACCGTCTGTGTCATCAAAGGCAAATATTCCCGATACATCCGCCAGCAATTCGCCGCGCCGCTCCAGCGCCAGTTCGGCGATCAGCATATCGCCCTTTCGGCTAAAATGCTGCTTGGCTGCATAATCGGCCAAATCAGGGTTTTCGATAAAGATATGCGGGTCAGCCAATACCAGCGATGCGGGCAAAGGAATGGCAATTCGCAAATGCGTATCGGTAATTGCAAAATTTGCTGTCTGATCGATCGAGGCCGGGATACTGGCGCGCCAGATGTCAAACCGGTTGGAACCAGCTGCATCTTTCTTGGGCGGCACAATGATGTTTAGCTTAGCCTGTTCAGGCACGCAGATCCGATCGGTGCAGGCAAGCCATTGGGCGCGCAGGGTGATGGGCACTGATTGGCCCAAAACGGCCTGCTGCGGCACCTTCAGCGGCACCAATACCGTGTATGACCCTTTATAAACATGGTTCATCAGATCCCGGATCATCAGCCGCTGGGGCACCGGATATTGCGGTTCCAGCGCCTGCCAGCCGGCGGGCAGCTGCCAATCAAGCTGCATTTCATATCCGGCATCGCCGGGGTTTTTCCAATAACCGTGCCAGCCCGGATCAGGGGTGAAATGGATGGCCAGCATTAATTCTTCGCCCGGCACCGCAGGCCCTTCGGCAAATAATTCAGCCGTGATATTGGTTTCCTGCGCCCGAAGCGCAAAAGGCATCAAGGCCACAAGCAGGAACGCCGCTGCAAACAGCAACCTTGGCAAAAGTTTGATGGGTGTGGCACAAGTGGGCATAGACGCCATACTCCTTGCACGAGGGGCCCGTGATGGCCAAGTGGTGTTGCAGCAAGCAGCGAAGAAAAGACAATCATGCAATCCAACAATGAAAAACGCGACCTGTTAATCCTAGGCGGCGGATTGGTGGGAATGACATTGGCCCTTGCTGCGGCAAAGAAAGGCATTTCCAGCCATGTGGTTGACCGGGCCGACCCGCTGGAATTAACCGCCCCGGGGTTTGACGGGCGTGCCTCTGCCATTTCGACTGCCAGCTGGAACCTGTTCGCCAATATCGGTTTGGCAGACCGGCTTGAGGCGCATTGCTGCCCGATTGATTCGATCGCGGTGTCCGACCAGCTTCGGCCTGGCCAGATGGATTTCACCCCCCAGCCGCACAAGGGATCGCTTGGCCGGATGTTCGCCAATCGCGAATTACGCTTGGCCCTGTTCGAAGCAGCTGGCCAGCAGCCGCTGATTTCGTGGAATTCCAAGGTTGAAATCACCTCCCGCACACGCGGTGATCACGGGGTCTCTGCAACTTTAAGCGATGGCCGCACCCTTGATGCCAGCCTGATGGTTGCTGCCGAAGGCCGCCGTTCGCCCACGCGCGAGGAAGCTGGCCTGCCAATCGCCAAATGGGATTATTCCCACCGTGCAATCATCACCAGCCTGACGCATGAAAAACCACATGGAAATGTGGCATGGGAAATATTCTACCCGCAAGGCCCCTTCGCCTTATTACCCATGCTGGATGATGAGCAAGGGCGCCACCGCAGCGCCTTGGTCTGGACGGTCAACGAGGGCAATGCAGCAGGCGTTCTTAAATTGTCCGACTGCGCCTTTCAGGCCGAAGTTGAAAAGCGGATGGGCGATATTTTTGGGGCCATCACGTCGGTTCCGCCGCGCTCATCTTACCCACTGGGTTTCCATCACGCCGCGCAAATCACCGCTCAGCGCCTCGCGCTAGTGGGGGATGCAGCGCACGGCATTCACCCCATTGCCGGACAAGGCCTGAATTTGGGGCTGCGCGATGTTGGCGCGCTGGCCGGGGTGCTGGCGGATGGGATGAAGCTGGGCCTTGAACCGGGCGATGCGCAATTGCTGGCGCGATATGAAAAATGGCGCGGGCTGGATGCATTCACCGTCGCGCTTGCGACTGATGGATTAACCCGGCTGTTTGGCATTCCAGGGCGCACCGCATCAGCGGTTCGTAGGGTGGGCATGGCCGGAATCCAGCGAACCACAACACTGAAAAACTGGTTTACAGATGAAGCCCGCGGCGTAACCGGTGATTTACCGGAATTGCTGAAGGCTTAATCCTGCGCGCCTACGCCCAATAGGGCCGGCTGATTGACCGGGCTTGGTTGATTGACCGGATTGCCTTCACTGTCGCGCAAACGGCGCGGTTCAAGCACAGCGGATGTTTCGATCAGATCAAGCGCGCGTTGAGCTGCTGCATAGCGTTCTGCATCCTTGATCCATGAAGCGGCATGTTCTGCACCTGGCAACAATTTCACCTCCTCTATCGCAGCAGAAACCCGCCTGCTTTCAAGGAAATAGCGCGCCCTTTCCAACCGCCGGGCTGGCTGTGATGAGGGTGAAGTTTCCCGCCGGATAACAAACAATTCCCCCAATTCGCGCCGTATCCGGTCCAGCGATGGTTCAGCCGCAGAATCGGACAAATCAGGCCCCAACCCCTCAAGCCGAGCAAGCAATCGATCAAGCGTAATCGGGTCACGCGAAGCCTCAATCACTGTATCCACCGCATTGGGCAGGGCATCGCTAAAGCGGATCCGCAATTGATCTGCCAAATAGCCAAGTTCGGCCCCGCGTTCCAATGTGCGGCGCGTGGCAAAGGCAATCAGCAACCCTTCGGCGCGGGCAACATTTCCAGTGGCCGCCTGCGATTGTAAATCAAGCCGGGTGAGGCGCTGTTCCGCTGCGGCCAGACGTTGATCAAGCCCGCCCTGCTGCTGCTCTACCCGCTCCACCGCTTGGGTGGCCTGATCGGCGCCTTGGGCTGCTTCATCGGCGCCTTGTTCGGCCTGACCGGCGGTTTGGGCGTCTTCTTCTTTCCCTGCGTTTTTACCGGTATCAGACGCGCCTGATACCCCTCCAGATTGACCGATAAGTTTGGCCGGCGTGGCGGTTTTGACTAAACTGTCCCAGCGGCCATCCATCTTATAGGCAATATATCCGACCAAGATCGCGCCAAGCAGGAACGCGCTCAGCGCGACAGCCAAAATTGGGCGTATCGAACCGCTTTTCTTTCCGGACTGGCTTGAATAAGTTTCCATCAATTCCCGTTCTGCAACCCACGCACCCGTTTGCAAGTGTCGTTCTTTCAGTTTCCTTGGCACATGTCCTTGGCCAAGGCCAGCAACGCAGCTTCGCTGGATGGTTGGCAATAACGGATTTGCGCCCATTCACCGATGCCCGCAGCCTTTGCCGCCGCCGTAGCAGCAGCCCCAATGCGCGGCCCGAATGCAGCCAGGGCAATACCCTGTGCTGGCACCGCAAGACGGGCACATTCTGCCGCCAAATGGCGGGCCGCAGCGGCAGAATGAAGCAGCGCAATGGCGCCGCGGCGCAATTGTTTTTCCACCGATCCCGGCATCGCCAGCGCGGCCGATTCGTATACTATACGTTCTTCGATCCAGACATCTTGCGGCGCGGCCAAGACCACACGTTCTGCCCCGGCCAAACGCAGAAATCGAAGCGGTTTGCGCGGCAATCCATCCAGCAGCGACTGCAAGCCCCCATTCCCGACATTGGCGACAGTAAATCCGGCCTCCTGCGCCGCCTGCGCGGTGACATTTCCAACCGCATGGACAGGTTTTGTGCAAAATGCGCGAAGCTGATCGCCGCCATGGCGGATCGCATTGGCGCTGCCGATCAGCAATGTATCAATTGATGCAAGGTCCGGCGCTTGCCAGTCCACCGCACGAATTTGAAACATGGGTTCGCCAAATATCTCAAGCCCTAAAGCGCGCGCATGATCAAGCGTGGCAGCAAGCCCGGGCTGCGGCCGGATCGCAATGATCGGCAGGCTCAAGCCAAAGGCCCCTCAGGACCAGAAAAATGGGCGCGGATGCCCGGTGCAGAACGGCCCAGCAGGTCTGCCGCCAGCCGCGCTGGGCCGGCAATATTACCTGCCTTGAATGTGGCGGCCCCTTCGATGCGCTCAGCCCCGTCAGGGCTGTAAAGGGCCGCCCTCATCTCGATCTGATCGCCTGCAGCCATGCTCAACACAGCAATCGGGCTGTGGCAATTGCCGCCAAGCGCGGCCAGAAAAGCGCGTTCTGCCATCACTGCATCATGGCTGGGCGCATGGTTGATCTTTGCCAACAAGGCGCCCGCCTGCTCATCATCAGACCGGCATTCGATGCCGATCGCGCCCTGCGCTGGTGCTGGAAGCCAATCTTCAGCGTCAAGCAAAGTGCCAATGTCTGTTTGCCCAAGGCGTTCAAGCCCGGCTGCGGCAAGCAGTGTCACATCAGCCTCGCCCGCAGCAAGTTTCGCCAAGCGCGAGGCAACATTGCCGCGAAAACTGACGATTTCACAATCAGGCCGCAAATGCAGCATTTGCGCCGCGCGGCGCGGCGCGCTGGTGCCGATTGCGGCGCCTTGGGGGATTGCCGCAATGCTGGGCGCGCCAATTAACGCATCGCGCACATCCGCGCGCGGCAAAATTGCGGCAATCTTCAGGCTGTCAGGCCGGATGGTTTCAACATCTTTCATTGAATGAACCGCTGCATCAATATGGCCTTCAGCCAGCCATATATCGAGTTCCTTGGTCCACAATGCCTTGCCGCCAATTTCAGCCAGCG
>Ga0209345_10004612_pt1 | contig 13200 bp, 12 predicted proteins | sample Cruoilmetagenom7_FD_187294 | JGI IMG/M metagenome (GOLD analysis project Ga0209345, IMG submission 187294) | Oil polluted marine microbial communities from Coal Oil Point, Santa Barbara, California, USA - Sample 7 (SPAdes) (version 2) | ecosystem: Environmental > Aquatic > Marine > Oil seeps ...
GAGAAAATCGAGTTGATACGCGGACGGACGTAGTTGGTGATCCAGTTCATTGGCAGGCCCCTGCTGTAGTTCCGTTCCAGATAATCCCCGAGCCGGGAAATTGCAATCAGCGCCGTATCGCCAGCCGCGCCGCCAGCCAAGACACAATCATTAGCGCGAAATCCACCGGCAACCATGTGCGCATCGCCCCGGCATCGTCCATCGAAAACGGCGCGAGGTAGAGCGCGAGCCCCGACAGATCATCCGGCAGAGACACAATCAGAATGGCCGAGACATTGTTCCACAAATGCACCGCAATCGCGGGGCCAAGCGAGCCGGAGCGCGCCGTTAAATCGGCCATCAGAATGCCAAAGACCCCGGCCCAAAGCGCCACCATCAGCGCATTCTCCCCGGCCTCGGCGGGCAGGTAGTGACCAAGCGCAAAGAGCGTCGAGGGCAGCACCATCCAGACCAGCGGCGAGTTGAACCGCGCCGCGAGTTGCTGCTGCACATAGCCGCGAAAAACGATCTCTTCCGCGCTGACCTGCACCAGCACCGCCAGCAGCGACAGCGGCAAGAGCAGCAGCCAGCGGCCCAGCGGCAGGTTCGGCGTGAGTTCGCCACCCATGTCCCATGGCGGTAAGACAAACAGCACCACGCCGAGCACCAGCATCGCGATGGAGACGGCCCGAAAGCTAGGCCAGAGCCGCGGCACGCCCAGCAGACTGCGCGCTGGCCGTCGGTGCACGACGCGCAAGCTGACCGCCACGGCCATTGCCATTGTCGCAAAGCTAAACAGCAGCAGATACATCGCTCCGGGCGTGGCCCCTTCCAATAGCGTGCTGTGCAGTGAAGTCGCCGCCGTCCCTACCAGCGCGTAAATTCCCTGAAAGTAAAACTCATTCAGCACCACATAGGCGACCACGGCCACGAAAAGCCCGAGCAAGAACCGCCAGAGCGCCGAAGAAGGCTGTGCGGGCGCGACAAAGGCTGCATGGGCGCTGTAATCGGGCCGCCAGTTCATAGAGGGTATAGGCAGAATTGGTGGGGCAATGTCTTACAGAGCATAGGTCGGGCTTTCACGCAGTCAGAAGGCCAATACGACCTACTTCCGAGCGCTCAAACCTATGCGGCAACAAGCTGTGATACAACAGTTCCTCAAGCTCAAACGGGCCCCAATCGCGCCAAAGCCTTGCAGCACCGCCCCTCCCCGACTATTCCATTCAAGACGTTTCAAGGAGCCCACCGATGTCCACCACCCCACGCTTCGACAAATCCCGGCTGCCCAGCCGCCACGTGACCGAAGGCCCCGCCCGCGCGCCGCACCGGTCTTACTACTATGCCATGGGCATGACCGAGGAAGAAATTCACCAGCCCCTCGTTGGCGTCGCCACCTGCTGGAACGAGGCCGCGCCCTGCAACATCGCGCTGAACCGTCAGGCGCAGGCTGTGAAGATCGGCGTGCATTCCGAACAGGGCACTCCGCGCGAATTCACCACCATCACCGTCACCGACGGCATCGCCATGGGCCATGAGGGCATGCGCTCTTCGCTCGCGTCCCGCGAAGCGATTGCCGACACGGTGGAACTGACTATGCGCGGCCACTGCTATGACGCGATCGTGGGTCTGGCGGGCTGTGATAAATCCCTGCCCGGCATGATGATGGCAATGCTGCGGCTGAACGTGCCGTCGGTCTTCCTCTATGGCGGGTCGATCCTGCCGGGCAAAGCGCCTGCGGGGGCTGACGTTCCCGAAGATTTCGCCAGCCGAGATCTCACGGTGCAGGACATGTTCGAAGCCGTGGGCCGCTACCAGAACGGCACCATGTCGCAAGCCGCGCTTGATGTGCTGGAACGCGTCGCCTGCCCCTCGGCGGGTGCCTGTGGCGGCCAGTTCACCGCCAATACCATGGCCTGCGTCTCCGAAGCCATCGGCCTCGCGCTGCCCAACTCCTCGGGCATGCCAGCGCCATACGAGAGCCGCGACGCCTATGCCGAAGCCTCGGGGGCGGCGGTGATGAATCTGATCGAGAAGAACATCCGCGCGCGCGACATCTGCACCCGCAAAGCCTTTGAGAACGCGGCGCGCATCGTGGCCTGCACGGGTGGCTCGACCAACGCCGGTCTGCACCTGCCCGCCATGGCGCATGAGGCGGGGATCGAGTTCTACCTCGAAGACGTCTGCGAAATCTTCCGCGACACGCCTTACTTCGTCGATATGAAGCCGGGCGGCGCCTATGTCGCCAAAGACCTCTACGACGCGGGCGGCGTACCGGTGGTGATGAAGGAACTGCGCAAAGCGGGTCTGCTGCACACCGACTGCCTGACCGCCACGGGCCGTTCCATCGGCGAGGAATTGGACCGCATCGACCGCGAGGCCGACGGCAAGGTGATCCACTCGGTCGCCAACCCGATCAGCAAGACCGGCGGCGTTGTTGGCCTCAAGGGCAACCTCGCCCCCGAAGGTGCCATCGTGAAAATCGCGGGCATGTCGGACGAAGATATCGTCTTCACCGGCCCGGCGCTGGTGTTCGAATGCGAGCAGGACGCCTTCGAAGCGGTGCAGAACCGCGCTTACAAAGAAGGCGATGTTTTCGTCATCCGCAACGAAGGCCCCGCAGGCGGCCCCGGCATGCGCGAAATGCTGGCCACCACCGCAGCGCTCTCGGGCCAAGGCATGGGCAAAAAAGTGGCGTTGATCACCGATGGCCGTTTCTCGGGCGCGACACGCGGGTTCTGCGTCGGTCACGTCGGCCCAGAGGCTGCACATGGTGGGCCAATTGCGTTGCTGAAAAACGGCGACATGATCACGCTGGATGCCATCAAGGGCAGCATCACGGTGGACCTCTCGGACGAGGAACTGGCCGAGCGTCGCAAGGGCTGGACCGGGCCGCGTGCCACCAACTACGAAAGCGGAGCGCTTTGGAAATACGCCAAGCTCGTCGGCCCGACCTATCTTGGCGCGGTCACGCACCCCGGTGCCAAAGCGGAGACCCATGATTACATGGATCTCTAAACCGCCGATTGCGGCGCTTGCCTTTGCGACCCTGTCCGCCTGTGAGGGCGGACAGGGTTTTTCCCTTGGCGGCAACACGGGCAAGGGGACGGGCAACCCGTTGCTTCAGACCAGCCTTGCCGGAGGTGCGGTGCAGGTTGTCCCCCCACAAGGCTATTGCATCGACCGGGAAAGCTTGAAGGACAGGTTTGCCTTGATGGCACGTTGCGATGCCCTCGGCCTGCCCGATGCAGCGACGCAGGCACCCTTGGGCGTTCTGACATTGTCATTGGTCAAAGCAGAGCCGGACACCCCCCTCCCGACACCGCAGGAGATCGCCAAGGCGATGGGGCTTACACAGGTGATCAAAATTGGCAGCCACGAGGACGCCACGATCTTTGTCGCTGAAGGGCCCGTGCCGACCGAAGGCATGTCGGGCCGCCATTGGCGGGGCATGGCGCAAATCGGTGGGCATCTCGCCAGCGTAACCCTCTATGGCGCACCGCAAAGCCGCGCCATTTCAGACGAAGGGCGCGGATTGGTCGCAGAACTGATCCGCCAAACCCGCGCCAAGACCGATGCTGCGCCCAACTCCTAATCCTGACTGTTTCCAAATCAGCAACACTGTCCGACCTCGGAAACAATCGCAGGGCAATTTATTTGAATGAAACCTTTGTCTTGCATAGAGTACGAAAAAACAGGGCGCAGGCTTTATGGTTAATTTCGGAAGCGGATTTCTGGAAGGCAGGCTCTACGCCCGCGCTGTCCAACGCTGGGCGCGTGCCGCCCGCCGCGCCGCCCGTGCTGATCTGTCCACCCTGCGCCGCCAACGCACCCGCGCACGCCTACTGCGCGCGCAACTTGATCAGTTGATCTATACTGCAGATGAACGGCTGACTTTGCCCGTGGTCGGCGCCACTGGCTTTCCCAAACCGCACAACGCCGATTGGGCATGGCGGCCCGAACTTTGGCGCGGCCCTCTGGCCGGTCCGGGCATTGCGGCAGTGGAAACGAAATCGATGCTCGGCAGTGAAGCCACCCTGTTTCACGATTGCAGTCGGTCGGAACTCAGCCTCCGGCAACTGCGCAACATGCGCGAGGCTGATCTGGCGCCTTATGGCCTACAGATGGACGTGTTCAAATTCGACGGCTCGTTCCTGTCGCTGGTGATCGACCTGCCTGCCGACGCGGTTGCCGGGCTTAAACGCAGGCACCTCATTCGGATGGATACGATCGTTCAAATGGAGCACCCGCTGGAAATGTTTGCACGGCTGAACATTCGCCACGGCCCGAATACCGAACAAATCGTCCGTGAATTACCCTCGGGGCAAGAAAAGGTCAGCATCGAATTCGATCTGGCCTACACCAAGCTGAACGAAAAGCGTATCGAACGCGCTTGGATCGACCTGATCTTTGAAGGGCCGGACATGAACCAAGTCGTGTTGCGCGACCTTACTTTCTCGCGCCGCCCGCGCGCCCAGATCTAGGATCAGAAGATGAGCCGTTTTGACCTGACAAAGACCGTCATGCGCCAAGGGGTTTGGCAAGGCGTGCTGATCGCTCGCGCGGGTGAGAAAGATGCGCCAGAGATCGCCGTCACCCATTTGGGGAATGCCGTCGAAGGGGTCACGGTCACTGCGCAGGAAGTGGCGGGTCGCTGGGATTTGAGCGTCCCGATCCCTTCAGAAGCCATCGCCGATGGGGTGCAGACGTTGATCATCGCGGACCAGTCCGGCGACCAACTGGGCTGTATCACCCTGATCGCGGGCGAAGCGCTTGGCGATGACATCCGGGCCGAGATGGATTTGCTGAGGGCCGAGTTGGACATGCTAAAACGCGCTTTCCGGCGGCATTGTCGCGAGACAAGCTAAGAGGTGTAAGCGGCTACCTTACTTCGCCTCACGGCGCATCAGAATTTCATCATAGAAAACCCCATCTACGCATAGGGCCGCACGGTCTATGGCCCATTCGGTAAATCCGGCCCGCTGGTACAACCGACGCGCGGCAACATTTGTCGAGACAACAGACAAGCGTATGGAAAGGCAATCACGAAACCCCTCGTCGATCGCCGCACGCAGCAGTTGCGACGAAAGCCCGGCCCCTCTCGCGCTTGGCCGCACAAACATGCCCCAGATCGTGGCAATGTGGCGTACCTTTTCGGATTGGCCCTGTAGGATGCCAATCACCCCTTCCAGAGCCTGATCGTGGTTGAAACCGCCAAACACTGCGCCAGACGCTATTCGTTCTGATACGAGCGAAAGTGGCAGCTTGGCTTCATCCTCATAAGTAGCGCCAAAGGCTTCGGGATGGCTTTGCAAACCTTCGAGCCGAATGGCCTGAAATGCGGCGGCGTCTTCTTCGATGAGTTTTCGAATATCCATCGGGCCATTCTGCATATGCGGGGACAGGTTCCAAGCACAGTGCCCGCCCGCCCTCCACTTACTTAAATGCCGTTCCATAAATGCAAAAAGGCCCCGCTGTCGCCAGCGAGGCCCACCTTGCACGCAACCGGAAAACTTACTCCTCGGTCCCTAGCGCCGACAGACCTTTCAGAATGTCGATGGCATAGGCCAGTTGGTAATCCTCCTCGCGCAGTTCTGCCGCCTTGCGGGCCTTCTCGCGGTCTTCTTCGATCTGCTTGATCTGGTCTTCGCTCAGGCTGTCGTTGTTCAGACTGCCGCGCAGGTCGGCCTCAGAGCGCAGCGGACGGGCGGGCAGGTTCTCGTCCTCTTCGCTCTCAGGCTTGGTCGGGGGCTGGGCCACAACGATGTCAGGCGATACGCCGAGCGCTTGGATCGACCGGCCCGAGGGCGTGTAATAGCGCGCCGTGGTCAGGCGCATCGCGCCGTCGCCACGCAGCGGCATGACCGTCTGAACCGAGCCTTTGCCGAAGCTCTTGGTGCCAATTACGATGGCGCGGCGATGGTCTTGCAAGGCACCGGCGACAATCTCGGACGCCGAGGCCGAACCGCCGTTGATCAGCACCACAATCGGCTTGCCCATCGACAGATCGCCCGGTGTCGCATTCACACGGTCGCCGTCTTCTAGGTCACGGCCACGGGTGCTGACAATCTCCCCTTCTTCGAGGAAGGCATCCGACACGGCAATCGCCTGATTGAGCAGCCCGCCGGGGTTGTTGCGCATGTCGAGCACGATGCCATTGATCCCGTCAATGCCGCCCGCCGCTTCAATCTGCTTTTCCAGACCTTCCTTCATCTTGGGATAGGTCTGCTCGTTAAACGTGGTCAGACGCAGCACGGCGGTCTCGCCCACAGTGCGGGCCTTAACGGCGGTCAACTGGATGGTGTCGCGGACGATCGAAACGTCAAAGGGCTCTCCCTCGCCTTCGCGCACGACGGTAATCATGATCTCAGACCCAACCGGCCCGCGCATCATTTCGACCGCGTCGTCCAATTGCAGCCCAAGCAAGCTTTCACCGTCAACATGGGTGATGAAGTCACCGGCTTCGATTCCCGCCTCGGCGGCAGGGGTGCCATCGATGGGCGAGACGACTTTGACAAAGCCTTCTTCTTGGGTGACCTCGATCCCCAGCCCGCCAAATTCGCCGCGGGTCTGCTCGCGCATCTTGGCGGCGTCCTTGGGTGACAGATAGGACGAATGCGGATCAAGCGAGGTCAACATGCCGTTGATGGCCGCTTCGATCAGATCACCGGGATCAGATTCTTCGACATATTGGGCGCGGATACGCTCAAAGATATCGCCAAACAGGTCGAGCTGTTCGTAGACATTGCTGGTCTTCTCAGCTTCCTGCGCCAGCAGTGGCCCTGCGACCTGCGTGGTCGCCAAGATCCCTGCCACCGTGCCTGCCACGGCTGCCATCACGAATTTCTTCATCTGCTATCCATCCTTGTCGGTGCGGAACCAATCTGCCGGGTCCTGAGGTATGTTCTCTTGTCTGACCTCTATATAGAGCGTTTCCGTCCGGTCAGCGCCAGTATCTTCACCATTTGGTGACATTGCCGAAGTTGTGCCGCTTTCCGGCCCGCCCATCAACCCGATCGGTGTATCCCCGGCAATGACCTGCCCGGCACGGCCATAGACCACATCAAGCCCAGCGAGCACGAATAGCGTATTCACCTGCGGCTCTAGGATCACAACATTTCCCAGATCAAGCAGCGGCCCAACGTAGCGGATTGTCGCAGCAGCAGGGCTGGTGACGATCGCACGGGGGCGGGTGGCGAGGATCATACCCGGGCGGGTGACGCCTGCGGAATCGGTTTCACCTGCTGCGCGCAGGACCACCCCTTGCGCCGGAAGTGGCAACTCTCCAACCTTGCCGTCCAGATTCACCGGCGCTGGCGTGACCGCGCCAGTGGTGATCTCGGACAAGCCGCTGGCGAAACCTTCGAGCGTTTCGGTCGACGCAATGAGGATCGCAGTGCGCACCGGGTCTTCGGTAAAGCGCAGCGGCAAGTCTGTGCGGTTGGCCATCGCCTGATTGAGTTCGGTTCGGGCGCGCTGGACTTCGGTCAGCCCTTCTTGCAACCGCTCCGCCGCGTCGGCCTGCAACGCGCGCAATGTCCTGACGTCTTCGTAATCCTTTCGCAGCGCATCGGCGCGTGCGTTCAGCGCGGGGGTCAGTTCCGCCAGCAGCATACCCGCGCGGGCGGTGCCCATCGGCCCGTCTGGATGCAACAACACCACCGGCGACGGATCGCCGCCGATGCTTTGCAAGACGCCAAGGAACTGTGCCACTTCGTCCTCGCGCACCTGTAGCTTGCGGCTCAACTGCGCCTCGTTGATTGCCGCCTGTCGCAGACCGGCCCGCATCGCAGCAAGGCCGGATTCGAAGGCTTGCACGGTCTCGGTCAATGCTTTCACCCGATCGCGTGCGCCATCTGCGCTATCAAGCTGGGCAGACGCCTTTTCCAGCGCAGCCGATGCCGCACGCGCTTGCGCCGCGGCTTCTTCGGCTTGGGCCTGCACCATCAAGGGCATACAGGCAAAAAGGACAGCCGCGGCGAAATGCTTCATGTCAGCAGGCTTTTTCCGGTCATTTCATCTGGCAGCGGCAGACCCATCAGGTCGAGCACCGTCGGTGCCAAATCAGCCAAACGACCATCGTGCAGCTGCGCGCCGTCGGACGCGCCGACCACCACCACCGGCACGGGGTTCAGCGTATGGGCCGTATGCGCGCCGCCGGTTTCGGGGTCGATCATCATCTCGCAGTTGCCGTGGTCCGCCGTGACGATCATCGCCCCGCCTGCGGCTTTGAGTGCCGTCAGAACCCGGCCCAGCCCCGCGTCCACTGCCTCACAGGCCGCGATGGCCGCGTTCAGATCGCCGGTATGGCCCACCATATCGGGGTTGGCATAGTTCACCACGATCAAGTCGTACCCTGCCTCAATCGCCTGCACGAACTGGTCCGTGACCTCACCGCAGGACATCTCCGGCTGTAAATCATAGGTCGCTACATCGGGCGATTTAGGCATGTTGCGGTCTTCACCCGTCGCTGGAATTTCGACCCCGCCATTGAGAAAGAAGGTCACATGCGGATATTTCTCAGTCTCGGCCAGCCGGAACTGGCGTTTGCCGTGCTGCGCCACCCAATCGCCGAGCGTGTTCACGATGTCCGGCTTGGGGTACATCGTTGTCATATAGGCGGCATGATCTTTGGAGTATTCCGCCATGCCCATCAGCGCCGCCCAATCAGGACGCGTGCCGGTGTCATAGGCGTCAAAGCTAGGATCGCCCAAGGCCGCCATGATCTCCCGCGCGCGGTCGGCGCGGAAGTTCAGGCAGAAAAGCGCGTCGCCGGAAGCAGACCCGCCATAGCCATCGATCACGGTGGCACCGATGAACTCGTCCGTCTCGCCCCGGTCGTAGGCGCTTTGAACCGCCGCGCGGGCGTCCGGGGCCGAGGCGCCCGCGCCGTGCAATATCGCCTCTGTTGCCTTGGCCACGCGGTCCCAACGATTGTCACGGTCCAAGGCAAAGTAGCGGCCCGTAACAGTGACGATCTTAACATCAACGGGCAAAGCCTCTTCCAACGCCTCGAAATACCCAAGCGCCGAAGACGGTGCCACATCGCGCCCGTCGGTCACTGCATGGATCACCACTGGCACCCCTGCCGCATCCAAAGCGCGCGCCGCCGCGATCATATGGTTGAGATGCCCATGCACCCCCCCATCGGACACGACCCCCATCAGATGCGCCGTGCCACCAGCCTCTTGCAGCTTTGCGATAAATTCCCGCAAACGGGCGTTCTGCGCGAAACTGCCCTCTTCAATCGCGAGGTCAATTTGCCCCAAGTCCATCGCCACCACCCGGCCTGCGCCAATATTTGTATGGCCCACTTCGGAATTGCCCATCTGTCCGCGCGGCAGCCCAACATCGGGGCCGTGGGTGATAAGTTGCGCCGCCGGCCCCTCCTGCATGATCCGATCAAAGTTTGGGGTCTTTGCAAGCCGCGGTGCGTTGCCCTCGGGCGTGTCACTCAGCCCCCAGCCATCAAGAATACACAATACCACGGGTTTGGGGGCGCTCATTGGACTGTCTGCTCCGGCTGGATCTGGTTTGCGGGTCTTTTACCCCTTGTAGGCTGGCACTTGAACCACTTTGTGCGCCACTGCCCCATTCCCGCGCAGAGCTCTTGCCCCGCAGGCCCGCTTTGGTCATAACGAGGGGCAACTTTTGTCTGATCTAAGGACCAGCCCATGACCCTGCCCGCGCCCGAAACCCGCATTGTGAACACTTGGCGTGTGGCCTGTGACGGCAGCGAAGGCGCGCTTGGGCACCCGCGTGTCTGGCTGCAAATCCCCCAAGATCGGGGCTGGGTCGAATGCGGCTATTGCGACTGCAAATTTGTGCATGCGGAGTTCGAAGGCAAAGTCTGAGCCTTCCTGACCTACATTAGCGATAACCGATCCGACGGCACGAAGCTGCCCGCGCGGCGCATTGGCGTCTGGCCGTGGCGCGTGCTTCGTGGCAAAAGGAACGCCAACCGAAGCGGAGCATCCCCATGACATTTGGCAAAGGCCACCACCTGCATCTGATCGACGGCTCGGCCTTCATCTTTCGCGCCTATCACGCCCTGCCGCCACTGACGCGGAAATCCGACGGCATGCCCATCGGCGCGGTCGCCGGGTTCTGCAACATGCTGCACCGTTATGTTGAAGGCAACACCGGCCCCAATGCGCCGACCCATGTGGCGGTGATTTTTGACAAGGGCAGCCATACCTTCCGCAACGATATGTACGACCAGTACAAGGCCAACCGCGATGCGATGCCCGAAGACCTGCGCCCGCAGATCCCGCTGACCCGCACCGCGACGGCGGCGTTTAACATCGCTTGCAAAGAGCTTGAGGGCTATGAGGCCGATGACATCATCGCCACCCTCGCCGTTCAGGCCCGCGCCGCCGGGGGCCGCTGCACCATCATCAGTTCCGACAAGGATCTGATGCAACTGGTCGGCGACGGGGTCGAAATGCTCGACGCGATGAAGAACAAGACCATCGACCGCGATGGCGTGTTCGAGAAGTTCGGCGTCTACCCCGAGCGGGTCGTCGATGTGCAAGCACTGGCGGGCGATTCGGTTGATAACGTGCCCGGCGCGCCCGGCATCGGGATCAAGACGGCGGCCCTGTTGATTAATGAATTTGGCGATCTGGATGCGCTCTTGGAGCGCGCCGAAGAGATCAAGCAGCCCAAACGCCGCCAGACCCTGATCGACCATGCCGAGCAAATCCGCCTGAGCCGCAGCCTTGTGCTGCTGGACGAAAACACGCCGATCGACTTCACCATCGACGATCTCGAAGTGCGCGACCCCGATGCCGACCAATTGCTCGGCTTCCTGTCGGAAATGGAATTCCGCACCCTGTCGAAACGCGTGGCCGAGGTCTTGGGGCGCGAGGCACCCGCCATTCCCGAAGCGCCCGCCCCCGCCGTCGCGGACGCGCCGCAGGTCGCGGATGTGCCCTTCGACCATAGCAAATACGAGCAGGTCAGTGACGCCGAAGCGCTGCGTGTCTGGCTCGACCGGATTTATGAGGTCGGCTATGTCGCCGTGGATACCGAAACCACGGGCCTGAATGAAATGACGGCGGAACTCGTCGGCGTTTCGCTGTCGGTCGCGCCGGGGCAAGCCTGCTATATCCCGCTGACCCATAAGGCCAGCCGCAGCGACGACCTGTTTGGCTCCGATGACCTTGCCCCCGGCCAGATGCCCTTTGAAGTGGCCCTGCAACTGCTGACACCGATGCTGGAGGATCCCGCGATCCTCAAGATCGGGCAGAACATGAAATACGACGGCAAGATTTTCGCCCAATTGGGCATCACTGTCGCCCCCATCGACGACACCATGCTGATGTCCTACGCGATGCACGCGGGCCTGCATGGGCATGGCATGGATGCGCTTTCGGAACGCTACCTCGGCCACACGCCCCTGCCGATCAAACCGCTGTTGGGCAGCGGCAAGTCCGCCGTGACCTTCGATAAGGTGCCGATGGAAGACGCGGTGCCCTATGCGGCAGAGGACGCCGATGTCACCCTGCGCCTGTGGCAGTTGTTCAAGCCGCAATTGCACCGCGCCGAGGTCACCAAGGTTTACGAGACACTCGAGCGCCCGCTGGTGCCGGTGCTGGCCCAGATGGAACGCGCGGGCATCTTGGTCGACCGCGACACGCTCAGCCGCATGTCGAACGCCTTTGCCCAGAAAATGGCAGGGCTAGAGGCTGATATTCACGAGCTGGCGGGCGAGACGTTCAACGTCGGCTCCCCGGCGCAGTTGGGCGAGATCCTCTTTGACAAGATGGGGCTTCAGGGCGGCAAGAAGGGCAAGGCTGGCAAATATTCCACCGGCGCGGATGTGCTGGAAGATTTGGCGACCGAACATGACCTCGCCCGCCGGGTGTTGGATTGGCGGCAGCTGTCGAAGCTGAAATCGACCTATACCGATGCGTTGCAGGACCATGTGAACGCCGACACGGGCCGGGTGCACACCTGCTATTCCATCGCCGGGGCGGCGACGGGGCGTTTGGCCTCGACCGATCCGAACCTGCAGAATATCCCGATCCGCTCCGAAGAAGGCCGCCGCATCCGCGAGGCCTTTGTCGCGCCGGAGGGCAAGGTGCTAGTGGCGCTCGACTACAGCCAAATTGAGCTGCGGATTCTGGCGCATATCGCCCAGATCGACGCGCTCAAGGAAGCCTTTCAACGCGGCGATGACATCCACGCCATGACCGCGTCCGAGATGTTCGACGTGCCGATGGACCAGATGACCCCGGAAATCCGCCGCAACGCCAAGGCAATTAACTTTGGGGTGATCTACGGCATTTCCGGCTTTGGTCTGGCGCGCAATCTGCGCATTCCGCGGGCCGAGGCGCAGGGCTTTATTGATCGCTATTTCGAGCGCTTCCCCGGCATCCGCACCTATATGGATGACACCAAGGCCTTCGCCAAAGAGCACGGCTATGTGCAAACGCTCTTTGGCCGCAAGATCAACACACCTAACATTGGTGCCAAGGGCCCACAGGCCGGTTTCGCCGCCCGCGCCGCGATCAACGCGCCGATCCAAGGCACCGCCGCCGATGTGATCCGCCGCGCGATGATCCGCATGCCTGAGGCGATTGCCGATCTGCCCGCGACGATGCTGTTGCAGGTGCATGACGAATTACTGTTCGAGGTCGAAAAAGGTGCCGAAGACGCGCTGATCGCGGCGGCGCGTGAGGTGATGGAGAACGCCAATGATCCGGTGGTGAAGTTGGATGTGAAGCTCACCGTGGATGCAGGCGTGGGTGCCAATTGGGCCGAGGCGCATTGATGGGCGACATGGAACTTCCCGACGACCTCGCGCAAGCACTGGAAGAGACCGGCGCACAGGCGGGGTGGGACGTGTACAGCGACGAGTTGCGCGCCGATGCGCTGGCGTGGATCGACGATGCGCGGACAACTACGGCGCGGTCGAAGCGGGTGGATGATGTGGCGCGCTTTGCGGGCAAAGGGCTCCCGCCAACGCCGTTTCAGTAGAGTATAGGGCCATCGCCTGCCCGCGGGTCGGCGATCCAAACCTTCGTTCATGCCACTTTATGGTTCAGGTTTGATGTGCGGTTTCGAAGTTACGCCAAGCCTCACCAAATCGCCTACCCGTCCGGGCGGGCAGGCGATGGCCCGGCGCCTGCGGCTTGATTCCGGGCCGAGGGGCATGCGGATAGAAACTCGGTAACATTTCAACTATTCAAATTCCATGACCCCAATCCTCTACTCCTT
>Ga0209345_10004613_pt1 | contig 13193 bp, 12 predicted proteins | sample Cruoilmetagenom7_FD_187294 | JGI IMG/M metagenome (GOLD analysis project Ga0209345, IMG submission 187294) | Oil polluted marine microbial communities from Coal Oil Point, Santa Barbara, California, USA - Sample 7 (SPAdes) (version 2) | ecosystem: Environmental > Aquatic > Marine > Oil seeps ...
ATTTTCATAGAAAAAGATAGCCTTTTTTTTAGCTTGTATTAAATCTATTATAACAATAATACTTTTTATTTCTTATTAATATGTTTTAAATATAACTATTTTTTATAGTTTTAATGTAGTGTTTGTGATGTACTTACATCGTATGTTCCAGTCATTTCATTATTTAAGTTAAATGTTCCTGCAACACTATTTCCTGTCGAACCTTGAAATGTTCCTGTCGCAGTGTAAGTAGAGTTATTGCTTACCCCAAAACTTGTACCACTAAATGAAGTTGTTGTACTCATGGTGAGACTGTTACTAGTAGAATCAGTTAGAACTAAAGAGGCTGTATCCGAACCAAAATTTATATCTAATGTTGCTGTTCCACTATCTCCAAAACCAGAAAGATAACCTGATCCTGTATAATTTCCAGTATAAGTAGCTTTGCTCATAGAGTAGCCAGCAATAATATCTGCTAAACTTGAAATATTATCACTTTGAATATTATCAGTTATTGTATCTGTTATATCTTCTACTATAATGCCACTATTATCAGTTACAGTTACATCAAGTTGCTCATTATTTTCACCACTATCACTTTGAATACTTGTAGTTGTAGTACCATCTTTTGTTGTTTGGGTAGTTTTTGCTTTTGTTGATCCAAAGTTTTCTTTTCTCATCTCTTTTAAATCAGCAGGAGTAAATTCTTTTACTTCTATCTTTCCAGCAGGTGTGATAGATATAAAGAAGCCTTGTTTAACTATATTCTCTTGACCTTTAATAGATACACTAATGGCACCATATGTACAATATGCATTATAAGTTCCATTAGTCCCAACAACAAGGCTAAAGTTCGTACCACGAATTCCTATTGTTGTAGTCTTGGTCGCAACACTAAACTTTTCAGGAGCGATTTTTCCAATCTTTCCAGTTATAGCTCTCATTGCCCCTTTTAGCATTCCGAATTTTGCGATAGGTTCTTTATTGTCTTCAAAAATATATTCGCTAATAGAAAAATTGGAACTTTTACCTATACTTATTATAGTCTCATCAGTAAAAATTATTTGCAACTTAGAGTTATCTTGTGTAACAATACTATCTTTTGCCTCTAGTTTTATTCCTAAAGTAACTGGAATACTTTTTCCATCTCTTTGTATGCTAGCTAAACCTTTTAGTGCTGTGACAGTTGCAACACTATCTGAAAGTAGATTTCCACATGCCAGAATAATTGTTAATATTATTATTTTTATTATTTTCATCTTTTTCCTAAAATGTTTTAATTAGACCAGCTGTAGTTACATGCTTGTCGTAACTAAATCTATCTTGATTTGAATCTACATATTCATAAGAAGTTTTTAGATTTACTCTTAAAGTTGGCATGATTTTCATTGTAACACCTATCGATCCTGTACCACCTATATCTGTTCTAAATGAACCAAATCCATTACTATAATCTCTGTAGCTTCTTCTTCTAACCTGGGCATAAATATCAAAACTATAATTGGAGGAAAATTGGTTTGCATAAGTTGTGTTTAGCTTGTACTCTCCATAGTTTACATATATGTTTGTTCCTCGAAGCCTACTTTCGTTTATACCAACAATGTTCCCTTGTAAATATGAACGTGGTGAAAGAATTTTTTGCAAACTATAAGATAGTTCAAATCTATTCGCATCTAAATCATACTGAGCCTCTTGCTTAAATCTTTTAGCTTGATATTTTAAGTAATAAATACTCCTTAGAGTTGTTGTATGACTATACTCAAGTTTTGGCATAAAATACAAAGATGATAAATATTTTAAACTTCCCAAATGCATATTATCCATTCCAAGCACTAGCTCAGTAGTATATTTAGTTTCTTTATAAATTAAACTAGGGCTATAGTTATAAAATAGTACATCATAAGAGTTTTCATCATTATAGTCTTTTGAAAAAACAGAAAAACTATTTTTAATAGCAAAATCATTTTTATCACCAATATCATAAATATTTACAACATTTGCAAATATTTGCAAGGCAGTATCTGAAATCTCTTTGACTTGATTAAAAGTACTTCCTCCATAGTCATAATCACTAATAGAACCATAGTTTACATTTGAATCGTAAAGAATATTAGCTGAAACTGTGGCATAGGTAAAAGATTTTTTTTGTACTTTTGAAACTCTGGCTAATGATAGTTCAATATTTATCCTTACATTTTCAGGAACATTTGGATTTGCTAAAACATCTCTAAAGGCATTTTCAGAATCTTCATACATTTTTAACATAAAATAAGTTCTTGCTATTTCAAGTCTGTTTCTAAGATTTGAGCCATCTTGAATTTCTACTCTTTCAAATGCGCCTAAGGCAGCTTCGTAGTGACCAGTCTCATAAGCACTTCTACCAAAATAAAAATTGAACTTTATATCAGATAAATTATCTAGATATATTTTCTTAAAGATAGCATAACTATTTTTAAAATCTTTTGCTTTATAGTATTTTAAACCCTCTGAGTAACTGTCTGTTTGAGCACTAAAGAGGTAGATGGGGAGAGCCAGTATTAAAATGATTAAAAATTTCATCTGAGAATAAATCCTTATTTGATTTTATCTTCTTTTGATTATATCCACAATTCTTTTTATATTTTATTAATACCTTCACTTAACGTGCTACATCCATAGTAACATCTTCATCGTCTGTTTCATCGACTGTATCTGGTAAACCTGAATCATTTTGTATTTTATTAATTATAGTATCTGTTACATCTTTTATTATTATTATTGTGCTACTGTCATAAGGTATAGTTACATCAAGTTGCTCATTATTTTCATTAGCATCGTCTTGAATACTTATAGTTGTAGTGCCACCTTTTGTTGTTTTGATGGTTTTTGTTTGTGTTAATCCAAAGTTTTCTTTTTTCATGTTTTTTAAATCAGCAGAAGTAAATTCTTTAACTTCTATTTTTCCAGCAGGTGTAACAGCTATAAAGAAACCTTGTTTTACTATATGTTCTTGACCTTTTATAGATACACTTATAGCACCGTATGTACAAAACGCACTATATGAACCATCATCCCCAACAACAAGACTAAAGTTAGTCCCACGAATTCCCATTGTTGCTGATTTAGTCACAACACTAAACTTCTCAGGAGCAATTTTTCCAATTTCCCCTGTTATAGTTCTCATCGCCCCCTTTATCATTCCAAATTTTGCAATAGGTACTTTGTTCTCTTCAAAAATATACTCTTTAATAGAAAAATTGGAGTTTTTACCTATACTTACAATAGTTTCATCACTGAAAATTATCTGTAGTTTAGTGTTGTTTTTTGTAATAATCCTGTCTTTTGCTTCTAGCTTTGCTCCCAAAGTAGCTGGAGTATTTTTTCCATCTCTCTGTATGCTTGCTAAACCTTTTAGTGCAGTGATAGTTGCAACACTACCTGATAATAAATTTCCACATGCCAGAAGAAGGGTTAATATTAGTATTGCTATTGTTTTCATCTTTTCCCCCAAAAATGTTTTAACCAGACTAAACATAATTACATGCTCGTCACAACTAAATCTATCTTGATTCGAATCTACATGCTCGCAGATAAGATAACTTTTATTTCCGTACTTAACTTATTATAGCACTATTAATTATTATTTATTATTAATTTATATATTAATGTAAAGTTTGTGATGAACCTAAATTATAATTTCCTTTACTTTTGTATGTCCCATCTTTATAGTCAAAAGACCCTTCTATTATATTACCGGTTTTACCATGAAACTCGCTTGTTGCAGTACCATTTTGAGGATATGTTTCAAAACCAAGAGTAAATTTATTTGTATTTAAGCCACTTGGACTTTCATTATAAGTTAATCTTTTACCAGCTGCGCCAAGATTTAGTGTAGCAGTATCAGCACCAAAATCAATATTTAGAGTTGCAGAACCTGAATCTAAAAAATTAGCATTATCATTGTAGGTTGTTGTATAAGTACCAGTATATGTCGCATTACTCATAGAATATCCTGCAATTACTGAACTATCTGTTAACTCTTGCGATAAATTTTGGATACTATCAGAAGCGCTATCAGTTATATGATTGATAATTGAGGCACTATTATCACTAATAGTTACATCGAGCTGTTCATTATTTCCACCATTACTAGCAATCTTGCTTCCATTTTTTTGAGCTTGATTATTTTTTTTAGTTCCAAAGTTAGATTTTTTCATATTCTCTAAGTCTTGCATAGTAAACTCTTTAATCTCTACTGAACCAGTAGCAGAGCTAGATAGGTAGAAGTCTTGTTTTACTATACGTTCTTGATTATTAATAGTAACACTGATTTTCCCATAAGTACAATAAGCTTGATAAGAGCCATCTTCATTTACTACAACACTAAAATTAGTTCCTCTAATTCCTAAGGTTGCTGTCCTGATAGAAACGCTAAACTTTTGAGGAGCAATTTTACCAATCTTTCCTGTTATTGTCCTCATTGCGCCTTTTAATAAAGTGAATTTTGCTACAGGTTCTTTTGAGTCTTCGTATAAATATTGATTAATTGAGAAGTTAGAGTTTTTGCCAATACTAATTATTGTCTCATCTTTAAAAATAAGTTGTATCTTTGTGTTGTCTTTAGTGAGTATGTTATCACTCTGTTTAAGTTTAGCTCCTAAAACAGCTTGTAAACTTTGAGAGTTTCTTTGTATTGTAGCAGAGCCTTTTATTGCTGTAATAGAAGCAACTGTATTAGCAAATAAATTTCCACATGCCAATAAAAATAAAGATAATAATGTGAATAGTTTTATAATTTTCATATCTAAATCCTAATAAGTTTTAATTAAACCAGCTGAAGTTGTATGTTTTTGGTAACTAAATCTATCTTGATTTGAATTTACATACTCATAAGAAGTTTTAATCTTAAGCCTTAATGTCTGCATCAGTTTCATTGTTAAAGCAGCACTTCCTATACCACCAATATCTTTTCTTATAGAATCAAAGCCTGAACTGTAATCATGATAAGTCCTTAGTCTTGGTTGTGCATATAAATCAATACCAAAATTAGAAGAAAATTGATTAGCATAAGTAAGACCTAGCTTATACTCATTGTAGTTAACATATATATTTGTATCACGAACTTTTGTTTCTTTTGTAGCAATAGAGTTAGCAAATAGATAAGAACGTGGACTAAGTATATTTTGTATTCCATAAGAAAACTCGTATTTATGAGCATCTAAATCATATTGATCTTCTTGTTCAAACATTTTTTTCTGGTATTTAATATATGAAATACTTTTAAGTGTATTAGAGTGACTATATTCTAGTCTAGGCATAACAAATATTGTAGATAGATATTTTTCGTCACCAAGCCACATAGTATCAATTCCAAGTATCATCTCTGCTGTATATTTTGTTTCTTTGTATAGTAAACTAGGTGTGTATGCAAAGTACATAACATCATATGCATCAAGGTCAGAATAGTTTTTTAAATAAAAGGAAAAATTATTTTTTAAAGCAAAAGCATCTCTATCTCCAATATCATATATATTTGTAATACTTGAATATACTTGAAATGCGGTATCTCCCTCTTCATCCACTTGGTCTAAAGTTATACCACTATATTCATAGTCACCTACTGAACCATAGTTTACATTTGAATCATAAATCATATCGAGCATTACAGTTGCATATGTAAATGATTTTTGTTGAACTCTTGAGACTTTAGATAAAGAAAGTTCTATACTAGTACGTACATTGTCAGGTATATTTGGATTATTTAGAACAGTTCTAAAAGCAAACTCTGATTCTTTATACATTTTTAACATAAAATAAGTTCGTGCCATTTCAAGTTTGTTTCTAAGGTTTGATTCATCTTGAATCTCAACTCTCTCAAAAGCAGCCAAAGCTATTTCATAATGACCGGTTTCATAAGCACTTCTTGCAAAATAAAAGTTAAAATTTATATCTGATAATTTATCTAAATATATTTTTGAAAAAATGTCATAACTATTTTTAAAGTCCCTGTCTTTATAGTATTTTAGACCTTCTTCATATTTTTTTTGTACTTTAATATCTTGGACTAAGGCTATAGGTTCTTCTTTATGCTTTATATCTTTTTTTACATTTTTTTCTTCATCGTAATGTGAAATCGTTACTTCAATAGCATTATATTTTTGTTGAGAAAAAAGATAATTAGGCAGTAAAAATATAAGGACAATAAATAATTTCAAATAGATAAACCCTTATTTTACTTTAATAGTTTTTTATTATAATGTTGTATATAAGCAATTTATGAGCCAATATTTAGGATTACTAATGAAGCATGCAAGAGCTTTAGATGCCAATGAAATTTTAGAACTAATATTTATATATTTGACAGAAGTTTCAGCATTAAGAGACCATAATGAAATTATTAATGTTTTAGCAGAGATGGGTAGGGCATTAACTAGTTCTGATAGATGTACGGTTTGGGTAGTAAGTGATGACAAAAAGACACTCTGGACAAAAGTTGCACATGGAATTGATGCAATTGAGATAGATATTAACACTGGAATAGTTGGAGATTCTGTAGTAAATTCTAAAAAAATTATTATAGATGATGTTTATAAAGATGATAGATTTAATTCAGCTATAGATAAACTAACAGGTTATACAACGAAAAGTATGATGGTTATCCCAATGTTTAATAATGATGATGAAATTATAGGTGCATTTCAAGTAATTAATCATAGAGGAGAGAAAGGTGTCTTTGATAACTCTGATATGAAAAGACTGATGTTGGCAAGTACATATGCAGCGGAAACATTAGTCTCTGCAAGATTAAGTCAAGAGATTGAAGATACACAAAGAGAAGTTGTTTTTACTATGGGCGCAGTAGGGGAGAGCCGAAGTAAAGAAACAGGTAATCATGTTCGAAGAGTTGCTGAATATTCAAAAGTTTTAGCTATTGCTTATGGTCTTAGTGATGAAAAAGCAGAACTCTTAAAGCAAGCTAGTCCAATGCACGATATTGGAAAAGTTGCTATCCCTGATTCTGTACTAAATAAGCCTGGTAGATTTAATGCTCATGAGCGTAAGATAATGGATACTCATGCTGAACTTGGATTCAATATGATTAAAGACTCAGATAGACCACTTTTACAAGCGGCGTCAATAGTAGCATACGAGCATCATGAAAAATGGGATGGTACTGGATATCCCAGAGGGTTAAGTGGTAAAGACATCCATATATATGGACGCATAACAGCTATAGCAGATGTTTTTGATGCTTTAGGGAGTGATAGAGTATATAAAAAAGCTTGGAATGATGAAAAGATACTTAATCTTTTTAAAGAGGAAAAAGGTAAGCACTTTGACCCTGATTTAATCGATATGTTTTTTGATAACTTAGATGAATTTTTTGAGATTAGAGATACATTTACTGATGAATACCAAGAAGTAGAAAAAGTTGATACAGATGATTCAAATGTAGTAAAGGTTTTAGGAGCATTTGGAACTAAAGCAAAAGGTTATGGAACTAGTTCGTTTTTTTTAAATGATAAAAATGTAATAGATGCTGGAAATTTATTATCTACAATGGATGAAAAGTCTGCAAATATTGAAAATATTTGGATAACACATTCCCATTTAGATCATATCCACGATATAGCATATATAATTGACAATTATTTTTCTCAAATAAAAAAAACTATAAACATATGTGCTTTACCGCAAACTATAGAAGCTATCAAAGAACATTTTTTAAATGGTAGGGTATGGCCAGATTTCTCAAAGATAGAATTAGAAAATAAATCTGGTATGTGCATAGACTATAAAGAAGTTGAATTAGATAAAGAATATAAACTTTCAAGTCAAGAATCAATTAAAGCATTTAAAACAGATCATACCGTTCCTAGTTGTGGATATATTTATAAAAAAAATGACACAGCAATTTTAATAACAGCGGATACCTATTCTTTAGATAATACTTTAAAGATATTAAATAGTGATAAATCAATAACAACAGCAGTAATAGAATGTTCATTTCCATCAAGTATGGAAAAACTTGCAAAAGCTAGTAAACATTTAACTCCAAAATTATTATCAGAGATGTTAGAAGAGTTAAAAAGAGATAATATTGACATATATATAAACCATATTAAACCAGCATATCTAGAAGAAATCACTAAAGAAATAGAGTTGTATTGCGCTAAATGGGATGCTAAAATTGTAAAAGATGGAGAAATTGTAAAGTTTTGATAAAAAAGCCTTGACATTAGAAATATTAAGGGCTATAATTCTGGCTCAATTTCGATGCCGACATAGCTCAGTTGGCTAGAGCAGCTGATTTGTAATCAGCAGGCCCGGGGTTCAAATCCTCGTGTCGGCACCATTGAAATTTGAATATTAGAAACAGTGTTAGACCAGATATAATAACGGTGGGATAGTCAAGTGGCCAACGACGGCAGACTGTAAATCTGCTCCCTATGGGTTCAGAGGTTCGACTCCTCTTCCCACCACCATCAATGAAGCTGCGGGTGTAACTCAGTGGCTAGAGTTCCTGCCTTCCAAGCAGGCTGTCGAGGGTTCGAATCCCTTCACCCGCTCCATTGAACTTATTCACTTTCTGGAAGCTGAAGTACAATTTTTATCTTTACTTCATACTACTATATAATATTTTATATAAATAACTATATAGCTATTCTAATCACAAAACTAATATTATTGTAAAAAAAGAATTATTCAATTATTGCTTATTTATCTCTATTGCTGTCGTGGCTCAGGGGTAGAGCACTTCCTTGGTAAGGAAGAGGCCGTGGGTTCAATTCCCGTCGTCAGCACCATTAAACTAAAGTTTTTAAAGTTTAAGCAATAATTGAATGATTTTTGGATATAATTCCATTTCAATTCACAAATTATGTAGGAGAAACACTATGGCAAAAGAAAAGTTTGAGCGTAATAAACCGCATGTAAACATTGGTACTATTGGTCACGTTGATCATGGTAAAACAACATTAACAGCTGCAATTACTGCAGTTCTAGCAGTAACTAACGGTGCTGCACTTATGGACTATGATCAAATCGATAATGCTCCAGAAGAAAGAGAGCGTGGTATTACTATCGCTACTTCACACGTTGAGTATGAGACTGATGGTCGTCACTACGCACACGTTGACTGTCCAGGTCACGCGGATTATGTTAAGAACATGATTACAGGTGCTGCTCAAATGGATGGTGCTATTTTAGTTGTTTCTGCAGCTGATGGTCCTATGCCACAAACTCGTGAGCACATCCTTCTTTCTAAACAAGTTGGTGTTCCATATATCGTTGTTTTCATGAACAAAGAAGATATGGTTGACGATGAAGAACTAATGGAATTAGTTGAGATGGAAATTCGTGAACTTCTTGATATGTATGAATTCCCAGGTGACGATACTCCAATCGTAGCTGGTTCAGCTCTTAAAGCTCTTGAAGAAGCGAAAACTGGTAATCTTGGTGAATGGTCAGATAAAATTATCAAGCTTATGGCTGAAGTAGATGCTTATATTCCTGAGCCTACTCGTGAAACTGATAAAGATTTCTTAATGCCTGTTGAGGATGTTTTCTCAATTTCTGGTCGTGGTACAGTTGTTACTGGACGTATCGAGCGTGGTGTTGTTAAAGTTGGCGAGGAAATCGAGATAGTTGGTATCCGTGACACTCAAAAAACTACTGTAACTGGTGTTGAAATGTTCCGTAAAGAAATGGATCAAGGTGAAGCTGGTGATAACTGTGGTATTCTTGTTCGTGGTATAGGTAAAGAAGATGTTCAACGTGGTCAAGTACTTTGTAAGCCAGGTACAATTAACCCTCACACTAAATTTACTGCAGAAATCTATGTTCTAAGTAAAGATGAAGGTGGTCGTCATACTCCATTCTTTAACGGTTACCGTCCTCAGTTCTACGTTCGTACTACTGATGTTACAGGTGCAATCACTTTACCAGAAGGTACTGAGATGGTTATGCCAGGTGATAACGTAAGTATTACTGCTGAGTTAATTCACCCAATTGCAATGGAACAAGGTACTAAGTTCGCTATCCGTGAAGGTGGTAGAACAGTTGGTGCTGGTGTTGTTGCTGAGATTCTTGCATAATTCGCTAACGCGAATATGCAAAATCCTTTAAAAGGTAAAATAACATGAGAGAAGCAATTCACTTAGGTTGTGAGAAATGTACTAGACGTAACTATCACACAACTAAAAACAAAAAAACTCATACTGAAAAATTTTCAGTAAGAAAATACTGTAAGTTCTGTAGAGAACACACAACACATAAAGAGATGAAACTGTAAGGTTGATTCTTTTATTTGAGATTTCTTAAAGTGTAACTAGTTACACGGGCTTTCTGCCGAAGAAAACTCAGCGTTAGCGTAGTAAATTTGGGCTTTGTTCAAATTACGTTAGCATAATGTAGGCGCATAGCTCCAATGGTAGAGCACCGGATTCCAAATCCGGGTGTTGCGGGTTCGAGTCCCCCTGTGCCTGCCATCACATATATTATTAGTAAATCTTAAGAGATTTATTTATAATAAATGAATTGTCATAGGGAAAGATATAATGAATTTAAATACACATATCAGAAATGCTAAAACAGAACTAACAAAGGTTATCTTTCCTACAAAGGGACAGGTTAAGCAAGCTTATATTTCGGTAATAATTGTTGTTACTGTTATAGCAGCGTTTTTAGCATTAGTTGATCTATTAATGTCATCTGTAATGTCGGCAATTTTAGGTTAAGGGATTAATATGGCACACCAATGGTACTCTATTCAAACTTATGGAAGCGACAGACTAGTTAGAGATGCAATCTTTAACATGATTGAAGAGATGGGACTACAAGATTATATAGAAGAAGTAATCGTTCCAACTGAAGATGTTATAGAAGTAAAAGATGGTAAGAAAAAAGTAACAGAAAGATCTTTATATTCTGGTTATGTATTTGCTAAGATTGATTTAAACACTGAAATTCAGCATCTAATACAATCAATACCAAAAGTATCTGGTTTTATTGGAGAATCAAATATACCAACACCTTTGAGTGAACATGATATTAATGTTATTCTTGATCGTGTTAATAATCGTGCAGCACCTAAGCCAAAAGTATTTTTTGATAATGGTGAAACTGTTCGTATTATAGATGGTCCATTTGCAAACTTTACTGCAACTGTAGATGAGTATGATTTAGAGCACGGTACTCTAAAACTAAATGTTTCAATTTTTGGAAGAGCTACTCCGGTAGATATCTCTTACACTCAAGTTGAAAAAATAATTTAAATTTAAATAAAAGGAAATATAATGGCAAAAAAAGTTATGGATTACATAAAATTACATATTGATGCTGGTAAAGCAAACCCTGCTCCACCAGTAGGACCAGCTTTAGGACAACGTGGTGTTAACATCATGGAATTTACTAAAGCATTTAATGAAAAAACAAAAGATAAGATGGGATTTAAAGTTCCTGTTGTAATCACAGTTTATACAGATAGAAGTTTTACTTTTATTACAAAACAACCACCAGCATCTGCACTTCTTATGAAAGCAGCTGGACTTAAAAAAGGTACTGATAACCCACTTAAAAATAAAGTTGGAAAAATCACTCGTGCTCAATTAATGGAAGTTGTTGATGCAAAAATCGCTGATTTAAACACTGACGATAAAGATATGGCTGCTAATACTTTAGCTGGTACAGCTCGTTCAATGGGTATTGAAATTACAGACTAATCTGTAAGATAATCATCAACCACAATGATTTAAAATTATGTGGCAGAATTTATAGGAGAATTTGAAAATGAGTAAAAGATATAAATCATTATTAGAAAAAATAGATAATACAAAAGCATATACGGTAGCTGAAGCTTCAGCAACTGTAAAAGAGTTAAAAAGTGCAAAGTTTGATGAGACTGTTGAAATTGCAATGAATTTAAATGTTGATCCAAGACACGCTGACCAAATGGTTCGTGGTGCAATAGTACTTCCACATGGTACTGGTAAAACAGTTCGTGTTGCAGTATTTGCTAAAGGTGTTAAAGCTGATGAAGCTAAAGCTGCTGGTGCTGATATCGTTGGAACTGACGATTTAGTTGCACAAATTAAAGATGGAATCTTCAACTTTGATGTAGTTGTTGCTGCACCAGACTGCATGGGTCTAGTTGGACAAATTGGTCGTATTCTTGGACCAAAAGGTTTAATGCCTAACCCTAAAACTGGTACTGTTACACCAGATGTTGCTACTGCTGTTAACAATGTTAAAGGTGGTCAGGTTACATTTAGAGTTGATAAAAAAGGTAACATTCATGCAGGTATTGGTAAAGCAAGTTTTGATGCTGATAAAATAGCTGAAAATATTACATCTTTTATTGTTGCAATCAATAAACAAAAACCAGCTTCTGCAAAAGGTCGTTATATCAAAAATGCTGCTCTTAGTTTAACTATGAGTCCTGCAGTTAAGTTTGATCTTTCTGAATTAGCAGATATTAAATAATTAATATAGTAATTTTTAGTGCCTTAAATTTTAAGGCACTGTAAAGTTACTGTGATTTACTTCAGTGGTAACTGCATTTTATGGACTAGAGACAATGGGAGTGTAAACTTATGTTTATGCTTAATATTTCCTATTTGAAGAATTGTCTAAAAGGAGAAAATTTTATGACAAAAACACAAAAAGCTGAAATTATTGAAGTACTTTCAAATGAATTCAAAACTGCTCAATCTGTAATCTTTTGTGATTACAAAGGTTTAAGCGTTTCTGATTTAGAAGGTTTAAGAAAATTAGCTCGTGATAAAGACGCAAAAGTTCAAGTTGTTAAAAATACTTTAGCAACTATATCACTTTCAAATGCTGAATTGACTGGTGTTGAGCTAAAAGATACAAACATTCTTGTTTGGGGTGAAGATTCTGTTGCTACTTCTAAAGTAGTTTCTGATTTTGCTAAAAAGAACGAATTATTTGTAATCAAATCTGCATATGTGGATCGTGAAGTTGCTGATGCTGCTAAAGTTGAAGCATTTGCTAAACTTCCAGGACGTGAAGAGTTACTTGGTATGCTTGCTGCTACTTGGATGGCTCCACTTACAAACCTTGGATTTGGTATTAACGCTCTTAAAGAGAAAAAAGAACAAGAAGAAGCTGCATAAGCAGTTAACAAATTAAAAATTAAAAAGGAGTCATATTATGGCTGTAACTAAAGAAGACGTATTAGAATTTATCTCAGGACTTTCAGTATTAGAACTTTC